>Ga0123342_1008497_pt1 | contig 12871 bp, 8 predicted proteins | sample Turbeawhitnodule_FD_89960 | JGI IMG/M metagenome (GOLD analysis project Ga0123342, IMG submission 89960) | Root nodule microbial communities of legume samples collected from Mexico - Turtle bean Mexico white nodule | ecosystem: Host-associated > Plants > Roots > Nodule | place: Mexico: Nepantla...
AACCTTTCAAAAACAGTTTTCAATCTTTCTCAAAACACCTAAGTATAAACAATCGGTTGTTTCGACAAAACAATCGGTTGTTTCAACTTAGTTTGAAAAACATTTTACTTTCATAAAGATTGACATGCTAATTGCTTGAGATTTAATTAAAGGGTGGATTACAACATATAAACTATCCCAGAACAAAGCTTAAACCAGCACAGCAACATCAAGCAAAGCAGAGGCTTCAACATCCTTAAAAGGATTTAGATTCTTCAAAACATTGAACACCACTTGGTTCAACAAATAGATTGGCTCTCTTGAACAACCGGTTGAAAGGGTTGAATAATTGACTTGAAAATAGAGTTAAAACACTAGAAGAAGAGTTGGAAAAGTTTAAAATTGATTTTTAAAATCTGGATTTGATTTACAAGAACTCTTCTTGCATGTGTGACTGTTTGTGAAAAAAGTGAATCTCTTGAAAAGAATATCCATTACCTTGTGAAAATTGTACGTAGGCTTTCAAAAGGAAAATCCAACTTTGAGAGTGTTCTTGCATCTCAAAATTATGTTTTTGGAAAATCTGATTTAGGATTTATCCACGGAGTAAAAAGAATGGGATTTCAAAACCTTTTAAACTGTGTCAGAAAATCAACCGATTAAAAATCAAAACAATTGATTGTTACATGCTTTTATTGTATGAAGAGATGTCATTCTGTCAGGTTCTGCAAAATTCGTAAAATTCTTGTTCCTAGAGGTATCTTGAAATGGATTCCAAGAAATATTAATGGTTCTTATGATAAATCTAACATGAAAGGACCCAAATTCTTTAAGGGATCAAATCTTGTTACTTGATATGTTCTTTTTGCAAGACTTTGCTTGAAGGATATGTAGAATCTGGCTTTCAAGGATGCAAATACTCGAGATAGAGCCTTGGTTCTGGAATTATGAACTGTTTCAAATTTGTACAATGATCTTGAAGGATAATTTCTTATTTTTCCCATGCTTGAACATTATGTTTTAAATCAAATTTAATGTTTTCACTCTTGGTGTCTGAATTATTTTGTTCTATATTTGATGTGAGTTGATTTTAGGATTGTTCATTTGATTGGTGACACTTTACTTAGATTTAGATTATAGGAAAAATATAGGTGAGAAGCCTAAGGAAAATTCCCACTGGACATTAACTTAACAAGTGTTAAGTAGATGTGAAGGTTCATTTCCATAAGGCCAAAGGAAAAACACAATTAATGGTGAGAATGAATGACAAATATAGGTACGAAATTTAAGCAAACACAAGGTGAGCAATACATGGACTAAATTGAATTAAAGGGAGCAAAAACAAGAATCCAATGATTTGTTATTGAAAATAGGAATGGAAATGGAAAAAGATGAATGAAAGGAAACTTAGGAGTGGTGGAATTGTGAATGAGCACGCCACTTGGATGGTGAATTGAATCCAAGATAAGTGTAAATGCCGCCACTTGAGAGCTCACAACACTCACAAGATAAGACCAATGGTTTAGAGAGACAATGCTCACAAACTCTTAACACAATTTGTGTATAGTAACTTTACTGTTCATTCAACATATCAATACATGAGGTAGGCCTCCCTATTTATAGATTTAGGAGCCTTGGAAAAGAAGAAAAGATGGTAGAATAGGAAAAGGGAAAAAAGTGGACAGTCATAGGGTTTGACTAAGTCAATCCCGTATTCTAGGCTTATCCTTCTAGAAACTAGGTCAAAATGCCTTCAAATGGGCTAGGAACAAGCTAGAATGCTACCCACACCCCTTACTATGCTAAAGGCACTTTATTCTAGCTTATTTCTACTATTTGGACCCTTACAAATAAGCTCAACTTATTTACAACATTTTTCTAAATATTTAAGAAGACTAGTAGGAAGAACTTCAAGTGCTCTGGACCTTGTACATTCCTCCTATTGATGAGGTCTTCCTTTGATTGTTGAGATGACCCTTCATAGTTGACATCCTTGGTCATCTTCTTGTGGACTTGGTTTTGAGATCTTTGTGGGTTTACATCAGTATTTCTTCTATTCTATTCTCATACAAACATTATGTGCTTTAATCTGAATCTTTGTATTTTTGGTTTCTGATAATAAATTTAATTTTCTATTTTTATTTTAGTGTTGCAGAAATTCAATCGATTGTTTTTACGAAACAACCAATTGTTTCAGCCCTGACAGCACTGTGGTATTTTCTATTTTTATTTTCTTGTCTTTGATTTGAATCTTTGATCATTCTCAGTGTCGTTAGTGGTCAATAGTGCATTTATTACTACTTTGAACATGTATTCTTTGTACAATTACTGCTCTTTATAGAATATATTCCTCTTTATATTGGAAATTAAAACCTTTTTAAACTTGGTCAAATCAGCATGTGATTTCTCTCTTTGTGCTTTCTGTTAGGGTATGACAGGTTGCTTTATTGCCTCTAATTTGATTCTTTTTCATTTGAATTTTAACCCACTAAATGTCAAAGCTTTGACTGCCTTTTTTGGTCATAAATAAGTGTGGTTATTAGTTGTTCTTCTTCACAAGAAACCACCACTATTTTCTCTTCTGCTCTAATCTGTTTTTGTAGTTTGCCTACACACTTTTTCTCTCACGGAATCATGGAATCAACTCCTCCATCATTCAAAGGGATGAAAACAATGGTTGTGAGAAGCAGAGGTAAACTTGAAAGTTGGTTTGCGGGAGAAATAGAATTGATTGAGAAATACCTACATGAGACAAGTAGGAAAGTAATCAATACTCCAAAATTGATTTCCTTTAGCTGGATGAAGCAGCAAAACCTCACTGAGGTGAGGAACCTTTTGAAGGAGCAAAAGCTGAAGAGGTTTCTTGAAATGTCTGGAAATATATATCTGGATTTGGTAAGAGTTTTCTATACAAACCTTCAATTTAATGGTGATAATCTTTGCTCTCATGTGAAAGGGGTGGACATTGGAGATTACCCATGAGGTTTGAACTGTCATGGGTTGAAGTACACTGGACTGAGAATTAATAAAAGGCAATATAGGAGTGGTGGAAGAATTTAACAAGATGTAATTCTACAAGAGCTGCCTTAAAAATTCCACTCTCAAAAAGTGAGGAATTTTTTTGTTGGAGGATTAAAGTTGGATAAGAGGCTCATTGCCTTCATCATCTCCTGGATGCTCACACCAAGGGACAACAACCATTCCACTCTTTCAAAAGAAGATTTGGTTCTGATTTACTGCATCATGAACAAAGTAAAGTTGAATTGGATCCACATCTTTAAGGACCACATGCAAAAAGTAACAAGGTTAAGTGATTTCCATTATCCCTATGTCATTTTGATTTCTAAATTTTTGCACTATTTTGAAGTGGATTTAGAGGAAGAACTATCTGAGGTTGTGAAGTCCTCAAGTGAAATCAATAATGGTTCCCTAAGCAATATGGGGTTTACCAAAACTGGTGGAAGATGGTGAGTAAACATGGAGACCAAGCCGGCTCAAGTGGAACTCATGCTGAGGAAGAAAATGAAGATGCAACCACCAAAGAAGAACCTGTTGTTGAAGCATATGAACTAAACCAAGCTCTGCTCACATGAATGAGAGGATAACCTCAATGTCTCCCTTAAAAGACTCATGGTGAGTAGGATGGATAGCTTTGCTGAAAATTAAAGGAGCATTCATGAGCTGTGTGAGACAAGGTTCCAGAATATGGATTCAAGATTTCAGACCTTGAATGAGCAAATTGAGGAAGTGCAGAACCAACTCTTTGATCTGCAGTATGGCAAGGATGAATGAAGCAAGTTTATAGCTTTCCTTTCAAATTTTGATTTAATATTCTGAACAATTTCTTTTTTCTTTATGTTATTTTTATCCTTCTTTCACTCTATTTGTGAAGACAAATAGGGGGAGAAGTGCTTTGGGGTTGTAATGTTCTTATTCCTGCACTTATTTCAACTGGTTTTCACACTGATTTGGTTGATGTTTCTTTTGGAAATCACCTAGTGGAAACTGGTTTTGTGGTGCTTGATATATCTGGAATAAATTATCATGTGTTTCTGCTTCTGTTTGTGATTGCATGTTGTGTTAAATTCTAAACAGAACATCCCAAAGCAACCCAGGGATTTGTCTTCATCAAATAAGGGGGAGAATGTTGAAAATGAAGTTTTAATGTCTCCAAATCTGAGAAGAGAGTTTGATGTTTATGTTGCTGTGTTTAGGGTTTAGGGTTTAGTTCTAGGTAGTTTAGAATTTGTAAAATTCATTCTTAATCCAAAGCACAGCTGAATCAATCTAGTTTTAAAAATGAAAAGCGTTTTTCTAAGCTAAGTGAAAAACAACTGGTTGATTTCTCGGTTTAGTCGGTTATTTTACACCCAGCTTGTTTAGAGGGTTTTCAAATTGTTTTTGACTTGGTTGACTAACTGTCAAAACCATTTCAACCGGTTAAAACGACATTTCAACCAATTGATTTTTGAATTTCAACAATTTTTCAAAATCTTGTTAAATCTACTTTAAGTTGGTTTGAAACTGTTTAGACTCGTGTTTAACTGCCTAAAACAGCTAGTATGAAGAACTATAAATCTGGGTTACCCTCCATATTTGAAAAACACAGAAAGAGAGATTAAGAAACAGTTTTGAGGAAGATTTGATTCAAGTTTTGCTAGATTGCCTTAGGTTGTGCCATTGGTTCAAGAAGTGTATTAGGAGCTCTATGTGTAATTTGTTCCTTCTATTCTTATAATTGTTTTTCATTTTTGTATACTTGTAAAACAGTAAATCTGTAAGATTAGAGGATTGTTCTCACTCTGTGTAAAGTCAAAAAGGATGTGTGTTCTTGAGATTGTTGTGTGATTGTAATTTGTTGTTAATTACTTAGTGAAATACCCAGTGATTTTTTTGGGAACTATAACTCTGATAAGGAGTGAACCAGTATAATTGTTTGTGTAATCTTCTCTCTCTCACTCATTTAAAATCTGATTGACTTGTGTTTTCAATTCTTCTACCATAAACAATCGGTTAAAACGCATTTTCAACCAGTTGTTTTTCTAATAACTGCTTTAACTAACTTGTTTTTGGCTAATCTGATTCTTTAATCTGTAAAAACTTCCGTTAAACAATTCACCTCCCTCTTGTTAAAGCCATTAATTCTTACAATTTCTTACAATTGGTATCAAAGCTTCGTTTTCACCAATATAAACTATTTCCAGCATGTTTCTATGTTCAATTAGAGTAAAGAAAGAAGATGAGAAATAAATACAAGTATAACTTCAGTTATAATATATGTCTAAAATGGAATAAGTACTCTTGACAAATTGCTTGTATAAAATATCAGCATTAAGTCATTTCATTTTTGTTGCAATTGATAGGTGAGCTAACGAGACCCAAACGTGAGATCTTTTACTCCATGCTTTTAGCAAATAATAATTACTAAAAATAGACAGAAGGACCAGTTCTAGTAAATATAATATCAGCTAGAGTCCTTGCTATTCGAGTATCCAAGTTAATATTTTTCAGAGCATAAGAAATGTTAAAGAGAATTAATAAGTGCAATATCAGATGCTAATATGAAGTATAGTACGTAGCAGACAAATAATTTAAGAAACACAAAGAAAAAAAAAATCAACAAGAGAATATATTTTACAATGCTAAGCATGATTCAGATTTACCCATAATTAAACCAACAAATTTTATGAATTCAATATATCATTAGGTTCTGTTTTTGCAAGCATGCTGGTAAGGTAAGTTTAAGACATCACAACTACTGTTTAACCATATCAGAAGATAAAGGTTTAGATACGGCTCAATATTTCAGTTACTATTCATAAACTATGGAAATTCTTATTCTTATGGAACTCCATCATTAGCAAGAGTTATATAATAGAATTACGGTAATTCAATTACAAGCAATGTAAAGGCCAGATAACCACCACGAAATGAAGGTTGCACAGAGAGGTCACTGGCACTGTGGCAGCAAGGAAAAGGTAACCAGAATTTCATAACAAGAGAAAAAAATGTCAAATAAAAACTCAAAGCAAACAGCACTTCCAAGTGATACATCTAAAAACTATGCACAATAATAGCTACTTTATGTTGTGCCCAACTAGCAACAGACTACCAGCCAAAGCTATCTTAAAAAACCAAGAAAACTTATAATCAATAAAACTAACATAGAAACCGAAAAAGGTTAGCCTAAGGGAGTTGCATGGCACCGGAGCTTGTATCTTTCTTCTTTGTTCCTCTCTCTTTCTCCTCTGATTATTTTCTCCACTTTCTATGGAACCAAATAAAAAAAATCACAAGCATCCATTCTGGTATGCTGGACTTTACTACAATAGTTATTGTGCAAATGCTGAGAGCAGAATTATAAATTTCAAAGAGATTCTCACATCACATTAGGAGAGGACATTGTGAAAAGCCTATTTTCATACACAAGAAAATATAAAACATTGTTTTAATTTGAAAGCTCAAGGTAGGCATATTTCAAAGCTTCACCTAGATGATCTGTATTATAGAAAACACCTATTTTTTGTAAACTTTTAGAAAATAAAAGACAAATTTTAGTGAGAACCTAGGAAGGTTATTGATAAGATCCAAAATAAATCTGTCTCAGGCTCAAATAAATGGGAAATTTGGAAAATATTATATTAGAAGAAAGAAATATTGTAAAGGAAGTTGAGAAGAGAGAAGCATTGTACAAAGATCACCAACCTCTCTCACTCCTAATCCTTTTCCTTCATCACCATCCATCTTTTCAATTAACCAACACCTCTCCACTCCACCGTTCTATCACGTTCAATAAAGAGAGAGTCCAAATTTGAGTATAGATTGAGAAAATTAAGAAGAAAACAAAAATCACCACGGAAACAAAATCAACGACAAAATTAAACAAAATCAACGACAAAATTAAGCAAGAGTATATGAAATGAACAAATCGATCCTTGCGGAAAGCAATCGAAACACACTTTGCACAAAGGAAACACGGTTTGTAGAGGAATCGGTTCGGTGGTGGACCAAAGGTAGAGGAAGCTTCCAAACTCATTCCGAAACGGTTCGGTGGTGGACCAAAGGGAGAAGAAGCTTCCAAAGTCATTCCGAAAGTGTTTGGCAGTGCGGTGGTCCGGTGGTGCGGTGCGGTGCGGTGGGAGAGGTGGGAGCAATTATGCGTTTATAGAGGAATGGTGAAATCAGGGGTTTTATGGGAGAAATTACGACAGGAGAAAAATAAAATTTATATAAATATATATTGAATTATTTAAAAAATAATTAATTGAATTTATTTATTGGAGTTTGAAAAAACCTAATGTATTAGTTTCTTAAGATTGTGTAATAAACCATTAGATTTCAATGAGGTTAAACAATTGGTGAAGTTTATATAACCCAGCATAAATAATCCCACTAAAATAAATAAAAAATAGTGATATAGGTTATTCTAAAATTAACGTTCATAAATTACTTCTTTTAATAACTTTATTTATATATATATATATATTACTTTTTAATTATAATTAAATATTTTGAGAATAATTAAGAATTATAACTCACTATACTTGATTGGTTCTGTTTGCATGGATGTACAGTTGTTCACAAGAAAAGAAATGAGAGTATATTAATTGTTTGGATCCAGGATTTTGCAAGGAAGAGGAGGAGAGGATATACCTTTGAAGAGTAAATATCCTCTCCCTTCAAAATGAAGAGATGTAAAAATGAAAGTCACACAAGCATGTGTTATTTCTAAATTTACCCTCATTCATCCGCAAGATTTTTAATATTAAAAAATAGTATTTTTTATTTATATAAGATGTGATTTATTTTCTAATTTTATAGTATATATTTAATATTTTAAAAAATTATTTGAATTTTTTTATTTATTTAATTTGTTGTTGTGTTTATATTAATATATTTTTTTATAATTATTATGTTTATGAGTTAGTAATTTATTTGATAATAGTTTTTTAAGAAATTATTTTTTATTGTCGATTTAGTATTTTCTTATTTTTCATTATTATAGAGTTTTTAATAATAAAAAGTATTATCTTTTATTTATATAAGATCTTATTTATTTTCTAATTTTATAATGCATGTTTAATATTTTAAGAAATTATTTGAAATTTTGTTTTTATTTAATTTGTTGAATACACTTTTTTTCTAATTATAATTTTTAAATTATATCTATTTATATTTAATATATATTTATTTTTTAATTTTAATTTTTAAATCTATAAAATATGTGAAAGTTGTTTATTTTTAAACAAAAATAACTTATTTCATTATTAAAAAATTTAACAGGCAAGGATAAATTTGTAAAGTAACATTCAACAATTTAAAATAAAATTAAAACTCCCTCACAACTATCCTATCATTTACAAACTCTCATCAACTTTCCTCACACATTCACTCCCTCAAATTTTCACACACCTTAATAACGACAGTTTAGTAATATACACAATATTTTAAGTTAAAACTTTCTAATTGTACAAAGGAAATTATAAAAGTTATTATCCTAAATATTAGATGAATAAAAAATATGTATTTAATAATATCTTATATTTCTTTAAAAAATATAATCACCTTATTTAACATGTCACTAGGTCAATTTATTTTATTTTATAACATTTAAATATATATATATAAATATAAATATAAATTTAACACGAATATTTATAATTATATAAAGTTATAATTATCAACAAAAAGATCAAATTCGTGAAAAAACTATATTTTTCTTTTGATGGTCTCAAATTATCTTTATTTTTTTTTCTTGTAATATTTTTAATCATTTGTATATTTCAACAAGTCAACTTTGATCTATATTTTAAATTTAAATTATAATAACTTTTAATAATTATTATTAGTTATTAACATTATTATATAACAATCTGCATCACTCATTATAAACTTAGAAACTTTATACGTTTAAATATATTTATTCCCATCAACGAACTTAAATTTGGAGTGGTTCCATATGTTTGTTTCCTGATAACTATGTACCCACCACACCTCATCATTGAAGAAGTATGTATAACTTCATTCTCGTATGAGAAGTAATCTACGGACCTGGTTTAGTATAAGATTTTTAAAATAAATAAATAAAATTTTATTAATTATAAAAAAAAGTATTTTATACTAATGAAAATTAAAATTTTATCCGTGTTTTAATTTATTTAATTAAGATAAAAAATATAAATTCAAGTACGAGAGTTATTAGAAGACTGGCTTCAAAATAATTAAAGTTTTGTTTTTCATCTATTTTTTTATATATATATAAAAATATATAAGAAAAGTTTTGCTACAAAATATTTTAATAAAAATATTAATTTTTTAACTAACTATTGAAATTTCTTTTTTATATTTTTTTATTAATAAATTTTAAGTATAAGATTTTACTTAAAACTAAATTCATTATCACCCTTAATACCAACTCCTTTACTGATTAAAATAAAACACTCCTCTTTTTGATACATAAATTACAATAATAGATTAATGGGGTATGATTTTTTTAAAAAAAATAAATAAATAATTATTTTTTTATTTATGCGCGAGCCAATCCACCCGCGCGTTGTTGCACCGCGTGGGTTGCAGATTATGTGGGATGCACCAAAGTGAGTCAGCAGACTAGATTAATAAATTCATACACTTTTTGGTAGCGCGTCGCAGCCCGTCCCGCATTGCTACCTCTAAAATTTATTATTTTTATATATTTTAATATTTTTGGCTGTAAATTTTTTCTCCAATTACTATTTTTATAGATCTAATTTTTTTAATTATAAATATTTATTAGAATATAAGATTTTAAAATATTGTATATCATCTTTTAGAATTAATTTCTATTTCTTGTTTATATCTTGGAATTAATTATCATATCTCTCTCTTATAGAATCTCTTTATTTTGCTATGATTTGTTTTTCTAAATTTTCATTTAACGTGGTCATTTATATAAATATTTTTTTAATAGGAGGTTGATTCAACTAAATTTAAAGCAATAAAGTAATGTATCTATATGGTCTGTTTAAGTGTGATTTTGAATTAACTGATCCCTCTTACGACTTATTAAATTATAATTATGATAAGTAAATATTTTTAAATATATAAATTATATTTTAGATTTATAATAAATGTAATAAATAATTTATATTCTGATAAAAGTTATTTTTGTAATTAACTGTTTATAAAAAAATTGAAATCGACAAAGATATACTAGGATAATAAAAATATCTTAAAAAGCGCATGAAAAAAGTTAAAATGTTGTTTATAAAAATAAAAACCACTTAAAATATAGATGAAGATATGTATTCTAAAGAGTGAGATATTTGCTATATTAAAAGGCATTTGAAGTGTTGAGGCCTAACTCTTGAAAGGTAACGATTAAGAGGGAGTGGCAGTGACATCCAAAGCTAGAAACTGTGGTGGCATTTCAATGGCTTCACCTTTTGTTGCTCCTCAGTTCAAACTTGCTATATGTGCAATTCTGGTGCTACCATTCTTATTCACAACAGCCACTGCTGCTGATATATTCCTTGATTGGCACGTTTCCACTGACTTCAATTTGAAGCCTGTTTCTACTGATCAACCGGTGTGGATTATAAGTACCTTTCATCTATTCATCTTTTATTTCTCTTACTCATCACTTGTTGCTCATATATTTGGCAGATAATAACAATCAATGGCATGTTCCCGGGACCCCTTATAAATGCAACAACAAACGATGTTATTCATGTCAATGTTTTCAATCATTTGGATGATCCATTGCTGTTTACATGGTATATGTTATGTACTCCCTTCTTTCTTTTTCTCTCAATATTTCTGGCATTGGACAAATACTATTACTCTTACCATATGGTAAGGCATTAGAAAGCCACTTCCATGATTCACCTTTTTTCATTTTGTTTTAGTTTTAGGAGTGGGGTTATGCACTAAACTTGTACAAGCTTGGTTTTGGTGTAGGAATGGCATACAGCAAAGGCTGGATTCATGGCAAGATGGAGTGTCTGGCACAAACTGCCCCGTCCAACCTGGCAGGAATGGGACTTATGCTTTCCAAGCCAAAGACCAGATTGGCACATTCTCTTACTTTCCTTCAGTCAATTTCCTTAAAGCTGGAGGAGGGTTTGGTCCAATTCGAGTCAACAATCGACCAGTCATAAGTGTTCCCTTTCCAAAACCAGAGGCAGAGTTTGATCTTCTAATTGGTGACTGGTACAGCACTAGCTACAAGGTAATTGACTACTTGCTTGTTATTTCACCATTGATATTATGATGACTTAAGCAATTCCTTGGAATGCTACTTCATTTTCTGATCTTTAATATAACAGTAGTTCCTTTGTGTATATATATTTTTTTATTTTCTAATCCTGAGTAATGAATATACTTGATATTATTTCAACCAGGATGTTAGGTCCAGGTTGAATGCGAGAGATGTTCTCGCCCCTGATTGGATGCTAATAAACGGCAAAAGACCATACATGAGCAGCAAATTTTCTCTATCATTCGAGGCATTCAATGTTATACAAGGTAAGAAGTGAATAAGAGAAGTTTTATGAGTCACATTATGATCGTGTTGTCTAGTAAGTTAAATCCTTTATGATAATGTGTCACAGGAAAAACATATTTGCTTAGGATATCAAACGTAGGGACAACTTGGAGCTTCAATTTCAGGATTCAAGATCATCAAATGGTTTTAGTTGAAACTGAAGGTTCTTATGTGAATCAAATAGAGTTGGAGTCTCTTGATGTTCATGTAGGTCAATCCTATTCAGTGCTTGTCACAGCAAACCAAGATGCTGCTGATTACTACATAGTGGCCTCTCCTAAAATGAGTAGTGCCACAAATAATAACACTCTCGTTGGCGTTGCTGTGCTTCATTATAATAACTCTACCACACCAGCTAAGGGGTATCTCCCAAGTGGTCCAGATCCCTTTGATGTGCAATTCTCCATCAACCAAGCAAAATCCATCAAGTAATTGCAGGCCATAAATGGTGCTCCTGTGTTTGTTTGTTTGCTTTCTTATTGTTACCATACTATAATGTGAATGTAGGCAATATCAATGATGCTCCCAAACAGTTTTGAGCAGTTATGAAAACTTAGATCCTAGAGTCAATGCTTAGAACATAATAAAGCATTCACATTGTGGGTCTATTTGAATTGAAGGTGGAACCTGACCACTGGAGCTGCAAGGCCTAATCCTCAAGGAACGTTCAGTGTATCAAGTGTGACAATATCAGAGACTTTCATTCTAAACGCGTCCATAGCAACTATTGATGGGTTATCTCACTATACTGTCAACAATGTGTCTTACTTGACCCCAGATACTCCATTGAAGCTAGCTGATTACTTTTCCAATGGAACTGGAGTATATGAACTCGATGCTTTTTCTAAGAACAGTTCAAATGCTGAGGCCGTGCGTGGAGTTTTCGTTGCCAGTGCATTGCACAAAGGGTGGACGGAGATAGTGCTAAAAAACAATTTAGACATCATTGATACTTGGCATTTAGATGGACATAGCTTCTTTGTAGTTGGGTAAGTGTCTGCTTCATTTTGAAGGGTTTTAGTATAAAATGAGGTTTCGTGTAGAAAAGTATGCATGGCAACATTTGACATGTTATTATAAGGCCAAGTTTATAGTGAGATGAGCATGAGCATTATTTTGTTGGATGTGATAAATAAGAAATATTTGTTTTTAGAATGGGGGAAGGAGAATGGAATCGAGAATCACGGTCAAGTTATAATCTGTATGATCCTGTTGGTCGGTCGAGCGTGCAAGTGTACCCTGGATGGTGGAGTGCAGTGTATGTGTACCCTGACAACCCAGGAATGTGGAATCTGAGATCACAGAACTTGCAAAGCTGGTATTTGGGTGAAGAGCTCTATGTGAGAGTTTATGATCCTGATCCCAACC
>Ga0123342_1008498_pt1 | contig 12870 bp, 16 predicted proteins | sample Turbeawhitnodule_FD_89960 | JGI IMG/M metagenome (GOLD analysis project Ga0123342, IMG submission 89960) | Root nodule microbial communities of legume samples collected from Mexico - Turtle bean Mexico white nodule | ecosystem: Host-associated > Plants > Roots > Nodule | place: Mexico: Nepantla...
AACAATTCGTGTGTGTGTTTTGCTGAGATTGGCTGTGTGTTCTTGAGGTGTTCAAGATCAACAATCTTAGTGTTGGCCAAGGAGAGTGTGTTTCTTGAGGTGTTCAAGGTCATTCTCTTGGTTTTGGTGTAAGTGATCAAGTGGTGATTGCTTAGTGAATATCCTCAAGGTTTCTGAGAAGACTGGATGTAGCTCTAGTTTGGAGTGAACCAGTATAAACAACTGTGTACAATCTCTCTATCCCTAACTCTTTAAATTCAGTTTGTTTGTTCTTTGCTGGTATAAACAACTGATTGTTGCGAAGAAACAACCAATTGTTTTTTTCTAAGTATAACAGTTTTGCTTGCTGTTTTGGCTAACTGAATTGCTGAATCAATTGGTTTCTGAAATAAGTTCATTCGAGCTTTGAAAAGTTTGCGAAAACCCCTTTAAATCATTCACCCCCTCTAGTTTAAAGCCATCTTTTCTAACCGGGGACACTCACAAGAACGAAGGTCTTTACAAGAGGAATGGAGATCCCTGCGAGAAAAGTCAAAATCCCCACTACGGGAGCACACAATCACTTTAGTTGACCTCAACCGTTGGATCAATGAAGCGCGACTCGTGAGGATCTCCGACTGGTTCCTCTACAAGACGAGGAGCAGAGGCATTGTTATCCAAGGTGGATGTAGAGGCAATTCAACAAACACCCAAAGAGAATGTTGACCCCTTTGCGCGAACCGCAATCGATATGCCGGGGGTAAGTCCCGAGGTAATCACACACAAACTCTCTATGTATAAGGAGGTACGAACGATCGTCTAGAAGAAGTGAAACTAGGAGAGAAGGCCGAGAAGCTCCTGAGCCCAGGTTTATCCGAGAAGCCACTACAGAAATGATGTGAAGAAGATATTTTCGAAGCTGTTGGAAAATAAAGAAAAAAGTAAGGAGGAGTTGAACTTGTATTCTGCAAAAGTTACAAAAGAAGTAGCAAGAGAAAATAATGATCTCCATCAAATGACAGGGAATATATCTTATAAAAATAGGTAAGATGTAATTCAAGAAGTTTGCAACTACATTTATGCGGTAATGCATTTCCATTTAATCAGGTAAGGAGTCTCTTTTCATCCAAATGCTAAAGGTTGTTGGAGAGTATGAGAAAGGTTTAAAGTTCCCTTCTTATCATGAGGTAAAAGTTTCGTATCTGAAAAAAGTTGTGGATAATGTACAAAAATGTCTAAAAAAATATAAGAGAGATTGGGAGAAATGGGGATGCACATTGATGTGTGATGGTTGAACAAATGGGAAAGGAAGATCACTCACTAATTTTCATGTTAACAATCCAAGTAGTACTATTTTTTTGAAATCTAATGATATTAGTGATGTGATAAAAGATGGCAAAAAAATGAATGAGTTGTTGGATAACATAGTGGATGAAATTGGAGAGGAGCATATTGACCAAGTAGTTACAGATGGTGCTTCTAACCTTGTTACAACTGAAAGAATGTTAATGGAAAAAAGAACCAAAAAGAACCTTGTGCAACCCATTATCTTGATCTAATTATTGAGGATATTGGAGAGCTTCTTGTATTTTACAACACCATTGACAATGTAAAATAATATCACCACTTACGTATATAGGCACACATAGGTTTTTAATTTGTATAAAAAGTTCTCTAAAATGGAAGGGAATTAGCAAGACCAACTGTCACACATTTTGCTATTTCTTATCTTACATTAAATTGTATTAAACAAAAAAAAATGATATTAGATTAATGTTTGCTTTAGAGGAATGGGGTACTAGTCCACATGTTACTAAAAATGTGGCTAAGCAAGTGATGAATCTAGTGTTAAGTAATGACAAATTTTGAAAATCAATCACATATTGCCTTAAATTTGTGAATCTGATTGTAAAAGTGTTGAGGCTTGTAAACGGTGATGCAATGCTAGTAAGAAACAAGGTATAAGAAGGTGTGGAAAATTATTAACACTAGATGGTATTTACAATTACATAGGTCTCTCCATGCTGCAACCTATTATTTTAATTCTAGGTAAGCTAAATTACATATAAATTCGTCCTACTAAGTAACATTATGTACTTTGTTCTATCAACTTATTTTTTATTGTGTTAGATATCATTATGACAAAAAATTCAATTGGAATAGTGAAACGTTGGTTGGTTTATATGAAACATTTCAAATAATGATTTTGGATGCAAGAACAAGAGTTTCAATTGATCAACAACTTAAAAAGTTCAAAAGGAACTTTTGGAATGGACATGACAATAGAGACTAAAAATATGAAATAACTTGGTAATTAAATTACTCATAACCATTCTTATGCTTTATAAAATTTTGATTACATTATAATTGAATACCTTTTTGTTTTGACAACTCTTTGATGAGAGAGTGAGAAAGTTATGGGAAGAATGTAAAACGTTACAAAAGGTAGCCATGAAAATTTTGAGTCTCACATATAGTGCAATAGATCGTGAAAAAAAATGGAACACATTTAACCAAGTGCATACTAAGAGAAGAAATAAGTTAAAACAAAGAATTAAATGCTTTTTGTATATAAAGTACAATCTTCAATTTGAGATAAGACAAAAGAGTAGAGAAGAAAAGAGAAAAACTTATGATCTCATATGTTTATTAAATATTGACTCGGATAATGAAATGGATAACTAAAAAATATCTTTGTTTGTCTATTATTAGTTCCTTTTAAATGGATGTACGTAAATGTTTGATGTTGAAGATGAAGTTCTAAAAAAAAAAAAAAAGAGATAATTATTTTTATTTAAAAATTTTACAATTTTAAAAACTTTACAACTTAAAATTTGAAAGTTTAGTCTAGAATTAATTCAAATTTATTTGTTTTTTTTATTAATATAGGTTCTAGAAATTTAAATTTCAAGATCATAAAAATGAAAAATCCATAATAAAAAATATGAAGACATTAAAATAGAACTTTTAATTGAAAATGAAGATGACTTGAATGATGACTTGAATGATGTAGATGTTGGAGAGAAAGACAATGAATTGTAAATGACTATGATAAAACACTATTTTTTGTTTTTGAGATTATTTCCTATGTACAAACAATAACTAACAATAATTAGTAGTAGCAACAACAAACAACATTTATATTTTGAATGGTTATATTATAAAAATTTATTTATTTAGTAACATATAATCATGGTTATAGGAATTATACAACAACTATATTGCGATATTGAAATTATGTATTCTGAATCGTTGTAATATAAAAATTTGTTTAGTAACATATAATCATGGTTATGAGAATTGTACAACAACCACATTGTTTTTATTAAAATTATATAGTATATATATGAATATATAATACAACATTCAAAATAAAATGAGATTAATTTGTTATTAATTGTATCTTTATATGTTTAAATATTTTATATATTTAATTATATATTATATTTTTTTTAATATTTATGAATTTCATGATTCAAAATATCAGTTATTTGATATACTACTTATATCTCGATTTAAGATACAAAATAATTTACAAGTTATCTAATATGCTACTTATATCTTGATTCAATTATCATGCTACATAGTATGTTCTATTCTACTAATTAACCAGGTTCACAATAATAAAGTTTCAATTTCCTCTCAAACTTGTTTTGAATCCCTATTATTATTGTGAGCTGATGGTAAAATAAATATATGAAACAAAATGTTCCATAATTACGAGCATCATTAGGAGATAACAATCACCAAGAAGCAATAGAGTCAAGAAAAAAATTCTTACCAAGATTGTTATATGAAACTTGGCTGACAAGAATGAGTTTGTAAACAATTACTTGAAAGGTTGATTATTGTGTCCACCAGACTTTCACGTTTCGTACGGAAAAGGACTGTTGTTGATACCTTGGAAAGTTTAAAAACTAAACTCTTTATCTCAGAAATTCAGGGTAGTAGTAGACATTTAAAATTACCAAAACTTGTTTTACTTCATTTCTTATTAATCATCATAGGTTGAAGACTATATGTATTCTTCATATGAAAATCACACAAGACATGAGCAAAGCTACTTATAGGGACAAGCCTTGAGACGACACAATAATTAGAATATCGTATTAGTAATCGAAAACGATAACTCCAGATTAAGCTTTACTGTCAATAGTCATTGGCACAGGTTCCTGCTTTGCTGTTGCTGTTCTTGCTTCTTCCAGTTTATTCATTTTAGCAAACATGCTGCCATAGAACTGTGCATCCTTCTTGTTGTATTCTCTCACTTTCTGCTTCAAAAGTTTGTACTCCATCTTCACATCCCTGATTATATCATCCAACAAACTCAATTATGTATTATGACAGCTACTACAGTGTTGTCTCTATGTAACTATGTATATAACTGCATATATTCAAGTTGATCACACTCGGAACAAGGACATACCTGTTCTCTGGCTCAATCTCCAGGGCTTTCTTAATGTCCATCTCAGCTAGATCCAAGTCCACAAGATGAAGATATGCTTGTGCCCTCCGGTACAATGCTTTTACATTTCTACTATCAAGCTCCAACACCTACATGATATTCACGATTCAAGCTATTCCATTTTGATTTTCTGAATTCAGCTATGGAAAAACAAGAAACAGCTTTAGGCTGAATAGAAAAAGTACCTTTGTACACAACTTCTCTGCCTGTTTGTAGTCCTTTAGCTTCAACTTACAGGCTGCATTATTGAGATTGCATGTGATTTTCAATGCCTTGGATTGCTGTTTCTCTTCATCACCGAAGGAAGAATCATACTCAATAAATTTCATGGCCTGTAATCATGGGAGAACAAACAGCTGTTGTTATTCATCTAATACCACAGATAACTGTCAATAGCCAAGTAACATAAATAAAAGCTATTGATACTAATAGGGATACCTTTTCATATCTCTTTGACGCTCTTTCATATTTTCCAACCTTAAATAAAGCATTCCCTTCTTCCTTTTTCTTCCCAGCTCCCTCTATCTTCTCTGGTGTATTCAGATCCCATGATTCCTTCTCCTGCATCGCACCCCCATTTTCAGTAATTCAAGTCGAACTTGTTTGAATCTAAAAGATCCTTTAAAAAAGTGAAGACATAGCTCTCTCACCTTTACAAAGGAAAGCAGCTCAACTTCATAGTACAGTGTTGAATTAGGAGGAATAATAGCCAATTCCTGAGGGGACCCAGATGGACCAAAAGCATATTCGGGTTGTATGATCAGCAATGCAATTTCACCCTTCTTCATGTTCTTCACAGCTTTTTCAAGCCCATCAATTACTTGTTCTACATGGTCCATCAAATATACAGCTTAGTAAGTAGCAATGTAAGCAAAAAGGGACTTATGATTCAAGAGGTTAATATGATTGTTAAACTCACCTTCATCAATTTTGAACTCGAATGGCTGTTCATCGCCATAGCCCTTCTTAATGAAAACAGTTCCATCTTGTAGCTTGCCAATCAGTTTCACTGCAGCAAAGGAATTAATGTATCTCTTCAATTTCCCATCCAACACACAAAACATTTAATAAAGAAAGAGAAGATTTGATAAGATTATATCAGAAATGTAAGGTTCCTAGAAAACTATACCTTGAACTACAGCTCCATCGTTTGGCCGTTCATATCCCTCTCCTTCCTTCAAAGTTTTCTTGAGAACCTTCCCATCTTTGGTAATGTCAGACACACTCTTCCACGAGACCAACTCAAGATCCACTTCAAGCGAAGCATTTGGAGGTACGGCACCTTCTTCTCCTGATGCTGGCCTTCCACTCTCACCAAATGCATCTGTAAAACTTTGAATGTCAATAAACTTGCACAAGCAAAATTTTCTACTCAGATATTGCTGATAGTAAAACTCTAACTCACATTGTGGCTTCACATTCAAGAGAACTTTCTCTCCCTTCTTCATTGTTTTCACAGCCTTAGCCAAAGCACGACAGAAATACCCTGTATGAAAATAGTCGTGAGATTGTTACTTCCATCAGAATCCAACTACATCGTAAAGAAAAAGAAATTGAATTTTGCAAAGTATGAGTCTGACCCTCTTCCACAGTGAACTCCACCCCATCAGATTTTGAAATGACTGTTCCATCTTCAAGCCGAGCTTCATATTTGACTGCAGAAAAGGAGAAAAAAATTAAGAAACTTCTAGACAATACTGCACAACAAGGTTCTGAAACAGGTGACTCTCAAAGACAAAAAAAGATAGAGTTCCGTACCAAACACTTCATCCAGGTCCTTAGGATTATCCCATTTCTCCCCTTCAGTAATTATGTTCTTCAATATTCCTCCATCCTTGCATATGTCCTTCACACTTGTCCAAGACAGCAATTCCACATCAAACTGCAGAGTTGCATTGGGGGGTATAGTGGGAGGAGATCCAGACTCTCCATAAGCCAATTCTGGGGGTATTGTGAAAAGGGCATTCTCACCTTTCTTCATAGTTTTAATACCTTCATCCCATCCCTTGATCACTTGCCCTAATCAAGTCACAAAGCATTCATTATCATAGTTATCATCATTAATCATTTAAGATTAATTGCATTATGACAAAGATAAAAGTGATTGAATTAATTGACTTTATCCTCTAATACTCACTCTAATAATAATTCCCAACACAATTATTGCAAAAATAGATAATGAAACTCTAGTAATTTTAAAAACAAAATTAGAGGACGAGGGTGAAACATTGATGAATGACTCTGTACCTTGGCCAAGGTTGAACCTGAAAGGTGTACCCCTATCACGGCTAGAATCAAAATGGGTTCCATCAAGCAAGGTTCCAGTATAATGCACTTCAACTTGGTCTCCACTGTTGGGGCTGTCCCAACCTTCACCTTCCTTCAGCAGCTTCTTCTTCAGGCCCATTTTCCCAATCTCCTTCTCCTCCCCCACCTTAAGGATCGAACTCTCCATTTCCTCATCAGGCATTTCCATGCTGCCAGCACTTGGGAACTCGAAATCCTCATCCATGGCTTACCAACAAGCTAACAAAACAAATGCCTACTAAAGAAGTAAGAGCTCACAGCTCAGAAATCACACCAACACAGGAAACGTTTTTATGTTTTTTACACGATCACAGGAAGTTGTTATGTATATATATAGGTAGGGGTGAAAGAAGAGAACGTGTCTAGAGATTTCTATAAGCCAAAGTTGTGAAGATGGTTCCAGAATTATCATGTCAATTCCATTTATTTGTTTTCTTATTGTTAATGTGATAATGATGATGAAGTCTCAATTTCAACATATAGAAGCAAGTTTTTTTTTTTTTTTTTTAAATCTAACGATCCGACAATAATGCAGTTGTTCGTTATTTTCCGAACAGAATCTAACTGAACGTTGAACAGTTCTTTCCTTTGTTTGTTTAATTATAATTATTTCTTTACTAAAAATATTCAGTTGATGAATAGTTGAATTCTTTGTAGAAGAATGCAAAACCAGTAATTACTCACTTGGAATGACTTTGCTTCTAAGAATTATCTAAATTTTAAACAAAAAATTTACTTTTTACTATCTTAAGTTTATCCAAAACAAAAATAGTCATTACTACCGAAAATACATTAGTTCTCATACGGGATCATATTTTGAAAATTTTGAAAAAATAATTTGAATCATGATTAAACATTATAATGGAAAAGTTATAGGTAAAGGAAAAATTAAATTTTAAAATATAGTTTAATTAATTTTTCTATTTTATTTGTTTCATATATAAAATATTGAAAAATAAAAGTTGAATAAAATGGTTTTAGAAAAAAAGTTAGCCATTATATATGCAGAAAGTAGTGATCCTTAAATACAAAATCATGAAAAAAAGGGTGTACACTAAATAGAAAGATTCCACTATATATTCTAATGCTATGGATGTTGTTTGTCTAATTTAATTTAGTTTTTGAGTAATTTTTTGGAAAAGAAATTAATTTTTTATAACTAAAATTAATTTATATATGAATTAAAAAGCATACTAAATTTTTACATGATAACTTCTAGAATTTAGGTTATGTATAAATTGATTTTAATTGTTAAAAAAATTATGTTTATGAAGGAGAATTGTTTTTTCTTCTAGATTACACAATTTTATAAAAAGAATTATGTTAGGCATCAATATGGAATTTGATACGTCACGGTGATACTTTAAAAGTTAACAATCATATTATATCACATAAAATATATTATTAAAGAAAAAGAACAAATAAAAATACAGGAGAAAACATCGAATGTAAGGAAAATACAGAGGATACTCCAAATAGAAACCAAAGTCAAGCAAAACACAGGGAGTTGAAACCTATTATAAAAGAAGTTAAGAGCAAGACTAGATGACATTTATTATACTATTTATACTTTAAATTATTCTTTAAACTTATAGAAGTCAATTTATCAACACAATAGCTCTCTTCCCTAAAATATGAGATGACTTGTGTAACGTCCAAACTTTAGTTTAGGATACTTGGTAGAAGAGTCCCTTAGCCTCTTTAAACATAGTTCCAAAGTGCCTTCATTGAAAAAAATTCGCATAGTGGATTCGGCTCCTCTCAACAAAATATGTAGAAGAGAGTTTTGAAAACAAAAATTGTTGGTTATTAATTCTGATTTTATTATTATTAATTATGATTTTATTACCCTTAAACTATTTTACCGTATTATTGCATTAATGGTCAGTTTACAGGCCTGTTAGTATTCCTATTTTATAGCTTCCAGTAATTGTAATTTTATTATATATATTATTGAAATAAATCAAAATGAATAGGAATCAGTTTAGCAGTTTTGCAATTTTTGCAATTACGTTCAATCAGTTTCTACAACCTTTTGTCTTCTCTTATTTTCTTCAATTAGTTCCTACAACTGGTATTAGAGCCAGTCTGTTATCATGAATTCTACCCAATTATTGGTCCCCATCCTTGACGGAAAAAATTACAATCGGTGGTGTGTGCAGATGAGAGTTTTGTTTGATTATCATGAGTTATGGGATGTCATTGAGAGTGGAGTGTCTGCATTAGCTGCTAATGCAACTGAGACGCAACGAGTAGCACATCGTGATAAGAAGAAGAAGGACAATAAGACTTTGTATCTCATTCATCAAGGGATGAATGACGAGACATTTGAGCAGATAGAAGGAGCAACAACTGCAAGTGAGGCTTGGATCATTTTGTCAACCAATTATAAAGGTGATGACGAGATAAAGAGGGTGCGTCTTCAAACCTTAAGATGCCAATATGAATTGTTGCAGATGGAAACCACATAGACTGTTGATGTATATATAAATAAAGTTTTTGCCTTAACAAATCAGATGAAGACCAATGGTGAAACACATTCGGAGCAGGCAAAGGTGGAGAATATTTTGAGATCTTTAACTCCCAGATTTGAACATGTTGTTGTCACAATTAAAGAGACCAATGACATTTAAAAAATGACAGTAAGGTTATTGTCTGGTTCCCTACGAGCGCATGAGCAGCAGATGAATGACAATAAGATTGAAAAACCAATTGAACAAGCTTTACAAGCACAAGCCTCAATTGGTAGCTCCTAACATAAACATGATACTTATTCCAGCAAAGGTCATGATACACTCAAGTGACTGCTCACAATACTTTTTAAATCAGCGTACACGTGGCAAGATCAACGTCTGGGACTTGGTGGCGCTTGAACTTCTTCGTGCACTGTTTAAACCTTTAAACCCTTACACTCTCTTCACTGTTTCATTACTTTCACTTAAGCAAATCATTTTCAAACATTTCTCTCGTTCGAAACACTCACTCTTCCTCTTTCAAAACTCAGACCCTCAGACCTTACTTGATCAAAGGTATGATTTTTACTTGTCGTTTGCTCTTGCTTTACGATTTCGCTGCCCATAACATGCTAGAACTGTTCTAGGACTGTTTATGTTTTCTGCATTTTAGGTTTTTTGCACCTTTACGTTTCCTCTGTTTTTCGCTTTGCATCTTTGTTTTTCTGGGTTTTCTGGGTCGCGCTATCGTCTTCTTCTAAACCCTCGTTTTCTCCCTTACTTTCTCTTTTTTTCCATTTTAGCTCTCCTCGAGATGGCCAGAACCAAAACAACATTGAACCCTCATCCTCCTGTTAACTACAAAGCTCTCTACCACTGGGCCCCTAATGAGCTCTTAGCGGAAACCTCCAAATACACCTCAAACGAGGACGTCATAACGTACAAGGAGGGTGAAGCTGATGAGAAATGTCGTGTCTTCGGGAGGGAGCACGACGCGTATGTATCCGTTCTGCCTTGTGAGAAAGGTGAGCCCGTGTGCGCTGATGATTGCGTGAACCCGACTGGAGGTCCTTTTTTCTTCATGTACTCCACCATTTTCAAGCGGGTCAAGCTCTGCTTACCATTGACGGGGTTCGAGCGCGCGTTGCTCACAGAGGTTAATTTGGCCCCTGCCCAGCTGCATCCCAACAGCTAGGCCTTTATGAGGGCCTTCAGCATTCTGTGCAATCACCTTGGCCACACGCCCTTCGTGGATGTCTTCTTATATTTCTTCGAAGCAAAGAATCCCAGCAAGAGGCTATGGCTGAGCTTTAATGAAGTAGCAGGGAGAATTCTCCAAACTCTCTTCCAGTAATCCTACAAAGGATTCAAGAAGATGTTCTTCAAGGTGAGCTGCAGCGTCCACGAACCCACCCTTCTAGACGGATTCCCCCTTTATTGGGTGGAGAAGCCTGGTCTGAAAAGGCCTAGGAGTCTCAAGGACCTGACCCCACCCAATCGTGAGATGTGTAAACTTCTTTCGGGCTTAGGAGTGGTGTTTGACCGCCAAGCTGATCAAGCTTGAATTCTGCGCTAAAGCTCTTAAGACCTACATTGGTATTACTTTTATTTATGCTTCACATCGGCTTTCAATTTCATGTTTAGTTTCTTATATTTTCTTATTTATGTGCAGACATGACTCTTAACGCGGAGAGGAAGAAAAAACTACTCGAGCTGCTTTCCAAGCGCAGGGCTGCGGCTACCGGTGTGGGTACCTGTACCCCTGCAAATCCTCCTCCTCCTTCTACCTCTGCTCCCAACTCCTCTTAATCATCCCCCGACGACAATAGGCTTAAAGGGGTGTGGTGGCCACGGGTACAGAAGACGAGGATACCGACTCGGGCCTTGTCTTCAAGAGGCAAAGGGTTGTCGACATCGAGGGGCCATTGCACTCAGCAACTAATGGTCGCGCACCATCCTTCAGGGACAACCCTCCAAGCGCCTCCTCTTCTCAAGACCTTATTGTGCTCGAAGGCGGGGGAGAGAATGCTTCTGAAGGCCACCAAGCACCTACTGCCGTTGAGCTTCCAGCCATCCTCCAGCAAGCTCTCAAATGCTTCCAAAACCAAGAGGTGATGAATAGCCTGAGTGAGGACCCTACCCAAAGTCGTGTGGCTCAAGGCCTCGGGGAGTATCTGATCGCATCTAGCCTCTCTCTATCAAAGGTGCAAGATTTGCAAGCTGGGATGGCGAAGCTGAGGGAAGAGTTAGCTTCCCTAACTAAGGTCTCCTCCACACGCGAAGCTGCCTTCAACAAAGAGCTGATGAGCCTTCAGCAATCTGAGAAGGAAGTTAAGAGGCTTCTCTTCGAGAAGTCCCAGGAGGCTCTTCAGTCTGAGTCGAAGATCCTACCTCTCCGCAACAAAGTGAGTGAACTGGAGGAGAAGGTAGAGGAGATGCAGACCAAGATGGCCAAGCTGGAGGAGAGGGTCACCCAACGCGAAGTCCAACTGGGCCAGGTGGAGGGGGAGCTTTCTGAGAAAGTCGAGCTCTTCAAGCAAACAAAAGAAGAGCTCAACAACGACGTTGCCGATGCTTATGGCAAGGGGTTTCAAGATGCCATGGCTCAGTTTGCCTGCGTGCGTCCTGAGGTGGATCTTTCCCCTTTCGCAGAGTCGGAGTGGGTCGTTGATGGGCAGCTCATGCCTAGAGAGTAGCTTCTCCTGCTTTGTAACTTATTCGCTGAACAATTTGTAATTTCTACACACACACACACACACACACATATATATATATATATGAATATCTGTCTTTCTTCAATCTGCTTTTGTCTTGGTTGCTTAGCTGCTTCACTTGTACTTAACTTTGACTAACAACGCCTTTGACGAATACTCGTACTCTAGGTAGCGCGCTTCTACTCCGCCCGCTCGACCTTTCCTTCTTCGATCTTCAACATCTTAAAGGTAACGGTGATGCGCGCACAAACCCTTAACCAACCTAATCTTTTTCATACGAAGATAAGAAAAACTCCTCCTGCTGTTTTTGATTTTCTTCTTGCAAGATAAGGGAAAGGTCTCCCTACTGATCTCGTCCCTGCCCTCTTCAGGTCGACGGGCATGCCTTGTTAGTAACACTGGTGAACCACACCGTTCTAGACCTTGCTTCGTGAGGGCAAGAGTGAATTTAACTGGTGAACCATATTGTTTGTCCCTGGTGCTCCCACACAAGAGGGAGACTCACTTAGGAATCATACTACTGTTACAATGTATGGCTTTAAACTAGAGGGGGTGAATGGTTTAAAGAGGATTTTCAAAAAGTTTTAAGCCTAGAATGAAATTACTTCGAGAATAACTTGATTAAGAAATCAGTTTGTCAAAACACAAAGCAAAAAGCACAGCACCAGAAAAACAATCAGTTGTTTTGCAGAAACAATCAGTTGTTTATACCAGTTCACAAATATAAAAACTGAATTTAAAGAGTTAAAGGATAGAGAAAATGCACACAGAGGTTTATACTAGTTCACTCTAAACCCAGAGCTACATCCAATCTTCCCAGAAACCACTAGGGAATCCACTAAGCAATCAACCCTAGATTACTTACAACACAACCAAAGAAGTGACCTTGATCCCCTCAAGACACACACTTCCTTTGGTCAAGCACAACAACACTAAGAATGCTGATCTTGAT
>Ga0123342_1008499_pt1 | contig 12868 bp, 9 predicted proteins | sample Turbeawhitnodule_FD_89960 | JGI IMG/M metagenome (GOLD analysis project Ga0123342, IMG submission 89960) | Root nodule microbial communities of legume samples collected from Mexico - Turtle bean Mexico white nodule | ecosystem: Host-associated > Plants > Roots > Nodule | place: Mexico: Nepantla...
CTTGTCACAGAATTAATCACTTCAATGCAGCATCTTCCATTCGCTCCTTTTTGGACTTTGGCTTCCCCCTGTTTGCTCATTTTAAGCTCACTTTTATCAGAAACCAACTTCCTACTTGCCAGGTCCATCTCGCACTTAAATTGGTTGGAGTTTACAACTTCGACTTACATCCCCCAACATGTCTGAATCCCTACCACAACCTCTACTGCTACCATCCACATGTGAGACCACTAGTTGATCAGCAAACACACTTAGGGATTTCCACAACAACCAAAACACCACATAAAAAACACAGTTTTTGTTTCCTGCATAAAGAACCCTGAACCACCATACACCATGCCTCTATTGGTCTGTTATAAGACACATCAAAACAGAATCCTCCATCATGTCCTTAACATTCCTTTTGACTCCCTTGCACACAAGCACATATGTCCTTTCCATCTTGCACCAACTGCAGGCCGTGACAAACCCACCAACACCTCCAACCAACTATAAATCTAGTATAGGCCGTAGTCTTAAAACTCTTGGCATCTGGGAGTCCTAATTATAACTTCTAATGCAAAGCATTGGATTAAGAATCCAATCTACGAAAGAATAAGTAAAGGAATGCACCTTGTGCTTCATCCAAAGTCAGGATTTGAGTTGAGCCTTTTGAAACACCTCCTCCGCATCTACTAGCCCTTTTTTGAATACAATCAGGTTCCTTTGGTCCCAGATACACCTAATAACAGATGCCCAAACACCTTTCCATACTAGGTTTTGCTTCTTGCTAGCATTGCTCAGATAAAAACTCATAAAGTGCAGATTTATATCATTCTGTTGAACAGAAGAGATACCTATCCATTTGAAGCACAAGGACCATACCCTTTGTGCGTATTTACACTCCAAGAAGATATGTTGACAAGACTCCTCCTTAATCTGACACATTGCACATAGCATAGATTCCATCATCACCCCTCTCCTACTCAAACTCACCCTTGTTGGGATTCTATCCAGTAGACTCTCCAAGCTGTCACGATCACATTTGGGAATGCCTTAGTCTTCCAAAGGAGATTAAACACATCGGATTGGGTTCCACGAGACTACTTGGCAAGGCACTCATAAGCAGAATTCACAGAAAAAAGGCCTGGTTCTTCCTTCCACCACACCTGCACATTCACGTAATTCCTTCTCATTACTGCCCCTGATAGCAGTGTAAAGAGGTCTGCTTCCAATGATGATTCCCACTCAAATCTGGCACGCCTCCATGTCAGCCTCCATCTCCAATCCGAATTAATCCACACACCAACTTCACCCACTGTTTTCCCCTGGTTTAAGGACAGGGAGAACAGTCTAGGAAACAAGGATTTGAGATCAGAGCTCCCAACCCACACCTCCTCCCAGAACTTTACTTTGTCTCCACACCCTAGTTTCCAGCTTAGTTCTTCTTGAAACTATCATTTTCCTCCTCCCTCCTTGCACACTTTATAGAGATCTTTCCACCACCAAGATTGGAGTTTGACTAGTGTTTGGACGCTTTCAGGCTCCAACCCATACTTTGAGTCCAATAACTCCTTCCACCTTCCCTCCTCTTGAGAGATACAGTGCCAGCTCCATTTAGCTAGGAGAGCATGGTTTAACTTTCGTATTTCTCTTAAATTCAATCCTCCATCCTCTTTAGGTTTGCACACATCTTTCCAACTAACCCAACAAATTGGCTTGCTTTCTTTCCCCAATCCCACAAGATCTTCTCATCTTTTGTATTGTTATGAAGATTCATGCATGTCATATTTTACACGTTTACAATTTAACTTAACTAAGAATACAATATCATTTTGTAGAACTTTATAAATCATATTATGTTTATCATGTTATATTATGTGCTTATGGGTTTATTTATTTTATTTTTCAAAATAGGCAATTGAGCATTTGAATAAAATAAAATAAGAATTTCTTTAAGATTTATAATTATGTTGCACAATTAGGCGTACAAAAAGAATAAAGTAATAAATGGTGATACGTTTATTTTATTTCATAATAATAAAAATTTACAAAAATTTATAAAAAAATAATAAATAAAATTATTATTAACAAACAAGAGGATTAAACTTTTTATTTATTTTTTTCTTCTTCTCTAACAGTTTTTTAATTTGTTTTTTACTTCTCACTTTTCATTATATGATTCAAATAAAGGCTAAAAGTATCTTTGACTTAAAATAGAAATAATTGAAAAGGAAAAATAGTATAAAGGATGGTGATGAGATGAATTAATTTAATTTATAAATTTTTTCGATTATTAAATGTTTAGTTTTAACTTTAATTTTAAATTTATTAATAATTAAAAATAATAATATATTATAGCATAAATTATTTATCATAAACTAAAATATAATTTATATATATATTAAATTATTTATTTATTACATATTTTAATTATAATATACTTTCTATATTTAAAAGTACTTATTTGTTATCAATTTTTATTTTGTTTCCTTAAAATAATGAATGGTGATGTTGTCTTACAAGGAAGTGTGTTCCATGCATTGAATTGACACGTGAACAAGCGAGCTAAACGATGTGATCTTATTTGGTAGGGTTATTCTTGAAAGCAGCCTATCCTATAACATCTATCTCCTACCTACTTCTCTTTCCATCTCTGTCTCCATTTTCCGTCTCTAATTAACTCTACAAATCAAATAATCACTTCAAATTCTAATGAATCCTCTTGTTTTGAAGTTCTTTAATTAATTTATTTATTAATCATTTTGTTCTCTTTAAAATGTAACAATGAATGTGTAAATTGCGTATCCGAGATGAAGGGGTTTGGAAAATCACATATATAACTCTATTTTACCATTTATTAATCCTAAAAAGGATATTAGAGACTGAAATAACAAAAGCAATGGATCTCAGAGATGGTCAAACTCAACCAATTTTGGATCCTAACCAACCAACTCATGTATATCATCTAGCTTTGGATATTGGAGGTGGGTTTCATCTTTTATCTTGTAGCTTTTTTATATTCTGTTTCTTTTTTGTTTTAGATTTCAGAGTTGCCCCTTTAGTGGTTTTCATTCAAATTTAACATCTTTGCTTTGTGAAATTTTGTGGGATATACACCTTTTGGTTAAACATTTCAATTTTGATAGGGTGTTTAGTTTCTGGTTTTGGGCAGTTGATAATGATGTTTTTGGCATTGTTTTTGGTTTTATTTATATGTCTATGGTTGTTTATTGAAAACCTGTGTTTTGCGAGTAGTTTGGTGTTTTGCTTGGTAATTCATCTTGCTGTTCAAATCCGATTGCGTAGAGTTAAATTTCTGACACCTGTCTTTGGGCTGGACTCTTAATTCTTAATTTGATGCATTTTGCTATCACTTTGATTGATTTAACTTGCTTGCTGATATTGGAGTAGAAGTTGGAATTTGTTTACTGTTGAGAAATATTGGAGATCTTCTTGATTCAATTCCCCGAGATCAAACCATGTCAGAATTCTGGAGATCATGATCTTTCTCATACACAGATTGAGCTTTGAAAATGAAAATTTTCTTAATTGGAGGACTGCTAATCTGCATTTTAGCACCATGCACTGTGATTAAATAGCAGAGGTTCTAAAATTTGAGTATTATTTTGATTGTGGGAATCATAGACTTTTTAAACTGAAATATCGGTGTCAAACATGATTACTTTTGATATTGACATCATTTTTCTTGAACTAACAGGCATATTAAGATTGCAGATACATTGACAGTTGATAACATATTGCAATTTTATAAAATAAGGAATCATGATTATTATTGTCCAACTATCATTAATACTATCAGATTTCTGCTACAGTTATGGTGAATTATAAAGAGAAGTTTTGCTTCCACATCGTTGGATCTTGCCTAAAATAATATTGTCCATCTGTTGACAGGATCTCTTGCCAAGCTAGTCTACTTCACAAAAGATGACAATCATTTGGTTGATGGTGAGGAGGGGGTATCTCATAGAAAGACTTTGCAGAAATGCAAAGACAGTAAGCAACACCCTGTTCTTAATGGGAGGCTCAGTTTTAAGACGTTTGAAACAAGCAAGATAAATGATTGCTTAGAATTTATCAAGTCCATGAAACTTCATATTGGAGGTGTGTACATAATGATATGGTGTTTATGGTTGACAAAGTTTGTCACAGAGTAACTGAATTTTCTGAGGCATGCAACCTTGTTTATGGTTAGCAGTATTTGTTTCTTTTGGAGACTTGATCAGCTTGCATACTGAACTGAACCTAACTTGCTGACAATTTTGGTTCCTTCAACCACCTTTATATGGATCCCATATCTGTTTAATTTCCAAGCTGACTGAATAGAATCTCATTCCTCTTTTTTCTAAATTCTTTTGTTCCTTTCTCTAAATTTTTCTGTACTTGTTCTATGTATAATTGGTCATAAAAGTCTCGGGTACTTGTTGGTGAGACTGTTGTTGTCCTTTATATTTGTTATCCTGTGACTTTGAAAGCTGAGCTGGATCTTATTTACTTATTAGGTGACAGAATCCCAGGCCAAAGTACTCAAAATTTCAAAATAATGAATATCCTTTAAAAATATATATTATTCTTACTGATATAATCCCTAAAAACATATATACCCATCTTATATTTCATCATGGTGTTCAATCCGTTTTTGAGGTCGTTCTGAAATTTTTGCATCTGATAATGAATTCAGGTAGTCAGTCACAAGAAAATCCTGGAAGTCTGCCAATAGCTATTAAGGTAATCAAACTAAAATGTTTAAGCATGTATTATGAAGATTTTGTTTCTATTTCTGTCTTAAGTGTACATATAGATGTTTTGAAAAGAATCTTTAGATTCTAAGTTAGTAGTAACCAATTCAATATTGGCTATGCCATGATTTGAAACAGTTTCTATTTCTTGTCTTCTGTTTTGCCTTGGTTGGAAGCAATGTAATTCCTAGAAGCTGATTTAAAATTGAAAGAATATTAGTAGTTCCCGAAAGGTAACGCATGCACATGTTCCAGCTTTAATAGATATTTATAATGAAAAATACTCTATTCCATACAAAAAAATGTTTACTTAGTTCCAAGGTACTTGGATTTATGTTATGTACTTATTAATAATGAAAAACTACTGGCGAGAAGGCCACAGGTGGTGGTGCATATAAATATGCAGACCTCTTCAAGGAAAGACTAGGAATCATTCTTGACAAGGAAGATGAAATGGATTGCCTTGTTGCAGGAGCGAATTTTCTTCTCGAGGTAGGATTTAACATAAACTAGTTTCCATATTGTCTCATTTTTAAATTTCAAATTCAATTATTGAGATTTGGATTCATTTTTTTATTCGGATCAGCATGTGTATCTGACTGTGAAGCTTTGACAGTATATACATAATGATTAGGGACTTAGGGTGTTGTAAGTTTTAGCCCTGATCCTATTTACGTGTATGTTCACAAGATGCTTGTTATGCACAATTAGGTTTAGTAAATGGTATAATGTTGTCTTAAAAAATAAAACTTTTCCTGTTAGATTGAGAAAAATGTGTTGGAAGATATTTTATGTTTGTTGATGAAGTAATAATTTCAGATAATTGATGAAATGGTCATCTGAATGATGATTAAAAATTAAGGCTTTCGTGTATTCAATCTGGTTGTGTCAGAGGACATTTCTTTCTTTAATAAGGACAAATACTCTTTCAATTCACCAAAAGCAAATGTGTACCTTGGTATTCAATGAATGCCTTAAGTTGTATAAGTAGTTTTTCTTTTCATAAATTTTAAATATCTATTTTCAAGAAATATGTTACCAGTGGTAGTGGTAGTATCAATGCTTATGGATTCATAGTTTCATAAATATTTGGATTTTTTTTTTCAAGAATTAGTATGAAGTGTTTATATTTAGCTCTTTGTCATTGGTCAAGTAAGAAGTTAACTAGGTACAAGGCTGTTGTTTGGAAAACGCCTTGTTCTTATTTTTCCAACTGCGCAGTAGATAATATCAAATCAAAGTAATGAACTTTAAATGTGGTTATCTTGTAGGCTGTCTCTGTAAAGTAGACTACACCATTATGTACTTTTATTGAGATTTTGAGAATACCATTTCTTAGTTGGCTATGAGTATACAATCCAAAACGCATATGGGATTGTTATGTAAATTTGGAGCTATTAGTATATAACAACAATCCAGATTATTTGTTATTGACAAATAAGACTAGCTTTTATAGGATTCTAAAAAATTGTATTGTAATAAGAAAATATGGGGTAAAATAATTGTTTGCTTTGAATGTCTATTCCCTCCAGGAAATGAAGCCAAAAACTTCAGTTTAGGACTGTTGTACCAAAACTATATTTTAGTATACTTTTCTCTGTGTAGTTAAATTTATCTTTTCTTCATGTCACTGCTGGTATATGAGAAGCCTTTAAGGCACATGGCTTATAAATATACCTTTCACTATCACGTACTAGTAAGGAAACAATTCCTTTTTTGTTTTCCTTTTGGTTTGTGGCTTTTGCTCATGCAGTGCTCCTACAGTTTTCTGTAAAATAATTATAGTCTTCATACTCAAACACCTTGAAAATTTCCTTGTCTATGTCTTGATGTACTTTCAATAGGTGGTCCACCAGGAAGCATTTACCTATATGGGCGATCAAAAGCAATTTGTGCAGATTGACAAAAATGATTTGTATCCCTATCTTCTTGTTAATATTGGGTCTGGTGTTGGTATGATTAAGGTAGTTATCATTAAAGTTGCATTACTTCAATTTGTTTCCAAATAGGCACTCTTTTTTACACACTAAAAGTAATATTGTAATATTTCCGTAAAGGTGGAAGGAGAGGGAAAATTTGAGCGAGTTAGTGGAACAAGTATAGGTGGAGGCACTTTCTGGGGTTTAGGCAAGCTTTTGACCAAGTGCAAGAGGTGGGTATTTCTTTTCCTGAAGCCTATGCACTATTATTGATTTCTACATAGACCACATAGGATTACCATTACTGTACTTAATGATTCAGTTTCGATGAGCTGCTGGAATTAAGTTATCGGGGGAACAACAGACAGGTAGATATGCTTGTTGGAGATATTTATGGTGGAATGGACTATTCTAAGGTATGACTGGTGAAAGTTTATGCCCCTTTTCTGTTTAAAATTACAATCATTCTTCTGTTACCAGTTGTTGACTTTAAAAGTGATTGTTTCAAATGGAGAATAACATTATCTAATTATTCTAGTGATTATTTGCTGGAATATATTTTTTCCTTGATTGATAACAGATAGGTCTTTCATCCACTACAATAGCATCTAGCTTTGGAAAGGCAATTTCTGATAATAGGGAGCGTGAAGATTACAAACCTGAAGATATTGCTCGATCCCTTCTAAGAATGATCTCAAATAATATTGGACAGGTCAGTTGTGTACTATAGATTTGTAGTTAGACGAACAACACTGTGCACTACATGATAATATCAATAAGTCATCATGATACGTGATATTTGTATATCTGTGTATAATGCATCTAGTGTAAACTTCATGGCAAAACTCCAAACCTGCAATTTGTCTTCGTTTTCTGCAACGATTTTCAATGTTCACTTTGCCTCTTGCTATCTTTATAATAGTTGGTTAGTGGAGGATATCTTTCACCTTGGTGTTATTTCCTTTATTCACTATAATAGCATTTTTTTTCCAAAAAAGAAGTGATCAGTGTGGCGGTCTAGATGCATCTCATTGAATATATGTGTAATAAATTAATGCTCGTTATATTCTTTATTTTTTCCCTCCCATTTTTTGCTGGTGATGCTTTTGATGAAGTGCTTAAAGTTTTATGGATTCAACTAGAAGCGAAATATTACAATTCGGCAGGAAGACTTATCTCTGATGTAAAAAACTGGAAAATATTCCTCCAAATCTTCCACTTTTGTTCTTATGGAACTTTCATGGACTTCATGGAATCTCCACGCTTCTAGTACCCTTTTACCATGTGAATGCTTAAATATGCTGAATAATTTTGTACATTCCATTGTTTCCCACCCAAGATCTACGAAGATATATATTTTCAATGGTTGGTTAGAAGTTAAAACCCATTGTAAAGCATCGATAGTGAAGATAAGTATGTGAAGACTTAGATCGGTTAAGAAATTCCTCTTACTTATGTAAAAATAATTGTCATGTCATCTACACTGTAAATATTCTTCGCTGGCTGATCGTTTTTTGTTTGAAAAACATATTTTACATTGATTTATACAGAAGGAAAGGATGGTTAGATAATAGAATTAGGAGTCTTATTCGTTTGGGCATGTGTTCTTGACCTATATTAGTAGTAGAAATAGGTGTCACTTCTTGTATTGTAACACAATTTGGCAATAATCTCTCTCCATTCAACGAACTACCTTAATATCTGCATGATGCAAAGTTTCATTTACAAATGTGGTTAAGGTGGAATATTCATTTTATAAGTTATTCAATGACGTAGCATTTACCAGCATGTACATGTATGTTTATATGAGTTATTATGTTTTGCCTTTGCTTTCATTGTTCCCAATCTTAAACATAAGATCATGATAGTATTTATCTCATCCTAAATAGTGAAATGTATTTAGGATGATTTGTATCTTCTGTTGTTTGCTTTCAGATCTCTTACTTAAATGCCCTTCGCTTTGGGCTGAAGAGGATTTTTTTTGGTGGATTTTTTATTCGGAAGCATCCTTTTACCATGGACACATTATCTGTTGCTGTTAATTTCTGGTAAGTGAGAAGGACGTTCCTCCACCCTACTGCAAACCATGGTCTACGTTGAGGGACATGGACTAGTTCTTACTTTTAGAATTTATGTGCTGACCATGTCCAAGACTGTGAGGGTTATATATATATGTGTGTGTTCCTTTTATTTGCTTCTAACCCGTCAATGCACGACATGTTCACCTCTAACAAAACTCATGACATTGCTGCTGTTTTAGTCTGAAGTCCATCTCTTAAACCAACCATTATAGTTTTGAAGCTGTGGTACCAAAGATATACTAGTCTCAAACATTATATTCAAAATGATCAAAGGGTGTCCTAAAAACATGAGTATTTTCTATGTTGTTGTTTGTTGCATCAACAAAAGCAAGTGTTAATTTTCGTTGATCAGTTTTCTGCAAATGCCGCAGTGGATGCCTAACTTTGCATTATTACCATGTCCTGATTCCTTTTGGGTGTGTAGAAGTGTGGGTTTGCATGTGCATGATGATATAGTTATTTAGAGTTGGAGATAAAATTCGGTCATTGTAATTCTCACCCTGGCTATAATGCAGGAAGGTTTGATTAGACTTATGAGCATACTTGCTTTGGGTACGATCATAAAAACAAACATTTAACCTGATATTTAATTTTGTTCAGGTCAAAAGGTGAAGCTAAGGCCATGTTTTTGCGGCATGAAGGGTTTCTAGGTGCTGTAGGTTCCTTCATGAGTTCTGATAAACATGGCCTGAAGGAATTATTGGCCAAGGATGCGGTGCAAAAAAGCCCCAGCAAGTTATCTTTTGCCGTGGATAAAATATTGCGTAGTCTATCAGATGGAGAGTGCAATGGAGATGAGAGTATAGAGTGCAGTGTATACGCAGCTTAGATGAAGCAATTCCTCGTTGCTTCCACGACTTGTAGTTGTAACTTCTGTAGGTTTTTATTCTGTATAATGGTCGGAAGTAAGGATTATAACTAGTGATTATTGGCCTAGAATTAAAGCAGGATGGAAAATTAGAATGACAAGGAGTGTTCATTTTCAGTTTCAATCAATGAATTGTGTTGTATAACAAACAATGATTTGTGTGAATACATAAGGCGAAGCCATGTTACTCATTTAATGAGAAACTTTTTTCTTTTTGTGATTTTGTATAAGTTTGACTCTACCATCTACTAGTCCACTGAATGGTGACGATAAAAAATTGTACATTTGCTGCTCTGGAATCTAAAATCAGGTCTCGCATTTCATAACTATTAAGTCGTCTCTTGAGAACTATATACTCAAATGAGTTGAGCAACTTCAGAAAAACAAAAACAAGGAAATAATGAAAAGAAAAACAATGTTGATGTTTTGCTATGCTATCGGATACATAAATTCATCCGACTGAAATGCCATGCAATGAGACAAAATTAGTGACTTTAACATTGTGTGAGAAACTGCATGCATTAGAATTCTTTAAACTGAACTACATGTAAAATCTAGATATAATGCTTAAAAAATTAAACAAACATAGGAAAATCACTTTGCAGACATCTGTTTTCTATGACTCTGCTTTGCATTTTTTCTTCGCAAAATCCATCTTTCTTTAATGTCATTTGAATTAGCAATCAGGTCCACATTTTCAGCAGGATTTCCTTGCAGCTCGTGTGTCTTGGACTTTTCAGCCTCATACCCTCCTCTGATTCTAGCAGTTTCTGCAAGCATATCATTTATAAGCATCTCAGTTGTCCGGGCAGTAATTCCTCTCAAATACCATGATATGGGAGGGGGAGGGACAATTGCTGGCTGGAGTATTTGTTCCAGGCTAACTTTAGATCCAATTCTTCCTTTGCCTCTTGTACAAACATTATAGTCTTCCTTCGTCATAGGCTTAAAGGGATGGCAGATTGCTTCATCAACAAATAAAGGCTCTACCCTCCAACAGCCCTCAAATTTTTTCATAAATCCAGTCTTAGTTTGCGTGAATTTCATCTGACAAAATTATTTAGCAGTATGTAAGACACACACCCTTCGTAGGATGAAAATCAGCAGCTTATCAGAGTTCATTCACATAAAATGCTTAGCAATCTTTATGTCTACCAATGATATATAATAAAATCCCAGATAAATCTTCTCCAACTTTAGATTGTTGAACTTGAAAAATATTTGTGAGTAAATTTTAATTGCTTGCATCTAAAATAGAAGGGAGCAAGGGGCTAAAATGCTTTCGGGGTGGAACATTTTCAGAAAGCCCAGTGTATCTTCTACCTAATGTTCAACTTTCAACTGATTCAACTAAAGACCAACTCATAATAAATATATAAAATATGCATTTAAGAAAGGAGTCTTGGAATGGAGAAGTGTATAACTAGGGTGAGTTTGTGTGCCTTGAATAAATTACGTTCAACATATAGAAAATCCATCAATTATTTAAAAGTGGGATAGATCCTTACAGAGTGGTCTTTCCTGTTTTGGTCTACCAAAACATTAATCGAAATGGTACCGGACCACCAAAGAAATTTCCAAATGGCTGCTTGGTCAAGATCAACGACTTGCCTATGACCCTCATCAACCAAAACTTTTCTGGATATCACTTCCTGACAAAGAAAGATATCACTAAGTTGAATTGCAGAAAGTTGGGACACTTCTAAAATAGTGGAGCACACAGGTTACATAAGCTTGAAGTTCAATAAAAAACATCTAGGCCCACGAAGAAATAGAAAGTTGTATCAATGGTAATCTTGAATGTTTTATGAAGCATTATTTTGAGAAAGGCTGTAACCAAAAGCACTGAGCAGAAGTAAGGATGATAAAGTCACGTACTTTGATATTTTTGAAAACTCTTCTATTATCAGGATCTGTCACTATATTATATACTGCATCAGGGGGCAATCCAACATCAACTTCAACATTGAGGTTGCAAAGAGAACCTTTGGGAACAGTGACCTGCCAAAAGGAATACTACATTAATATACACTGAAGGTAGACAGATATAGATATTTCCTTAATCACTTAAAGTTTGACAGTGTAGATTTTACATCCACTACGATCCAGCAGGCCTAAATGAGTAACCCAATTCCTGTTTGGTCAAAGCAGCTCATCTGCTATACTTTACTAGATCTCATCAACAAACAAAGCATCCATGTTGAAGGTGTGGAGAAGTTAACTGCAAAGTATTTTAAAATCTGAATAGAAAAGAATATAAAAAACTACTAGATACTTAATTTCTAAAATTTTAGAAGTATCTCCACAAATTTTAGACCAACAGGTTAGAAATACATCTCTAAGGTAAGCTAGTTTACATACAGTCTGAGGCAACTAAAGTCCATTTATCATTTGTTTTATTAAGAAACCAGCATTTTTTAAAGGAAATCAAACTTTCCCAATTAGTTTCTCCTCACCTTTATTAACGGTGGCCTATCAACCCAAGCTGGATTTTCTCTCCATGCTTGTAGTTGCTCATTCAGTTCAGCTTCAGAGTAACTGAAAGGCTTATGGTCATTTTTTTGGGCAGATCTCACCAAATTCATTCCATCCTGTTTAGCTAATCTACTCAGCCGTGCCTGCAGTCAGAAAAAAAAGAGAGTATTACACCAGGTTCCTAATAAATTTTTAAGCCACAAGATAAGTTACTGACCTTTACAACACTTTGGAGCTGCACAAAAAACTTAGATATTGCAGGGTCCAGTCCCCTTGGGAAACCATTTTTCTCATTCTTCCTCACATTTAAGCCGAATTTTGTCATCCCTGATTCACCCATCATAAGAACCTGGAATTTTTAAAAACCAGTTAAGACAATTCACGTTATACATTCCAAATTACTATATCTTTAAGGCCATTTGAACTTTGAAGCCTCTTCAGATATTCAAGGTTTCATTCTATCATTACGTTCTTAACTTGATGGAGGTTATACTAATGACTTTTACAGAATCTTTCTCAGGATCGGTAACAAGTTGATTCACGAGTTTTAAATGCAAATAAACATACAAAAAAAAACACGTTCCAGTAGAAAAAGGTGAAATTTTTCCACGTGTGGCAACTTTGATACAAAAATCTTGAGGCAACAGTCACTAATAGTGATCAGCATAAGAATCCAAATTGAAAAATTAATAAAATACAAAATCTAGAAAGATGTTATCGACCATACAAAAAAAAAAAAAAAAAAAAAAAAAAAAAAAAAAAAAAAAAAAAAAAAAAAAAAAAAAA
>Ga0123342_1008500_pt1 | contig 12866 bp, 19 predicted proteins | sample Turbeawhitnodule_FD_89960 | JGI IMG/M metagenome (GOLD analysis project Ga0123342, IMG submission 89960) | Root nodule microbial communities of legume samples collected from Mexico - Turtle bean Mexico white nodule | ecosystem: Host-associated > Plants > Roots > Nodule | place: Mexico: Nepantla...
TAGCCATTGATCTTGTGAGAGGACCTAGACGGTCTAGTGCCACACCTAGACGCTCCATGGGTGGACGCTTCCCTTCTTCACGGTCTAGACGCTCATTCCTTGGAGCTAGACGCTCTCCTTGGTATAAACGCTCTTCATGGTGTGGGCTTTGGCTCCCATGGCTAGATGTGCTTGGCCCTCCTCCATCAATAAATCTTTTCAAGAACACCTCTCTCCTTATTTTTAATTTTTCTTCCTCACTTCTTTTCTTTTCTCTCTCTTTCTCATTCTATTCCCCTCTGTCTCATCTTTTTCTTCTTTTTCAATCACTACATTGTTGCAATGCTCTTTTGGATTGGTTTGGCTGTTGTCTGAAAACTAGCCACTTTGTTTCTCTACTAATTGTTTGACAATCTGTCCCATCTGAATCTCTATTTTTTCTGAACGTTGCCAAAATTTTCTCTTGATTAGCTATAGTGGCTTTGACGAGTTTCTCCTTGGTGTCTTCAAGTTTACTCATCCTTTCAGGAACGAATGTATCCTCAGCTTCCAGTACAGTGACCATTAGGATGATCACCTACACAAAAAGCACACCTGATTGATTGACTTTGCCTTTGAACAACATGTAATTGTTGAGGCAATTTAGCCATTTATGCAGTTGGTTGCTCAATCTGCTATGTCAGAATTTTATTTTGAGCTAATAGTGCATCTGAAGTAAACTCTAACAACCCTTTCTTCTGAATACCTTATCTATCATGTTGGGTTTGATAATCTGTTGATGCTAAAGCATCAATAATCCTTGTCTCTTGTTCTACATCAAAAGCCATCATTGTGCCGCCAGCTGCAACATCTAGGAGCATTTGTGTATTAGATATGAGACCATTAAGAAATATGCTTAGTTGAGCAATATCTTCAAACTCATGATTGGGGCATTTTCTAAGCATTATTTTGAATCTCTCCCATGTCGCACAAAAAAATTCCTCAGCTCCTTGTCTGAACATAGAGATTTCAGACTTTGCTTTGATGTAGCAAGAGATTGGAAAAAATCTTTGCAAAAAATTTTCCTCTACATCATTCCAGCTAGTAAAACTCTGATTTGGAAGTGATTTGAGCCATTCCTGCCAGTGAAAAAGAAAACAAACGCATATAAAATTTTTCAAGATCACCTGATTGAAAGCTCATTGTTCCCACCAATTCATAAAATGTAGACAAATGTGAATATGGATCCTCATGATCCATTCCTGTGAATTGATGGGCACTGATGAGAGTTAGAAAATTGGGACTGATTTCCAAGGCCTTGGTGGTAGAAGGTATTGCAATACTATAAAAATGCCTTGGCCCTTGGTACATGACATAATCTCCAAGTGTCCTCCTAGGAGGTGATGTTTGTTCTTCTGCCATGTTGTTTTCTTCCTGAAAGATATTAGTGAAAAAAAAATAGAGTATATTTTTTAAAAATAAAAATAAAAATAAAAAAATAAAATAAATAAAATGAAATGAAATAAATTCAAAATAAATTTGAAGATAAAATAAAAGCAAATTAATACATGTTCTTGCCGGTTGACTCAGCCGCCGTTGACTTCAGAGGCAGGTGGTGGCTCCTCCTTCTCACGGTGGTTTCTATGCTCACGCCTAGGTGTTGGAGAGCAGCTCCGTTTGAAATAGAGGGGGCCCTACTTGTCGATTGCACTCCAACGATCAAGTCAGTACTGGGCTAAGAAACAATAAGTATGTAAAACAGTTTCTGTCTTAAAAACGACGTACCTTTTCTAGGGTTTTTACCACCCTTTTTATAGGTTGTATCTAGGTCAACTTCCCTGTCCCACGAGGATCTTTCCTTAAGTGGAATTAGGGTTACTAGCAAGGCATCCTGTTGCGTGTTGCACAATCTTAGCACAATCGCCTATAGGGAATGCTTACTTGTGCTATACCTGAATGTACTATACACACCACATGCATAGACCCTCTTGTGATTTAGGTCTTTCTCATATATAGGTGTTAGCTAATTACTATTTTTGGGGACCGCTTACGTGGCGCATTATCGCGACCAGACCACTGATGTCTGATGCTGATCTTTGATGCCGATGTCTGAGGTCTGACCAGTACACAAGCCTCCCAGGCTCGAGCTGTAACTTGTTTCAGCGGAGAGGCTAAATGATCGCCCATGGCGATCTACGTGGCGAACGAATTGTTAGAATATATGGCCTTAAACAAGAGGGGGGGGGGTGAATTGTTTATGAAAGATTTTCGAAAACTTTGAAGGTATAATGAAAGCCAATGAAGAATCACAGATAAAGAAACTAAGGAAAGCAATGCACAAAGCTGTTTTAGTTGATTTCCAGAAAATCAACTGGTTGTTTTTGTGATTCAACCGGTTGTTTTTATTAGCATTTAATAAAAACAACTTAAAACAAATATATGTGAGATTAGGGAAAGAGAGAATCACACAAATAGATTTATACTGGTTCACTCTTACACCAAGAGCTCCCACTGCCTTGGAGCTTGCTTAAACCCATACAAGGCTTTTTTCAGCTTGTATACATGGTTAGGATGTTGACGATCTTCAAAGCCCGGTGGTTGTTCAACATAGACTTCCTTATTGATGTTTCCATTGAGGAAAACACTCTTAACATACATTTGAAACAATTTGAATCCATTCATACAAGCAAAGGCCAACAACAACCTTACAACTTCTAATCTTGCAACTGGAGCAAAGGTTTCACCATAATCTATGCCTTCTTCTTGATTGTAACCTTTAGCCACAAGCCTTGCCTTGTTCCTTGTAATTACTCCAGATTCATCCAGCTTGTTTATGAAAACCCATTTGCATCCAAAGATGTTCATCTCGTCAGACCTTGGAACAAGAAACCAGACATCATTTCTTGTGAATTGATGCAGTTCCTCATGCATGGCAGCAACCCATTTATCATCCTTGAGAGCTTCTTCAATTACTTAGGTTCAACTTGTGAGATAAAAGCCATATGCTTGCAATAGTTAGAGACAACACTACGTGTAGAAACACCTTCCTGGATCTGGCCAATGATGTTTTTCACTGAAAGATCCCTTTGAATTCTCCACTCCTTTGGCAACTCTTTCTGTTGCAGAATTTCAACCGGTTGTTTTGCAGAATCAATCGGTTGTTTTTCTGGGCAGGATTCCAACTTCTCCAAGGTGATGTTCTGCTCATCTTTTGCATAATCCTTTGTAGAACCCTGATCACTAAGAATGATTTCATCAAACACCACATGAACAGACTCCTCCACAGTTATAAGCCATAAACAACACCAGATCAGACTCTTTATTCTTGAAGTTTCTTTACATAGGTAATGAATTTTGACTTGTCAAGAATATGAGTAAGGTGTATGCTCTTGAACCATAATAAGAAGCATCACTTTGATTAGTCTTCTACATAACACCTGTACTTGAAAGGTCTTGCAACACATAATTTATGCATATACAAAGCAAGTATAGAAGCAAGATAACAAGACACGCACACAAACCAGTTTTCTGCAGATACAACATTAGTAGAAAAATCATAAAAAGTAAAGTGTTCAAGCGCTTTCAAGTGCATAGAAGTAAAAACATAATGCATCAGTTTTAAAGCTATCTATACAACCAAATCAAGCATAAACTTCTCCACTTATTTGTTCACACAAATAGACAATGAGAAGGGTTTGTACAAAGTAGAAATCAGAATGATAATATAATAGTTCAGCAGTACAAACAATGTTGACATTTCAAGAATAGAAATTGATATAGAGCTTTCAAGAAAATTGTTGGGTTCAATAGTGTCAAAGTTCAAGAGGGGGGGGGGGGTGAATTGAGCTTTCTAAAAAATTAAAACAGATTCAGATTTATCACAAGTCAGAGAGAAATAAATCGATTTATTTAACAATGAACAAATTGATTTTATTCTGTTTATGTATTAAGACAATTATATCAGTTAAGCGATTTTTGATTTTAAGCAGATTAATTGGCAAGCTACAATCACATTGATTTTTAGAGAGAAATAGTGAAAGCAAAATCAATGAACCTCAACTTTTAAAGCAAGTGATAAACGTTCAATTAAAGGCTTGACAATTAATTGTGTAAACTTCCACAAATCAGTGAGTTCCAATTATGTTCAACAGTTCATACACTTTTAAAGGGATCAAACAAATTTTCCTGAAATCAAGAACAGAAAGAAAGAACAAGCCCAGAAAGAACAGATTTATTTTTAATTGAACATATTCAATTTCTGACAGTTCAACAGATAAAACAGTAAAAGAGTGCAGGGATGAAGAGAGATTTAACACAGAACGATTATACTGGTTCACTCAAATGAGCTACATCCAGTCTCACCTAATTCAAGGTGAAATCCACTAAACAAACGAATGAAAACACTTACACAACCACTATTCTTGAACCCTACAAGAAATTGACACACTTTGCTGAAAAACACTATTCCAACACACACAACTCTTCATGAAATCCTATCAAGAAGAGTTTTACAATTACACTTTACAAAGAATTAAAAGATGAAATGAATACACCTGGTATGAGAGTGCATAAATCTGTCTTAGACCAGTAGAACAAATTGCACACAAGGACAACACCTCCAACCAAGCCTTAGAACCAAACAAGAACAAGCATAGTTTCTGGTTTTGAAAAACTTTTAAGAACACGTGCTTATTCAATGAAAACAACTCCTCAATCTTTGTTGTAAAACTTGTTTTTATAAACATTACTAACCAGCCAGAATAAACTCTCCTTTTTTAAGAAACATTTTATAACAGACTTTTGAAAAGCAGTTAAAGCAGTTGTAAAAATAACAGATTGAAAACAAAATGAACAGAATTATTTTCGAGAGCAGTGAGAGATTTATTAGTTGTATGAGACTTAGTCAAACTACTTGGTGCAAAGATAAAGCTTGTGAAAAAACCTTTTATGAAACATGACACCAAACAAAAAAGAATCTATTCATTTAAGGAAGAACATATTCATTTTCAAAATGATAACTAGAACTTTTTCACAAATGAAACTCAGTCGCTTTGATAGAAGTAAGACTGAGTCAAGATATTCGATGCATAAAACAGGATTTTCAAAAACACTTAATCAAGACATCAGTTTAAAAAAAAAATCTATTCATTTAGAAAAGAGCAAATTCATTTTCTATGCAGTAAAGGATATTTTTACGAAACATGTGAAAAACATTTTCGGAAAACTTGTTCTTGCTCTTATCACATGGTCAAGGGTTAAGAGGTGGGTTATCTAGCAAAAAGCCCACTTTAAACAACCTTTAATCTATACCTAAGATATCCTCAAAGCAAATACAAATACCAAGGTAAAATATACATTTGGCTTCATCAAACACTTTGTCTTGAAGGGGTAACATCCATCTTCAACAATCTCCCCTTGTTTGATGGAGACAAATCCCCATAGCTCAGTTGCTTTTGAGAAGAGAACACCACCTGTATTGCACCAAAAACCAAGCTACAAAAGTTGAAACTAACATAACATAAAACAGTTTTAAGGAACAAAGTGTAACTCCCTTTATCACCTAGCTTTACCTAGCATGGTGAGCTATTTTTCTCCCCTTTTGGATTCATCAAACAGCATAGAGAAATATAACTCCAGATAACAATCAAACAAAACAGTTCAGAACCATTACAAATTGTTCAACAGAAACAGAATGCAAAAAAAAAAAACATAAACTAGGAGAAGGATAAGCATAGAAACAAGGAACTCCTAATCCTTGAAGTACAATTCTACCAACTGCACCTGCACACCCTCAATCTGATCATCAAGATGCTGGAACCTGCCTCGAAACAGGTTCTTTGCTCCTCTATCAATGCATCAAGTCGAGACAAAACTTGCCTTTCAAACATGGACATAGGTTCACCTTGGAATTCTGGAGCTTGGTAGGCAACAAAAGCATTGTAGTGAGTTGCAGCAGCATCTTCATTCATTGGTTGTGGTGCAGGTGAATCTCCTCTGAATTTTGTAGATGGGGAACTCATTCTTTGGCTCCTAGCACGATCAACAAATGATTATTCTCTGTGTGAGTGATGGACTTCATAGCAAGACTGTTCAGCAGCTTGAACAATATCATCTTCCATAGGAACAACATCATCTCCTTCTTCATTGTTTAGATTTGAGGCTCCACGTTCCTCTCTGTGAGTCCCGCTTTTGTGAAACACCAAGCAACCTTCTACTTTGTGAAATCCCATCTTAATGAGAGTGGCATTGTCAATCTCACTCACAACTTTGACAGTCTCATTCCTCTCATTAGAAGTATCAACACCAAAATAGTCAATCAATTTTGAAACAAGGATAGCATAAGGAAATCGATAATCAGTTAACCTTTTGGATTTCAGCATGTGTTCCATTATAATGTAAACCCAGTTAACTTTTATCAGATTCATAATGCAATATAGTAGGATTAAATCTTCCTCATGCAACACAGCATGGTTCATACCTCTAGGAATGAGTTTCCATGCAATGATATAGGCAATTAGTCTTGGGGTTAAATTTAGATTACCTGCATGGAATCTGTTCACACTTAGGGATGGATCCCTTACACAACTTCGATAGTACTGAATTTTATTAAACTCCTGAATCCCAATTGTATTTCCTTTGCCAACCTTCAAACCAGCATACTTGATTCCAGTCACTGAATTCCATACTTCATTGGTGACTTTCATCTTAATTCTTTTCACGTAGGACACAAGGCTTTTCCAATCCAAAGTTAGATTGGTGTAGAACACCTTCACTAGATCATGATACACATTACCAGTCATTTTAAGAAGTTGCTTCAACCTTTGATGCTTCAAGGCAGACCTGGTTTCGACCAGATTTTCAGTTTTCAGCCAAGAGAACTCTAGGACTTTAGGGATGTTGATTTGCTTCCTACTCATTTCATGGATGTAGGCAGTTATCCCCTCATCATCTCCAGCAAACCAGTTTTCCAGTACTCCTTGAAAACTGTTATGCTTGTCCTGATTCTTCTTTTTCTGACGTGATGAAAAAGCCATGGTTGAACCAGAGTTGGGTATTTTGATTCGAATATTGAGTAGTGAGTGTGAGCAATGTTGTAACACATATTTATATAGGAGAAAAAAGATGGGTTGATGAAGCAGTTAAGGGTAGAGATACATGAGGATTTTATTCTCTGTATATGTGCAGAGAATCTTTGAAAAGGGGCAACAAATATTTTGAATCACGATGCATACATATCACACCAAAATTTAAGCAGCCAATGCATCAAATCAGTTACAAGACCATGATCAAAACCGTCAAAGATTCAGTGGTTAATACCCACTAAGTCAGTCAATCAGTCAAAGATCAGATATTAAAGTTTCTCTTTCCTAGTCATCAATGTATACCAGTATCAGAACAAAAAATAAACATGTTTAATTGCGAATAAACAGATTTATTTTTTCACTGCAGAGCACAATTGACATTTATAATACCCAATTCATTCAGCATAAAATTAAACCTATCTTTGGCCAAGGGTTTTGTGAACAGATCAACAAGCTGTAAATCAGTGCTAATGAACTTAATTTCACATGTTCCATTTGATATATGTTCTCTTAGAAAGTGATGCCTTATTTCAATGTGTTTTGTCCTTGAATGCATAATAGGATTTTTAGTTAAATTGATGGCACTAATGTTATCACATAACAAAGGTATATTATTAAGCAAGATACCAAAGTCATTTAATTGCTGCCTTAGCCATAGGGTTTGAGCACAACAACTCCCTGGTGCAATATACTTTGCTTCAGCAGTAGAGAGAGCAACACAAGCCTGCTTTTTGCATTGCCATGAGATCAAGCTTGATCCAAGCAAATGACAGGTGCCACTGGTGCTCTTCCTATCAATCTTGCAACCTGCAAAGTCTGAATCAAAGTAACCAGTCAAACTTAATGAAATGTTACCTGGATACCACAAGCTAACTTCTTTTGTTCCTTGTAGATAATTCAGAATCCTTTTACCAGCATTGAAATGTGATTCTTTAGGAGAAGATTAGAAACAAGCACACATGCACACTGCAAACATTATGTCAGGTCTACTGGCAGTGAGATACAATAGGGATCCTATAAGTTAATATCATGATCCAAGTGGTAGCTAGTTGAGAAGGATGTGCTGATTGGTTTGCACTTGTCCATTCCAAATTTTCTCAACATGTCCTTGCAATACTTGGTTTGATTTAAGAATATGCCATCCTTGAGTTGTTTGACCTGCAAGCCTAAAACATAATTCAAATCACCCATCATAGACATTTGAAAAAGAGAAATAGGTTTAATCATGCATAAGCAAACTTGGCAACACTATACAAAGGTGATAGAGGAAAAACAATCGGTTGTTTCAAAAAAACAATCGGTTATTTCAAAAAAACAATCGATTGTTTTACTGTGAGAGTAAAAAGAACATATTACATAACCACAAAATTACCTTTTAAATTGATGAAAATGAAGTATGCAATTTGTTCATATCTTTACACAGAGAATCTCAATAGATTCACCCAAAAAGAAGACCTTGAGATGTTCATATGGTCACAAGGCACACTTACATAAATTGAGAAATGAAAACACACATACTATTTATTCTTGAAGTTTTTCTTTTGACCAACCACTATGCATGTGCCAAGGATGTCTCTTGACATTCAAAGAACCCTGCAAGACATATACAATTGAAAAGTGTATATACAAAGATTGACTTTGCTCTTGATGTTCTTCCCTTTAGCAGTCATTCTTCAAGCCCAAAAGTGATTCTTGGCTGCCAAGGATACTTACAAGAAAGGATTAAGAAGCAAGATTTGGTCCACTTATGAATTTGGGTCCTATGATGTTAGTAGGAGCCTTAGGAACCTTAGAAACCTTAGGAACCCATCTCATTACACCTTTAGGAACATAAAACTTCCTAATATTGCAGAATGTAACTGAGTGGCCTCTCTTCATGCAATAAAAGCATGTAACAACCGATTGTTTCGATTTTTCAATCGGTTGTTTTTCTGGAAGTTTTGAAGAAGACTTTGAAAACTCATTCTTCTTGCTCTGTGGATTAAAACCTAAACTTGCTTTTCCAAAAACACAATTTTGAGATGCCAAGATAGTATCAAAGTTGGATTTACCCTTTGAAAGCCTATCCACAGTTTTCACAAGGTAGTGAACCTTCTTTTCAAGAGATTTACAATTTTCACAAACAAGTGAGTCACACTTGCAAGAAGAGTTCTTGTAAAGCATTTCTAGATTTTCAAAATCAGTTTTTGAATTCTCCAACTCTTCTTCTAGTGCCTTGACTCTATTTTCTAGCCAGTTATTCAACCCTTTTAACCGGTTGTTCAAGATTGCCAATCGGTTAGCTTCCTCATGTGTTTCTTTAAAAGCATCAAGAAGTTGACTACAATTTTCAGCATTTAAAGAAGTACAAGAACTTACACTACTTGCATCATCTTCTTCCTTGGCCATCAAACATAGTTTGGCTTCTTTTTTATTTTGCTTTCTTTTCCTTCTTGCTTGACTTCTTCTCCTTGCGCTCTTTATTTCATTGGTTCCCTCATGAGTTACTTCAAGTGTATCCCACACCTCCTTAGCAAATCCACATTTTGAGTCCCTGAGAAACTCATCAGAATTTAAGGCAGAGGTGATAATATTTTTTGCAATGCAATCAAACTTTGCTCTTTTGTTTTCTGCATCAATCCATTGGGACCTAGGTTTTTCAATAAAAAACACCATCCTTTTCAAACTTAGGAATAAAAAGGCCATTTTCAATTGTATCCCATATTCCTTTATTAAGAGATTCAACAAAGATCTTCATACGTACCTTCCAAAATTTGTAATTCAAACCACAAAATAAAGGTGGTCTGTTTATTGATGCGCCCTCCCCAAAGGGTAATTTTTCAGCCATAAGAAAAAAGATTTTTAGGATCAAACTTGAGTATTTTTTAAGTACCAAGCTCTTGATGCAATTGTTAGAATATATGGCCTTAAACAAGAGAGGGGGGGGTGAATTGTTTATGAAAGATTTTCGAAAAATTTGAAGGTATAATGAAAGCCAATGAAGAATCACAAATAAAGAAACTAAGGAAAGCAATGCACAAAGCTGTTTTAGTTGATTTCCAGAAAATTAGCCGGTTGTTTTTGCGATTCAACCGATTGTTTTTATCAGCAATCAATAAAAACAACTTAAAACAGATATATGTGAGATCATGGAAAGAGAGAATCACACAAACAAATTTATACTGGTTCACTCTTACACCAAGAGCTACATTCAGTCCCCAGAAACCATTGGGTAATCCACTGAGCAATCAAAACCAGATTACAAACACCACACACCAAAGTAGTGACCTTGAACTCCTCAAGAAACACACTACCTTTGGCAAACCACACCAAGAGTATTGATCTTGAACACCTCAAGAACACATAACACTCCTTGGCAACACAACTACAGAAATACAGAAGATTGAGAAAGGATTACACCTGATCAAAGCACAACTGAAAAGTATACAATTGCAATCCTATTCCACTCTCACTTGAAAATCCAAAGCTTGATGTGAATCTTAAAAACTTGAAATCAAATTTGCCAAACTGAATTCTCAAAACTGTTTCTTACCTTCCAAGAGCGTATGACAAACTATATATACTTCCAAAGGTTGGTTAAAAACATTTAAAGCAGGAGCCTATTCGGTTAGAAATCATTTAAGACAGATTCACGAATCAAAACTGAATTCTGTTAGGATTTTCAAAGAAACAATCGGTTGAAAACATGAAACAATCGATTGATTTGGTTTGACAGTTAAGTCAACCAAGTGAAACAACTTTCAACTTTTTTCAAAAACCTCTAAGAGTAAAACAATCGGTTGATTCGAAAAAACCAGAGGTTGTTTTTCACTTGGTTAGAAAAGCACCCATTTTCAAAAAGGTTTTAAATCACATCAGTTTTAGATTCAACAAGGGAGTGAATTACACTTTAATCTACCCAGATCCCACCCACACACAACAACAACACCAGCCTTTCATCAAACACCTTGTGATGGAGGAATGCCTTCATCCATAGCTTTTCTTTGGTGGAATTGGTGGAAGCATTCATGGAAGAGAATGAGCAAGGAACTCATGTAGAGTGGTGGACTCCTTGAAGGTGCATGCTAGGTGTGGAGAGTGAGCGATGAGTCAATCTCACTTGGCAAAGGTGAAGAATGAAGATTAAAATGTCTATCCTAGAGAGGTAGGAGACAAGGAGCAAAATTGACACAATTTTGGCAGCAATTTGATCTAAAATAATCTTGCTATTTCATGACCCAAGCACCTCCTTATATAGAATTGGAGGGTTGGAATTGGAAGAGTCAAATACAAATGAAATACAAGCTAAATCAAATGTGATGCATTTGGGGCCTAATTTGAGACCTAGCACATGGAGCATGTGATGGATAGCTTTTAAACACATGGAACATGTGCTCTCTTCTCCAAGGCTTAGTCATAACCGGCCTTGGTTAATTTAGGTGTTCAAAGAACCCTAATTTAACCAAGGTTGATTTTAAGGTACCAAATTTCACCTAAAAAGAATTACAAGTAAAATTTCCTATTCTACTTTTAAGAAAAATAAATCCTACTTCTACACTAGAGTTATGGCATTTTAAACATGTACAAGAAGGTTTCTCTGCCATCAGTAGCAGTATTCCAATCTTCTTGATCCTTCTTGACCATGACTTTAGTGATAGGCCCAGATCTTCTCTTTGTTGGGCTTGCACTTGTCCTTGGGCCTCTTCCATCATCCCCTCCCTCTTGAAAAGGATTTGTCCTCAAATCCAATGCTTATACTTCTTCTTCTTCATTACTTCCTACAAAAGGCATTAAGTCCACAACATTAAAAGTATGATGAACTCCATATTCTTCAGGTAAATCAAGAATGTATGCATTGTTGTTGATTCTTTTGAGGACTTGGAAGGGTCTGTCACCTTGGGGACTAAGTTTGGACTTCCTCTTAGTTGGAAATCTATCTTTCCTAAGATGAAGCCAAACTAAATCTCCTTCCTAAAAAACTATCTCTCTCTTCCCCTTATTGTTATCTTTTGTGTATTTTTCAGTTTGCTGTTGTATTTGTGCTTTAATCCTTTCATGCATTTTCTTAACAAATTTAGCTTTTGTTATTCCTTCCTTATGCACAAATTCTTGTGGATTAGGAAGTGGCAACAAATCTAAAGGAGTAAGAGGATTAAATCCATAAACAGTCTCAAATGGAGAAATATTAGTAGTTTTATGAACTACTTTATTGTATGTAAACTCAATATGAGGAAGATACTCATCCCAAGATTTATCGTTGCCTTTCATGACTGTCCTAAGCGTAGTACCAAAAGATCGATTAACAACTTTGGTTTATCAATCCGTTTGAGGATGACAAGAACTTGAAAAATTCAATTTGGTTCCATGTTTTGCCCAAAGGGTTCTCCAAAAATGACTTATAAATTTTGGATCTCTATCGGACACTATGCTTCCAGGTAGTCCATGAAGTCTTACCACATCTCTTGTTGAACCATGTGGTGTTCAATGTTTTGAAGAATCCAAATCCTTTTAAGGATGATGAAGCCTCTGCTTTGCTTGTTGCTGCTGTGCTGGCTTTAGTCTGTTTTTTTTGAGAAAATCAGAAAAACAACCGATTGTTAAGACGAAACAACCGGTTGTTACATGCTTTTACTGCATAAAGAAAGGTCACTCTGTTAGATTCTGCAAAATTAGAAAATATTATGTTCCTAAAGGTTTTATGAAATGGATTCCTAAGGGATGTGGTGTTTCTAACAGCAAAGAAAAGCCAAATGGACCCAAATTTATAAGGGGACCAAATCTTGCAACTTGTATTTGATTATGCAGGAAAAATGAAGAGAAAAGGAAGAATAGAGCCATCTGATCAAA
>Ga0123342_1008501_pt1 | contig 12866 bp, 5 predicted proteins | sample Turbeawhitnodule_FD_89960 | JGI IMG/M metagenome (GOLD analysis project Ga0123342, IMG submission 89960) | Root nodule microbial communities of legume samples collected from Mexico - Turtle bean Mexico white nodule | ecosystem: Host-associated > Plants > Roots > Nodule | place: Mexico: Nepantla...
CTATATATTTTGGGTGGTTCGATAGCGGGTGGCACGATAGGCCCAACACAAACACTCGCTAGGATAGACTCAAAATGGCTCTGATACCATAATAACACGGTAGCCACTTTTAAGTTGTCTAACAGAGCAGAAACGGTGCCGCCAAATGAACGTAGAATGATCTGTGATAGAGAAGAGTGAACCGACAAAGGCACGCAATTGAGATAGGCACAACTTTGGAGAAGAAAGTAAAGAAATTAGAAAAACTTGTATTACGTGTGTTTCATTACAAAAGTGCATAAGATAGAAAGGAAGACTCTTCCTTATAGAGTTGGGCCTAAGGGTTACAATTAACAGAACCTAATGGGCCATAACTAAGAAACTGTTATAACAAAAAGTAAATAAAAACTGTTATTATTAAATAACAGAAACTACTACTGTTATCACCCCCTCTCAAGCTGGGAACAGATGTTTTTCATTCCCAGCTTGCATACAAGCTCTTTGAAGGTAGAAGGATGGAGAGGTTTGGTGAGGATGTCAGCGGTTTGCATGGCAGAGGAGATCGGAAGTAATTTGAGAAGTCCTGTATTGAGCTTTTCTCTGACGATGTGACAATCGATTTCTATATGTTTGGTGCGCTCGTGAAAGACCTGGTTAGATGCAATCTGTATGGCAGATTGGCTGTCACAATATAGGGTTGAAGGAGTGATGAAAGGGACGTGCAGGTCTTGAAGAAGAAAGGTCAGTCACTGAAGTTCACAGGTAGTGGCAGCAAGGGCTCTATATTCTGTTTCAAAGGAGCTTTTGGATATGGTTTGTTGCTTTTTGGATTTCCATGATATGAGAGATTCACCCAAAAAAAAAAAACAGAAAAGCCAGTGACAGATTTTCTTGAATCAGGACATGTCGCCCAATCTGAATCACTATAGGCCTTTAAATGCATGGAGCTAATGCTGGATAAAAAAATACCAAATCCAGGATTACCTTTAAGGTATCTTAGAATGCGAAAGGCAGCTTGATTATGGTTGTTGGTGGGTGCAGAAACAAATTGACTTAGATTGTGAACACTGAAAGCAATGTCAGGCCTGGTGTTGGTTAGATAAATCAAACGTCCAATAAGTCTGCGATAAGCCGAGGCTTCGTCACCATTCAGCGGAGTTCCTTCAGTGATGGAAAGCCGAGATGAATGTGCCATGGGAGTGGGCATAGGGGAACAATTCTGCATGCCTGTTTCATGTAGGAGATCAATGGTGTATTTTCTTTGACTGAGGTGTATGCCAGAGCTGTTGTGGGCGACTTCAAGGCCTAAGAAATAAGTGAGATCACCCAGATTCTTGATCTTAAAATGTTGGTCCAGCAGGTTGGTGATGTGAAGAATTTCAGCTTTGTCATTGCCAGTCAACACAGTATCATCCACATAGACAAGTAATGCAGTTGTATTAGAACCGGAATGTTTTAAAAATAAGGAGTGGTTTGCATTAGATATAGTGTATTTATTCGAAATTAAGAAGGATGATAGCTTTGCATACCATTGTCTGCCAGCCTGGCGAAGCCCATAGAGAGACCTTTGAAGTTTGCAAACACGGTTGGAGTGGGGAAGAACAAGACCAGGAGGTGGTTTCATATAGACTTCTTCAATCAAGTCACCATGTAAGAAAGCATTGTTGACGTCAAGTTGAGTGAGGGTCCAGTTATTGGCAGCAGCAATTGCTAAGAGCAGCCGAAGAGTGGTTAATTTGGCAACAGGGGCAAAGGTATCTAGAAAGTCAAGGTCTTCTAATTGGGTGTAGCCTTTAGCTACTAGGCAAGCTTTATATCTTTCTATGGTTCCATCAGACCTATGTTTGATCTTATAAATCCAGCGACAGCCAATGGCGATTTTGCCAGGGGGTAGAGATGTCACGATCCATGTGTTGTTAGTGGCTAGAGCATGTAATTCATCTTTCATGGCTTGCTGCCAGCAACTGTGCTTAGAGGCCTCAGTGTAATTGCGTGGTTCCGTGTGAGATGAAATAGAAGAAATAGTGTGTTTAAAGTTGGGTGATAAGGAGTGATATGAAATGAAATTACAAAAAGGGTATTTAGTACTTACATTGTTTGTGAGCGGTAATTCAGTTTGAAAGTCTTCTAGGTATGTAGGAGGTCGTCTTGGACGTGTGGAGCGTCTTGGGTATGCATCCAGACCGACTTCAAGAGGAGGAGGTGCATCCAGAACAACTTCAGGAGGATGATAGATCTTAAATGAATCTGATATCATATTGAAAAATAAACTTTTTAAGTCTAACTCAATATCATAAAAACGACTTATAAGGTGAGATTTGCACTTATATATTATGAAATGTTTTAATCTACAACAATTCCCATGTTGTTTCTCTTTATTTCAAAATAATATTTAACAAAACATCTACCTTAAAGAGATTTTGACCCATTTAATATTTTTTTATTACAACTTAGCTTAACTCACTCTATATTTTTTGTACTGCAGCGTCGAGTACAACCTGTCTAGACAAAAAAATTTTATCTAAACTTACAACTTAGCTTCCCTCAATTAGGATCAAGCACCACTCTATTAACTTCTTTTTAACAAGGATTGAATCTACCTCAGGTACCTTATTAGTTTTTATATATAAAACATCAATATTTTTACCACACAACTCCGACACAAGTCTAGCTTTAAATTGATTTTTCAAAACTTTTGAGCATTAATTGTTCAGTTTATGACATTTTTTTTAATGTACGAGTGATATCTTTTCTTAAAATTGATGTGTTTTTTCTCATCAACATTTTATTTGAACAAATTAATATTCAACTTTTTGACTAATTTTTTAATTTAAATTTAAAATAACCAGTCACGTATTTTAATAAAAGTAGTTTATGAGTAGAATAGATAATACTCTTCATTAATTTAATTGTAACAGATAGAATTGTTTTTTCCCACTTGGATTTTTAGTTTGATACATTTGAAAAAGTCAGAGTGACAGCACATCTTGACCTCTCCAAATGTTGAAGTGTGATTCCCTCCTATATTAACATTTGGCCACCTTCCATATTTTGCTTCTTCTCATAGGCTTTTGAATCTGTCTCAAATGAAAAAATAATAAAAATTAAACCACACTTCTACTTCAAAATTCTTTACATTATCGTGTTCAGAGTTGACAAAGCTTAACCAACCAAGGTATCCAAGTGTACATAAAAAAATAAGAAGAAAAATGATTCTAAAAAATAAATCTATTTTATATTTTATATTAAAAAATTAGAATTATATAACTTTTTTACAAATTAACTTTATTAAATTTTTCTTTTAAAATATCAAAAAACCTATCTCTTGTTTATTTTAGTTAATCAATTATAAGCTGTTGACTTTCTTTCATCGAATATGTACCAATTGGAACATAATAAAAAAAACAATGAAACAATCAAATAACACAACTTATTATGCTTTATTAAAAAAATAATTTAAGTTTTGTAGGTATGTCATGATGACATCATACTAAGAACAAATCAGCTAATTTTGTTGGCGACTTTGTATCATAAATTGCATTAAACACATGGACATGGTAATGTTTTGTATATAATATTAATATTAATTATGTATATAATATTAACTTCATCACATGACTACCAAAACCAGCCACTAACTTCCATATTATCATATCCAAATTTTATTAACATTGTCAACAAAATCCAGACTCGTTATTGTTTTATTAGTTATAATTACAAACATCAAAACAACCGAATTTTAAAATGTTTTTAGTATTTAATATTTTGCATACACGAAACTTGATTTTCATACGATCATATTTTGCATGAATTGTGAGAATACATCCACTAGCATCTTTCCAAAAAAGTTCTCTGCTATTTTCTTTGTCTTTGTTCTTTAATACTTGTATTTTTGCAACCAGTTGTAACTGTCCACTTTTAGTTACTTTTTCCTTTATTTATCTATAATTCATAACAATTAATAGTAGGAATTAATTTTCTTCTTCTATCTATAGATTCATTTTTTAACTGATTTTTTTACACATTTTTTTACCCTTTTTATTTTTTTATATAGTGTTACTATGTCATTTTTATCTTCATTAACCATTTTCACTTAGTTTTTTTTTTCTTTATCTTAAAAAATTAGTTGTCAAACACAAATTATGCGAATTTAAAAAAAAAATCTAAATAACAATTTTTTTTTTTACTTTTTTATATAAAAACTTTAATACTAGACATTATTATAAAATTTTACATCTCAACTAGCTTTATACTTTAAATAACAAGTGACTACATAAAAAATTATTAAAAAATATATATAAAAAAATATGTAAGAAAATAAATTTATAGTTAAAATATTTGATAATTTTATTATAAATATACTATTTTTATTAAAATAATTAATGAAAAATAAAAAAATGTGGAAAATATTACAAATTAATTAAAATAATGTATAATAGTTTCTCATATTAAAAAAATAAATTTAGAAAAGTAGGAGTAAGGATGGTATGCAAATTCCCATAGAAAAAGTGGAAGAGTTGTCAGTGATAAAGAAAGGAACTGTTTTTGTTGTCGTCAGCTGTATTATGTATGTATAACTTTGATCCTCGTAATGCTTTTCTCAATTTTGATAATCTTCTTCCTCAAAATATCTCTTTTACACATAACCACGTAACTTTGCTTTTCAGTTTCTCTTTCTTTTCTCCCATACTTCCACTTCAACATATCATCAAAATAATAGTTTTTTTTTTCCACTAAACATGCACATCTTTATGCCATTTCTTTCACGAGCTGTATTGTTTTTTAAGCATGGTTTAGATTTTGTTCATTATGGGTTAAAATTTTAAATGTTTGTATAGAATATAAAAAAGCATCAGTAGCATATTTTCTAACATGTACTTCATTATTAACTAAATTTTATTAAAATTTGTAAATTGGTTAAATGGAAAAGACATGCAAATTTTGTAATTTTCATAAATTTCAATGGATGATAACTGGTGATGACAAAATATATTAGAGTTTTGGTTATTAATGGTTGGGAGAAGTGAAGAGGAGTTTGGAGGAGATGACAATGAGACAACAATGGCAGTAATGATGCATGACTCCAACATCTTTAGGCGAAGCCTGATGTTGTGCTGGACCAAACTGGGATGTTGACATCATAGTTATACAATATGTTTGTGTTGACACCTTTGGATTTGTTTGTGATTTCTCTTTTGAAAGTTAAAAGAAAATAAATAAATAACATTTTCATGTTCACCACTTTTTGATTTTTTTTGGTATTTTTTAATTTTAAAAAATATATAATATTGTAGAATCAGTTAGTTGAATTGTAAAGTATGATTAAAGTGTAATTGAGTCGTCTTTTTTAGGTTATGTGGACTCCTCACAAGAAGAATTCAACCAAAATGTATAAATAACATAAAGTAATTTTTTACATATAGAGATTCTATTCAAACTAACTTGAACATCAAAATATTTTTACAGGTTCATTTCATCATTAGTAAAAACGGAAAGACTACCTAAAAAGCTGAGAAGACCATAAACTAAAAAAGAAAAAAATCACTTTAAAAAAAATAAAAACTTGTTACTATCATATATTTTACATGATAAACCCTAAACAAATACATGGTAAATAAAATGTAATTATCATATATTCATAAACTTAATGGAATATTGGATTAATTTTTTATTTAATGTTTGGTTTAAATTGATCTTAACCATGTCACAAATTAGTAGATAGAAAACAAGGCCAATGACCTAAACTTTGATTGATTGAACTGCAATGTTGATGGATAAATTACTAATGTCTTTTGCTAACTTCCTTTTGTTTTTTCAATGAGAATTATATAATAGATTTTGGGGATATCTTCGAAATATAAAATGATTGAATTGTAAAATTAATATTACATTCTTATAAGTATCTGTGTTGTCTATACTTCGACGTTGTTTATATGATTTGGGTAACTTTAACAAATATTACTTAATATTTTTTTAATTGTTTATCTAAACTCGCTGTTTAATAAATAAAAAAAAGTATATTTTTCAGATTCAAATTTATTTATTGAAATGCTTATGTGATATTTCAACAACTCGTTTAATATGAATAATTGAAAAAAACTGCGAAGTTATCTCAAGTCCAAAGTAAAATATGAGACCCAACAAAAATTATTTAAGAAACTCAATAAAATAGTAATCGTGAATGGTATACGAATATCTTTCGATTTTTTTTATAGAATATCTTTTGACAAATATCTGGAAATTATTTTTCAAAAGCTTTAAAATTATTAAAATAAGTATATTATTACACTAGTTAGATATTTATTATTTAATGATTTTAATATCATTATGCTTATATCCTTAATATGATGATATATACACTTACAAATAAAAGCATGCAATTTACTAATTATATCTGACTTGGTTGGTTTCCTTTGATGTAGGTGTGAAAGAAAAATTCAACTTTACCATTAACATAATTTAAAATGCAAAACAAAATGTAATTGTCTACTAATCTAGTTAGTGTAGTTATTTATGACATTTTTGTGTTTTATTTTGATACATATCAACATAGGTTTTTCTTCTTCTTTTTTGTTCATTTTTAATACCTTTTATCCGTTGTTCTCGAATTTTTTCAAATATAGACAAAAAAGTTATCGATTAAATAGATCAAACACAACACTTTTTTATTATTACACACAGTTATTTTTAGTTTCAATTTTTTTGAATGAGCATTCTAAACAAAATTTGAGCTAAATATATTTTTCCTGTAAAATAAGTTAATGTTTGCTTTTAGCCTATAGATTTGTTTCTTTAGTTTTTATTCCTATTAAAATTGAAATTATTATTTTTGATTGGTGTATATCTTTCTAAAATTTTAAAAAACATTGTTTTTACTATATAACATGTATTTAAGTAAATAAATAATGTTTATTCTAGGGTAATTTTAAGGAAGAGTGACTATATAGATCGACAACGTAATTTTATACCACCACCTTATTATCATTTTCATTATTATTTTATTAAATAATTTAATTTATGTTTTAATTAAACATCTCAATGAAATATTTTACTATTAATGTAGTTGTTTACTATAAAAAGGTGGTTTTAATTTTTTTCCCTTTTAGAATCATGTTTTCATATAGTTTATATAGACATGCTAGAGTATAACTTAATGAAACTTAAAATGAACACTAAATGTTATTTTTATTTTTTCACATTTTTTATTTTGGTATATTAAATTTCGAATATTTTTTTGTTTTTGTTTTTTAAAAGTATATTTTGAAAATTTTCAATTGAAATACTAAATAAGATAATCGATTTAACAAATAATTCTATTAATTAAACATGCTAAGTTTGTTAATCTATTTAACGTTTTAGTTAAAAATAATTGAAATATTTAAAAAAATGATAAAACATTAATATAAAAACATTAAAATATGAAAACGATAAAAAGGGACATTTAACCTAAAATCAATATAGGACTTTACGTTAAGTAGTTAGTTGACAATTTATTACAGTAAAATAACAATTATTGATTTTGAATTTTGCAAAGATGAAAACGTTACTTTATAAATATTTACCATTAAAAAAAAAACATTCAACCGAAACTAATTCACACTAATTGCGAAAAACATATATTATTTTATTTTAAAAAAAGCCTTCTTGACTCAACGGTATCAAAATTCAAAATACAACGCATAAAGTATTTAGCAAGTAAACAACCCCAATATGCTATGATGACTTTGTATAACAAGCAGCATAATTGTAGCAACATTTTCCCATTGCAAGGTTAACCAACACTAAAGTTGTGGTGGAATTAGTAAACGTGCATTATCAAATATGATTAGACATCATTTATAGCTAATCTTATTTCTTAATATGTGATTAAATAAGGTAAATATTTTGAGAGATTCATAAAAAAAAATGTATAAGAAAGATGAATGTGTCGAATAGAAAAAAAGTAAATAAGCATTAGAATTTACATAAGAATCCAATGGAAGGGGAAAAAGCCCCCTATTGAGAACTGATTGCTGCATCAGTGGTAAGCAGAGAGAGCAGAGAAGAAGAAAAGAGAAGAGAGTCATCATCTTGACCTCACACTTCCACTTCCATACTAACCCACTAAGTTGCGGTTTTAGATTTTAGTTTCTGTCTCAAACCACTGCTACTTTTACTATTCTCGCTTCCCTATGCAAAATAAGGCATGTACCCAAAACGCACCAAAGAGGAATTATCCAACGGCGTCGTTTCACTGCCTTCTCATTTCGGTTTTTGGACACAATTATTTGGTCGTTTCTCCTCGTTGGCATTGAACCAGTACACTACAACCTTGGAAAATGATCCCGTGTTTTTCTCGTACACTCTTTTAATCCCTCACTCTTTCTCTTTGAAGCCCAACACAAATTAAATCAAGAGGGTTCATTAGTTTTCCATTATAATTTCAGCTTTCAGAGTTTAACCTCCCCAGATTCTTAGATTCCCAGGAAATTTTGTCCCCGCTGTGATTCTTAATTAATTACCCCTTCTTCCTTTTTTCCTTGTCTTTGGTGCTTGGATTCTTAGAAAAATACTAACAAAACCCAAAAGAAGATGCAGCAGCAGCTGCAGCGCCAAAAGAAAAAGCGAGAAAAAGAGTTTCTCTTTCTCTTTTGAGTCTCTCTCTCTCTCTCTCTCCCTCTTTCTCCCACACACAAACACACACACTGAGCCTATTGCTTTCACTTTGTGAAAGAAAGCGTTGTTTGTTTAACGACATCGCCACCTTCGACCCTTCCCTTTCTAACGTTGTTGTTTCCAAGAAGCCAAGCATTCACTTTAGGGAGAAACAAACACTCTTTTATATGCTTTCTTCCCATTTCGTTTCTCATGTGCTTCAACGTTTATTCTTCTCGGCTGTTGTTGATACTGTCTGCCTAGTCCCTTTTCCTTCAACGTTTCTTCATGTCGGACACGGCCAAGGTGCGATTGGTGCGTTGCCCGAAGTGTCAAAATCTTCTTCCCGAACTCGCCGATTACTCTGTTTATCAATGTGGTGGTTGTGGTGCGGTTCTTCGAGGTATCTTTTTGCCCCTCTCGTCTTGTCACCTTGGTTTTGTTTTCACTTTTGATTTTGACGTGCTTCCAAATTTCTTTAATGAAATGAAGACATTCTTGTTAGACAAAATTGTGGTTGAAATTTGCAGTTCCATATTCTACTTCATTGCTACGATCTCGTACTTTCAATCAGTTTTTGTTTGCGTCTTACTTGCGGCAGAGTATAATGATCGTATATGTTGTGGTGGGAAAGAAATTGGAAACGGGTTAAGCTTTTTGGTTTCTAATTTTAGTTGCGTTTGATTTTAATTTGCAGCGAAGCATAAGGGTTATGTGAGTGGTAGCTTGTCGGATGACGGGAAGGTTGGAGTTGGAGTAGATTCTGGTAAATCGGAAAGTTCATTGGAGAAAGGCTTAGTGGATCGCAGTGATGCTTCGGACGTTGATGCTAAGTCCAGTAGTGGTCCCTTAAGGGATGAAAATCAAAGGGATGTGGATAAAGTAGATAACATGGACGAGAAATTTCTGAATCAATCAGAGGGTATTGGTGAGAAAGGGGTATTTGATGATGATGTTGATGTCAATGCGAGTAAAGATGAAGTGGGTAAAGCAATGGGAAGAGAACAGGAGGAACCGCCCAAGTCTCGAATTAGTCGTGAGAATGGGTCTAAATTCTCTGGGAGAATTTCTAATTGGCAGAATGGAGAGAGAAGTGAGATGGAGGAGTTTTGGAGAAAGCCACAAGCTGATATGGAAAGGGTGAGATTTTCCACTTCGAAGTATCCTGATGAAGGACCTTCGAATGGCTTTTCTAATAATTATATGGGATCGTGGAGGAATCGCAATGAAGCAGATGGTGCAAACATGGTTCAGCACCTTGAGCAGGATCGAGCTGAGCTTCTAAGGAAGCTAGATGAGTTAAAGGTTCACCTCAGTAAGTCTTCTGAATTGGTAAACAACCAAAAGGAAAAGATTATTCCTGATGAAAGGATGATTCCACCAGATCCCCATCCCTATGGTGCTTCTGATCCGTGGTTTTCAGACGGATCATCAGGTTTGAACAGAACTTCAAGGCAATTGTATGGCACTGATAAGCACGTGGCAGGCTCCACTCATTTCAATTATCATCACCATGATTCGTATCCTTATGCAAGTGGTCATGACATGGCTATGCCCAACTTCCCTCCTTCAATGCATAATCCAAATCGATATGGGGATCCTTTTGCATCCCAAATGCCGAGGAGAGGTCCACACCAGTTCCCAAAACAACCATTGCATCCCTACTATCCTGGACGGTATGTTGATACTAATCCAGATTCATATGAACTATACTCACATAATAATGCAATGCTTCATCCACCTTCTTGCTCGTGTTTCCATTGCTATGATAACAAACGAAGAGGTTCGGTGCCAGCACCACCTGCTTCATTCATTAACAGCAGATTCCCTGATATTCCAAATGATCCTATGTTATTCCATCATGACATCCCAGTGGCATTTGGTCCGCAAGTTCATAATTCTAGACCAGCCATTCCTCCTGCGACTTATCGTGAAAAACAATTACATGCAAGATGGGGTAGTGATTTCAACTCTGAGATGGGTAGTTTTGTTCGAACTCGTCCTCGCAAAGTAATGTTAGCTGCTAGTAGCCGGCGTTGCTATCCTGTAGCTGGTGGTTCGCCCTTCATCTCATGTCATAATTGCTCTGAGTTGCTGTTACTTCCTAAAAAAGCATTGGTTCTGGTGAAAAATCGCCGGCAGAAAGTGCAATGTGGGTCTTGTTCCTCAGAAATAAGCTTAGCTGTCATCAATAAGAAGCTGATTATTTCTCCTATTTTAGAAACAAAGGGAGTTCCCTCTAGAGGTGATAACAGCTCTAATGAGGTTGTGAGTAGTCGTATGTCACATTCCCGAGTTCATGGGAACAGGACTGGTGCTAACTTTTCATCTGATGATTATTCTGGTTATGATTTTCATTCGGTAGACAGGGAACCTCTCTCTATGGGTGCTCTGAACTCTAACAAGTCCCTGGAGATTCCAAGTTTTCGTTCTTCATCTCTCAGTACTTCTGAAGATGAAAATAGTCCAGAAGCAATGATTGATCCAAGGGAGGCAACTAAGTCCATTCATCCACCAACGACAGATTCTTTATCTCCTCCTCCTGCTGGTTCACCTCTACAGGAGTATTTTGATTACTCCAATAATAACCATGCAGTAAATCGGTTTGGAAAAGGAAACCAAAGTAGTCGATCAGAGCAAGAGAAGACAAAAGTGGACAAGATGTCATCACGTCAAAATTCATTGAAAGAGGCTGCACTGGCAACCGAGATGGATGTCCATGATTATTCAAACATTGGTGTTTCCCAGGATTCTGGAGATGCTAGCCGAGAACACTATCATCCTAGATCCAACAAAGGGGGTGAATCATTTTTTGCAAACATTATCAAGAAAAGCTTCCGAGATTTCTCCCGGTCTAATCATACAGATGATCGCAGCAAAATCAGCATTACTGTAAATGGGCAGCCATTATCTGATCGTGTTGTCAAGAAGGCTGAAAAACTAGCAGGAACAATCCAGCCTGGAAATTATTGGTTAGTATGCTTTAGGGTCAGTTGTAACCTTCCATACCATTTATACCTGATGCTCTATTAGATTGATTTATATCCGAGAGCTCCGATCAATTCCTGTTGTGGTTAGTGGATTCAGTTAAATTGAAATTGGCTGTAGTATATATCCATTGACCGAATCAAACTGAGTTTCATGCCTAGATTCCCTTTACAGAATTACATTGAACTAATTATAAATTTTCTGCTGATTGCTTATAGTGCACTAATAGATTTTCTTTTGTACAGGTATGATTTTCGGGCTGGATTTTGGGGTGTCTTGGGAGGGCCTTGTCTTGGAATAATTCCTGTAAGTTATACCATTCTATCACAACCTGTTTGTTGTATGCTTAGAGACATAACCTGATCATATTAACTAAATGAAGTGATTGCTCCTGCAGCCCTTTATAGATGAGTTCAATCATCCCTTGCCAGAAAAATGTTCTGGTGGGAGTACTGGCGTTTTTGTAAACGGTAGGGAACTTCACCCAAAAGACTTGGATTTGCTATCAGGGAGAGGACTTCCCACAGATAGAGATAGATCATATATCATTGAAATTTCTGGGAGAGTCCTGGATGAAGACACAGGTGAAGAGTTGGACAGCCTTGGCAAACTTGCACCAACGTAAGCGCTATTCTGTTCCTATTCTTTAATAGTAGTCTTCCTTTATTGTTTTAATGCACTCTTCTCTTTTTCCTACTTTATACATAGAGATGATATGTTTTTACTGATTGCCTAAAACACAATTTTCATCACATTTTACTAACAAGCCACATTTTCACGGTTGCCTGTGATCTTGAGCCCTAGATTGGAAACAGGTTTCCAAGTTACACATTTTCACTTGGCAATTTGCAAGATGGTTTTTAGGTTAGAAATAAAACGATTAGAATCTTGCAAATCATTATAGGTTTACCAAGGGTGAGAGGCACTGTTCTGTAGCAGGCTGCAGCTGATAGTTTGTGAATCATTTTATTGTTCTGTAAAAGGGATATAGTATACTTAATTTTTTCTTTTTTGTGTCTTCATTGTTCACTATTTTATTTATCAATTTTGTTGGTGAAAATGAAGAAAATAAGACAGCTGAAAAGTTGTGTAATTTTTGATACCAGTGATCTAGGGTACATTTCTGATGTTCTGTCATATGTTTTTTTTGTTTCCATCGAGGAGGGGTGTAAGCGTTTTGCACCCAATTCTCTGATAGTAATCTTCCTTTTTTTATTTGGATTGGATTGGACTAAACTCAATTCAACTCAACCGGAGTCACTTAC
>Ga0123342_1008503_pt1 | contig 12865 bp, 5 predicted proteins | sample Turbeawhitnodule_FD_89960 | JGI IMG/M metagenome (GOLD analysis project Ga0123342, IMG submission 89960) | Root nodule microbial communities of legume samples collected from Mexico - Turtle bean Mexico white nodule | ecosystem: Host-associated > Plants > Roots > Nodule | place: Mexico: Nepantla...
CAAAAAATATATATATATATTTTTTTAAAAAATAAAAAATATAAAGTTTTTTAAATAAAAAATATAAAACAAAAATATATATATATATATATATATATATATATATATATATATATATATATAAAACTAATTCCTTTTTTTTATTTATCCAAAAACTTAATTTTTTAGGAAAAAAACTCCTCTTTAATTTTTTTTTAGTTTGATGATTATTTTTATTTAGATATAACTCCGTAATTTTTTTTATTTTTTTTTAAAACGAACTTATCATATTTTTTAAAATTTTTTTTATAAAAAATTTTCATGTTAGACATCATTAGGCAACTTGACATCTCAGTTAGGCTGACACCTCAAGTAACAACAATCATCTGTCATCACATGAAAAAAGTATTATCTAAAAAAAAGAAAAAAAAATACAAAAATATCGGGAACTAGACCAGAACTCATATGTTAATAAAAGCGATACATAGGTAGACTATACCTATTCATAAAGAATTCTAAGAACAGTTAGATAGAAGTCTATTATACCAATGAAATGATTCTCTATGAATAAATCCTAAATTAGCCAACTAATCAGCACACACATTCCCTTCACGAAAAATATGAGTAACCCTAAACCTGATTGTCCCACAGAAATTAAGACAAGTATTTCATCGATTACGAAGCATCCACGGAACATTAATCCTAGCAGTAAATACAACACAAACCAAGGCAGAATCATATTCAAGCCAGACATTAGTAAGTCCCAGCTTTTGAGCTTCCTCCATAGCATGTATAACTCCATACAACTGGGCAACCAAAGCAGTGTGAACTTCAAGAAACACTGAAAAAACACCAATAAATTTTTCCATACTCTCACGAAAAATACCTCCACAAGTAGCAAGACCAGGATATCCCCTAGCAGCCCCATTAGTGTTAATTTTAACTCAGTCTGGTGAAGGAAATTCCCATCTAACAGGAAGAGGACGAAGAACTTATCATATTTTTAAAATAGAATAAGTTTTTGTTTTTTCTTTCACAAATTTTAAGCTCCTTTTTCTTTTATTCGGTTGTATAGGTATAGGTTTTTGTTATCACATATTAGATTTGAGTATGTATGGGTCTGAGTCGAACAATTCACATCACTTGGCATTGGTGATTGACTAACCAGATGAATTAGTTATATCAAATAAAAAATAAAGAGATATGTGATAAATCGAGTAATATCCTATAAATCTGGTAACCATGCTATAAACCATGTAATATTGTTTTATTAAATATACGTATCAGATACAGATACGACCCATAAACGAAATAACACACTATTAACACTATAAATAAGTATGGCTAGTAAAGACAAATGAATAGAGATACATACTCCATATGCATACAAGAATTTGAATGTAATTTATATGTTTTAATAAACTTAATAATACCAATTTTGGAGTGTTACATTTAGATTATCTAAATAAAAGTAAATGTTACTATATATATAAAAAATAATAATTTAAAAAAGTAGTGACTAAGGTTGTGATAATTTTAGGACTTTCACTGCTCAAGTGACACATGATCTCTCAAGTAATAAAGTGTGACAATGGTGCATGACATTTTCTTGATCTTATTAAAGCATGCAACAAATAGTCCTACTAAAGCAATAAATGATTATTCATGTGTTAAAATGAAAGTGATGCATGGTATTCCTAAGAGTGGTTGACAAGTATTATCTTTAAAGTGTCAAAATGATGCTTAAGCGATGCAAGAAGAAGGATGATTGTTTAGGCAAAAGTGAATGCTTGAGCAAGAGAGTTCAAAACAATTCTCTCTTTTGGAGCAGATGTCATTCAAACAAAGAAGTCTTCCTCTATTTGAGGGGAGCAAGGTCGCTTAAGCGAGCTAATCTCGCTTAAGAAACACACATATGATAAAGTATATATGTTTGGTTATATATGTGAGGATGATGATGATGAGATGCATATTATATATGTGATTGTATGATATACACAATGTTGTATATTGTATGTGAATATTTATACTATATTGCGATCTAGTGTGAACTCTTCAATTGATACCTACTGTGGTTTTTATGGGTGTGTTAGTGATACCGAAATGATATTTTGTAATATTAAACACATAACTCAATTGTTAAAATAAATGATATCCTAACTTCATTAATGGTTTAGATTGTGTAGATTAAAACATCACATGGTTAGAAGCTAAAAGATATTTGTGCATCATATTGTATGGAAAGTTGTATCTCATTTCTTATTCTTATAAATTGCATTTATTTTACTTGAAACAAATGAGATTCCATTGTCTCTCACCATTTTGAACCATTTTTTCCCATTTGTAAAAAAAAACATAAGATTAATATTCATATAAGTAATACTAAATCCCCCTTCAATTTAAATATTTGTTTATGCTCATTGAAGAACAAAACTTTAATTGCGCATGACTTTAAAATTCATTTTGAAATTACAAGAGAATCAACCCAAAGAAGCTTAACCTTTCATGCGGATACAAAATGAAAGAATTATATAAAATAATAAAATAAAGAAAATTAAGAGAATCCTAGTGATTTTGTTTCTAATAAAATATTTGCTTCCAATTCTATTTCTAATATATGTAGATTTTATTTTCTTATTCTTCTTTTCAAATTTAATTTTTTGTTTTGATTCAAATAAGTAACTTGACTTAAAAATACATTATTAACAAAAGTAACAATTAAGGTTTAAATAAGCACAATTAGATAAATCTTATTTAAAACAATGAATTTATTCATTATTATAAAACACAAATTTATGATTAAAGTTATGTTTATATCTTACTATATATTTTATCATATCATGAAACAAACTCGAAAAATAAATATTATTTAAAAGTAACATTTAATCCAAAAATATTTTATAATTTTTAATATAAAATAAAAATTAGCTTTATGAAAAAAAGCAAACACCATAAGCAAATTTAAACTTAAATACAATCTTTTTTTTTTTACTTTGATTCTTCATATTCCAATTGAAATATTTTAATATCTCTATTTATGGATTCGAGATCATTTAAAGAAAATAAAATATTTTTTAGAAGATAAAGTGTATCAATGATTATTATTTAAAAGATTAATAATTCAACCTAACAACAAATTTTATATTCGATCATAACTTTAACTCGATTAAGTTATAACAAACTATTATAAGTATTTTTATTCTTTAAAATACATTTTACCAAGATAAGTTTAAATTTTGTTTATCGACAAACCTTAACCACTAATATGATCGTTCTTTTTCAACGAATGGATTTGAACAGTATGGCTTCGTCTTTTTGTCTATTAATAAAGCTGATAAGATAATAGAGGAATATAGATTTATTATTTGACCAAATTTAGAGAGATGAATTAATTAAAATAATAAAGAGAATGAGTTATAGAAAATAAAGATTGGAGAAAAAATAATAATTAGGTGCGAGAGTTCGGAACTGTCGTGTGCGTCATTGTTGAAGCGTAATTAATAACTAAACTTGAAAAAAGATAAAAAAGGAAAACAGGTACCACTTTTGCACGTGCTTTAGCCTATAACTCTGCTTCATTCTCCTGTGATTTCGGTGGAACCATAATGTTTCGTTTAAGCTTTACATTCTGGAGACCCAACCCACACACAAACCTTGCTTTACCGTTTACCAACCCAAACCTTTCAAACTCATTTTTATATTTTTATTTTTCTCAAACATATTAATTCCTTATTCAGCTACATAATTTTATTTTCACCTTCACTTATTAATGATTGCGATAATGAACAATTATTTTTATTTGAAAATAAATTTGTTTTTATGGTATTTTTTAAATTAATGAAAATGTTGACTGCAATGATTATTATATTTTAAAACTTTATAACATGTACGCTTCTATGTTTTTCAGCTTTTCTTTTCTCTCACAATTACATATTTTAGTATTCTAGTAATTCTTTCATTAAAATGTGTGCATTTCACTCACGTCCCTTGCAACTATTTTTTTTAACCACTTTCAGTGTATTCAATTTTCATCTTTATCTTACGTTTTATATTTTTTAAATTATCAATAATTTAAATTTTATTATCCTTTCATAACATGCTTTGTATATTTAAAGATATTTATTTGTTATAAATTTAATAATATATTTTTTATACATTTAAAAAACAACTATTTATTATGAGTTTTGACGTAGATGCTAAAATCCCACTTTAAGTTTAAATAGAGCAAAACATTTTTTTTCTTTTTTTTTTCTAACATTTATCTTAGATGACCATTTACATCTTGTACTATGCTCTCCAAAAGAGATAAGTAGAGTTTAACTCAACGAGTTTTGTTCATTTGGTGTGTAAATATATAATTCAAATTATATTTATTTGAATGAGTTGTATTATTAATAAAAAAAAATACAACCTAGCTTTTAATTATTCTAAGATCATATATTGTAATATATATATATATGTATATATATATATATTACTCTATCTTGAATAAGCAGAATAATTAATATTATTAAATTATTAATATGTATATTAATCCTATGCGGTTAATCAAATATTTAATAGGTAAACATTTTTAAAAAAACATAACCATGTGAATGTGACTGCAATACTACTACTTCTAACTGAAGTAGTTACTGATACATCTCTTAAGCCAATAAATACAATTACAATAATTATTTCTCATATTCAACACAATAATTATTTCTCACTATTCAACACAATAATTGATAGTTATTTACTATTCAAATTATGCACTTATTAATGTTTGTCTGATATTTGATTATGCTTTGGTTTGTGTTGTGTTTAGGACTAATGTTATTTGGATGTTTCATAATCTATGAAATACTTGTCTTAATTATTGTGGGAAAATTAGGTTTATGGTTACTCATATATTTTCGAGAAAGAAATGTGTCTGCTGATAAGTTGGTTAATTTATGATTTATTCATTGAGAATCTTTTCATTTGTATAATAGATTACCATCTAATCTGTTTTTAGAATTCTTTATGAATAGATATAGTCTATCTATACATAGTTTTTGTTAACATATGGGTTTTGGTATAGTCTCCCTTATTTTTGTATTTTCTTTTTTTTAATAATATTTTTTTTTCATGTGATGACAAATGATTGTTGTTACTTGAGGTGTCAACATAGTTGTAATGTCAAGTTACATAATGATGTTTAACGTGAAAGTTTTTATTTAAAAAAAAAATAGTATGCTCATATGATGCGAGTGTTGGAGAGTTTTCTAAAGATAAACTTTCATTCAAAATTACTAATAAAGCTCAACATTCCTCTAGGATGAAGGTTGATCATAGTCAACAACGGATTTAACACCTCGAACGACTTTACGCATGTGAATCCGGATAAAAACACACACATATATATATATTAATAAATAAAAATATTATTAAAAATTAAACATTTTATACTGGATATTTTTATATTATATAGTATAAATGTCACGGATTTAGAAAATAAGATATATCCATCCACTATAATTATAACTTATAATTCAAAAACAAATTCAAAATGGCAAAACTAATGTTATATATATTTCTATATTAGTTTTTAAATTTTATTTGACTGAGAATCTCAAATCTATAATGATTTGAAATTGACAGATATAGTGTGTACATTTTTTTAATGTAATTTTTATTTTATGTGTTTGCATATTTGTGATTGCAATATAAATTTGAACCAACCAGAGGAGATATATATTTGTCAGCTAAATAAGTTTTAATACCAATTTAAATTGGTAAATACCAAAATTTAACCATATTTAAATTTATATTAATAACTACATCAACCTCTAAATCTACATGTTAAACTAAAACTAAAGATTAAATATCACATGTAATTCTAATATCATAGTATAATAATTACTAATTTTTAATATGTAAAAAATAATTTGCTCACTCATGACAAATCTTTTAATTGTCTATGTGTCCAAAGACTTGTCATTAGCAGAAAAATATTACAACATGTATAATATATATTAATTTTATTTTATAATAACATTTAAAATCATAATATTTTCATAAAATTTAAATGTTCTCACGGTCCACATTCAATACTTGATATATTTGTCACACTTAGAATTTTCTTATTGCTTATTACTCATATATATATGAAATTTAAATAAGTTAATTCATTAAAAGCTAGTAAGCATCAATTTTTTTGTTTAATTTCTAACATGTTCCTAGATTTTATTTTCCTAAAATTTAATTTTACATATGTTATCCATAATAAAGTTTGTACTCAAATTTCTAACGCATATTTTTTATTATTTTATTTTATAAATAATTATAAGATGTAAAATGAAAATTATGTCAGCAAATTAAAAAATCTAACATGGTGTGAAATAGAATAAAGGTGGTGAGAAGAAACAAAGTAGTTGTAGCAATAAGAAAGAAGTGTAACAATCTCAATCAATAATAACCAAAAATTGAAAGTTGACCGTGGAAGAGAGAGAGAAAAAACTCATCGAAGGAAAATTGTAGAGTAACATATAAGAAAAAGAAAAAGCTTAACAGACACACAAAACAATCCTAAATTGAAGTAACAAAAAAGTAGAAAACTTAAAATACACATAACAAGAGATCACAACAAAAACAACCCATTAATAAAATTTCTTACACTGATTATATCTTAAATAGATAAAATTTCATTCACATTACATGGATTCTTGATATTTTTACAATGTAGAAATTATGTTTTTAAGTATACATCCTTACCCGAAAATATGGTGTAAATATCACATATTAACTAAAAATATAATTGAATGTAATTTTATATTATAAATTAATTTTATAATATTAAGTTTAATTAGACTTACAGATATTTTTTACACAGTTATTTTTTAATATTATATCAAAATTATATATATGTGAGGTCATATATTTAATAGAAATAAAAACATTAACATATAAGTGTATATAAATCCTAAAATAAGTTTTGTAAGATTAAATTAAATTTAAAGTTTACTTCATAATAAATTAATTTTCATATTAATTAATGGATTTTAATTTAGGGAAGTTATTAGTATTTCTACACTAATTAAATGAATATGAAGGATGTAGAATAAATGAAAAGTGTATAGGCATGGTGAAAACTATTATTAAACAATTGTCAAAAAAATAAACAATTATTTTTCTAGCATTAATAACAAACACCAGAGAAATGTTAAAAATGTTTTTAACATAACCACATATTAGGTTTATGATTAAACACATGAATTAATTTAATGGGATAATGAGTTGATTAGTTTTTCTTTAGAAAATATGAAGTGAAAAAAAAAATATTAAATAAAATTTCATAATTTTGAATAAAGGTTTTTGTAGTTTGTTAGCAACAAGTTAAAAAAAGGTGGAAGAAAATTGTGGATGGGCAGAATGGCCTGGGAAAAACCGTTCACCCAACTCATACAGCAATTGATTATTATGATGTCATGTGTGGCTTCGGCAGACTAAAACAATTTGAAGAAAGTTTCGATTTTGTAACCTCTTAGCCACTTTCCTTCTTTTCTTCTCACAACAATTTTTCTTTCTTTCTTATTTATTTATTTATCATACTATTTTGATTTCTAACTATTTTGTTGGAAGAAGTATATGGTAAAAAATGATAAAGCATAGTTTGGATTAGTAGAAATAAAAGTATAGAATAAAAAAAAAGAAAGATTAGTTAGGGGTAGAATGGTAAAAGCGAAAAGAGAGAGGTGAAAGGGAGGCGGAGGGCCAGCTGGAGAGTATAAAAAGAAGAGGGTGCAATGAGAGTTCTTATCCTCTCTCTCTCCAACACACAACAACATACTATTCTCTCTTTTCTCCAATTCTTTTCTTATTCAAAATCAGGGAAAACGCTAAATTACCTAATACCCCTTCTTCTCTTCCATTCTTCTTTCTTCTTCTTTCTCTTCTTCTGCTTCACTCGCCTACGCGCAAATCTGCAATTTCAATCCTCTTTCTCTCTGATCTACGTGTCCACCAACTGCACCTCTACGCCCCCACTCAATCCATCTTCTCATTTTCCTTCTTCTCAACCTTCTCCGATCCAACCCTCAGACACTGCACAAAATCCCGCCTTTTCTGCGTTTATACACTCTCAACATAAGGTTCTTCTTTTTTCCCCTTTAACTCCATTAATACTGTTGCTTTCAAATAAATAATGCCAGGTCGATGCCTACTTTTTGTTCTTCTCAATTTCGACCCACTCCACTGGATTGCATTCTTCTATTCTTTATTTTTGTCTTCTTTGCCTGCTTTTCGTTTTTTTTTTTTTTTTGGGAGTGGTTTCGGCCTTCGCATCGTTTCTGCATTTTTCTGTTAGCCATGTTTTTAAGGATTCCGAGTCAGATCTGCGCCGGTTTATCTGACGAGTTTGTTCTTGTTTGTCTCGCTTTGCTTCATTGGCTGATTTCGCCTCTGGAGTCTCTCACGTGATAACATACACCTGCTATTTTAGTTGAAGTAAAACTCTGAACATGCAAGTGCTTTGGATTGCCTTTTTTTTTTAGTGGCTGTAATCCTTTACGCGCTTAGATTTTATTTTATTTTTTTCTGGTAAAAGCTTGATTCAATGTATTGTAAATGGATTATTAGCCCTTTCGTTTGTTCACCGTGGAAATTGAGACTCGCGACTGGGTAGAGTTGGTGGTTTAAGTTCAAATGAGATAAATATAAAGGGTGGAGCCATAAAAAAGAGGATTCTATGGATCTGTTCTGAAATTGGAACTGCTGTTTGGAGTTGCTATTTTTTTAATAATAATTTTTGGAAACAATTTTGCTTTTGCCAAAACTGTTTGTTACCACTCTGCTCTGGTTGTGGTATAAATGCTGTTATTATTTGTTATATGGGGTGAAGTATAATTTTTAGGTGAACTTGGGTATTTCTTTTAGTCAAACCAGACTGATATTTCGACATACTGAAATTTATTGAAGTGGTTAGCCTCTTCCAGATGTCTGCCGTTGATACTCCATTATTTTATCTATATCATTTATAGTGTTCGCCAATTTATCTGTCTTCCCCATTCGGTGGGAGGTGGAAGAGAATATATATAGACATGTTTTTATTTTTTTTTCTAACTTAAATGAACTTTTGCATGCAGCTGCAGTAGAGATTCATTATGGTGGCAACTGCGGCTACTTCATCGATTTTTCCTGTTCCTTCTCCCTCGCCGGACTCTGGTGGAGCAGGCAACAAGCTTGTTGGTGGGCATGCCAAAGTTGGAGGACTGAAGTCCAAACCGGTGAGTTCTGCTGGACTGAAGGCAAAGGCACAAGCCCCTTCGAAAATTAATGGAAGCACAGTTGCTACATCTGTAGAAAGCTTGAAGCTTGAGGATGATTTACCTTCACCTCCTCCTAGGACTTTTATCAACCAGTTACCTGATTGGAGCATGCTTCTTGCTGCCATCACGACAATTTTCTTAGCAGCTGAAAAGCAGTGGATGATGCTTGATTGGAAACCAAGGCGACCTGACATGCTTATTGACCCCTTTGGGATAGGAAAAATTGTTCAGGATGGCCTTGTCTTCCGTGAAAACTTTTCTATTAGATCGTATGAGATTGGTGCTGATCGAACAGCATCTATAGAAACAGTAATGAACCATTTGCAAGTAAGCTTGTTCTCATACCAATTATTTTTTAAATGTTCACATATGAATATGTTATAACTAAGACAGGGTTGTATCTTTACTCACTGTGCAGAACTGAAATTCAGATATAATTTTTTTAAATATTTTTCATTTGAGATTTATCTCACTAGTTGTTTAACAGGAAACTGCACTCAATCATGTTAAGGGTGCTGGCCTTCTTGGTGATGGATTTGGTTCTACACCAGAAATGTGCAAAAAGAACTTGATATGGGTAGTCACTCGTATGCAGGTTGTGGTTGATCGCTATCCTACCTGGTAAGTCATTCAGATGCACAAATGTGATTTGCAATGTATCCAAGCTAAAGCTATTTATGTCTCTATTTTAGTTAATCTTTATAAGAAATTATCACTCAAATACAGTCATGTGACTATTTAGACTTAGTTATGAAAATCACGATACATATGAAGTTCTGGGGATGGCAGTTGTTCTGATAAACACGAGCTTTATGCACAATGTATATGGGAAGCCTTATGCGATATAGTTGTTGATTTATTTTGAGAACTAGATGTAGTATGCAGTTATTTTTGGCTTCTTGGCGCTGGGTTGCAGTTAGATAAGCTATTAGAGAGTATAATTATGGTTGTTCTCAATCTAATCATCTGAAGTCGTCTGTCTAAATTTGCTTCAGGGGTGACATCGTTCAAGTAGACACGTGGGTTTCTGCATCTGGGAAGAATGGTATGCGTCGTGATTGGGTTTTACGTGACTGCAAAACTGGTGAAATCCTGACAAGAGCCTCCAGGTAGAAATCATTTTCCCCTTCCTTCTGCTTCCAGCTAATTTAAAGACGTGCATCTGAATGTGCATGATTGGTGATTGGAACAATTTTGGATCTTTCAAACCCTTATAAAAGTTATGGAAAACCAATATTTTTTTTTCCTGTTTAAGTCAAATTTGTCACAACTGAAATTTGAGGTAATCGTATGAGTGTATTTTGCAGGTAAAAACCTCTAATTGAACAAACATAACTTCGTATTTTAGTTTATTTTTAAGTATCTTATGTACACATTCATCCCCTTAGAGCTTGTAGTTAGTATCAGGTATTTTCTGAACAGTTTGCTATGGTTTTGGTTGTCTACAGCGTTTGGGTCATGATGAATAAGCTGACGAGAAGGTTATCTAAAATTCCAGGAGAAGTCAGAGAGGAGATAGAATCTTACTTTGTGGATTCTGATCCAATTCTTGAAGAGGACAGCAGAAAACTGACCAAACTTGATGATAACACAGCAGATTTTATTCGTACTGGTTTAAGTGTATGTCAACTAGTTTTTTTGTAATCGCTGTCATTAGCTATTTTCTTTAATTATTTCATATGTTGTTTTCTAATCGGTTTACAAAACGTGTCTTCAAATTTGCAGCCTAGATGGACTGATCTTGATATCAACCAGCACGTCAACAATGTGAAGTATATTGGCTGGATTCTGGAGGTAGTTTTCTATCCTTGCGTTCTAATAAACTTCAATGCTTGTTTTCTATTTTCTCTCATTCTTTAATTCTTCATTCAAAACATCTATCGTGGCACAAGCTTGGGAAGGCCATGTGAAATTCAGGGTAGAATTATTAATGAAAATTGTCATCTGATTAGAATCAGGTCAATTTCAGGTCATATACTCAGCACCTAATTTCCCTGTAGGTGAACCCTACTCTCTTGTCTGCCGTGTCCTTGTGTGTTTATGTGAGGGAATTAAGTCTAAGAGTATGGGTACTTTTCGGGTTTATGGAAATGACTGATATGATATTATTAGTTTGTGAGCCAAGGAGGAGCAGTGTGGTGGTGACTTGAAAATAATGTGATATAAATTGAGTTGTAATATGCAACCTTTTTGAGAACATTGAAAATTGCGCAATAAGGGTGATCTTTGTGTAAATCACTTGTATTCTCCTTTTATTAGTTATTGCTGGTTGATTTATTCTTGGAGATATAGCTTGGTATGTTCAATTTATTTTTGTTATGCCTCTTAACCAAAGGAATGTCCTTTGATTGTTGCAGAGTGCTCCACAGCCAATCTTGGAGAGTCATGAGCTTTCTTCCATGACTTTAGAGTATAGAAGGGAGTGTGGTAGGGACAGTGTGCTGGATTCCCTGACTGCTGTATCTGGTGCCAACATTAACAATCTGGCTGACAGCGGATATGTTGAGTGCAAGCACCTGCTTCGACTTGAAAATGGTGCTGAGATTGTGAGGGGTAGGACTGAGTGGAGGCCCAAACCTGTGAACAACTTTGGTTTTGTGAATCAGGTTCCAGCAGAAAGCACCTAAGATTTTGAAATGGATAACGGTCGGAGTTGCATCAGTCTCCTTTGTCTGTCCGATCTACATGTCTTCATATATATATATATATATAGAAACCTTCTAATCTGTGTTACTTTGATGGGTAAGGGGAAAAGCAGTAGTAAATCTCATTCTCATTGTAATTATCTACTGCTGTGGTCTCCTTCTTCTCCATATTTCATTTTATCTCTTATTGCTACTGCTAGGCTGTCTTCAATATTTAATTGCTTGTTCAAAATAGCTAGATATGTATATTATTATTCTTTTCTCTTGGTCGAATTAAAGATTCAATTTTCCTTTTCCTTGTGAACAGTTAATTATTATTATTATTATTATTATTGTATAGCCTGTATTGCAAGAATGCATTCTCCAGCTTGTATTTATGCCAACTTCCCACATGGGAATTATTGTATGCAAAACATCTCTTCTCCTCGAAGCCTCTTAAAATAATTCATACATATTATCTTACGTTGATATATGGCTCTCCAAAATGTGTGTGGGCCTATGCATGTGCTGTCCTACGTATTTCTGTAGTCTACATTTTGTTGGCTCACCACTCCTGCCTCTTAGAACTTTCACTTTTATATGCTTCAAATTCTCGGTTCCTTTGTATTTGCAGAATATGCCTAACTTCCTCTTTAATTTTGTTGAATTCAGATGTCTTAGTCTGTCTATGATTGGAAAAAGTTAACAGTTAGTTCTAGTTTTTATTTTATTGGTTGAAAAGTTGATTTACTCTGATGAACTGTATGTGATCAACAATTGAGGTGTTTTTTAAAAACATTAATTTCTGTCTTTTTTCCTTTTTTTATTCAAACATCTTCATTTTTAAAAAAATTTTTTTTTTTTAAATAAAAGCTTTCATGTTAGGTATCACTATGCCACTTAAGATCTCAGCTAGGCTGACACCTCAAGTAACAACAATCATTTACCATCACATGAAAAAAAAATATTATTAAA
>Ga0123342_1008504_pt1 | contig 12855 bp, 5 predicted proteins | sample Turbeawhitnodule_FD_89960 | JGI IMG/M metagenome (GOLD analysis project Ga0123342, IMG submission 89960) | Root nodule microbial communities of legume samples collected from Mexico - Turtle bean Mexico white nodule | ecosystem: Host-associated > Plants > Roots > Nodule | place: Mexico: Nepantla...
AGTAACTCTTCTTCTATTAATTTCAACTTGTAAAATACACTAGGTAGGCCTCCTATTTATAGGTGAAGGAGCCTTGGAGAACAAGCTAAAGGGGTAGGATGGGAAAAGGGAAAAAATGGGCAGTCTTAGGGTTTGACTAAGTCAAACCCGCATCCCAGGCTTGTCCTTCTAGAAACTAGGTCAAAATGCCTTCCAAAAGGGCTAGGAACAAGCTAAAATGCTACCCACACCCTCTATTATGCTAAAGGTACCTTATTCTAGCCTATGTTTGTTATTTGGACCCCCAAAGTGAACCCAAATTATTTACAACATATGTTAATTATTAAAAAGACCGGCAAGAAAAAACATTAAATGCTCTGGTCTTTGTCCATTTCTCCCTCTAGTGAGGTCTTCGCTTGCATGTTGAGATGACTTCTCATAGTGTCATTTGCATCCTTGGTCATCTTCTTGTTGGCTTGGCTTGAATCATATGGGTACCAAAAAAATTTATAATTTATGTTGAAAATGTGAGTATTCTCAACCTCTGCAGGTTCTCCAAGTATTCTCAACCTCTCTAGGTACACTAAGTATTTTAACCTCTCTAGGTACAATGTCCTAGTCTCCTTCTGAGATCAAGAACCTCTCAATACAATGAGAAAAACTGTCGTTTAGAGATAACAATGAAAGCTCACAGGGTATACTTCACAATAGTAAAGGATTTACAATGGTTTCGCTCATAACCCAATCTCACAAGTTGCTCTCAAATAGCAAGTTGCGTTCAAGACTTTTGAAACATTTCAAAATGTTTCTTTACTTGTATTGATGTGAATGTTGAGGCTGAATCAATTCTTCCTTTGGATATTCTCGTTCTTGTTTTGTTCACCATCTTTAATGTGTTAAAATTTCAATAAGGAAATGATTGTTTTTATGTAATCTTCGCGTCTTTGGATTCGTTGATGAAGTGGGAGCATGGATGGGCGAATAGGAGGATCCATTGTTTGGATCAACATGTTTGGAGGTGAAGGTGTAGACAGAGGAGCGGGTTACATGAATTTTTCTTTCATCTCACATATTCAAAGATTAGGAGGATGTCCACGTAGGGTAGGAGTGTTTTACGTTAATACCCTTAAAACATAATTTTGCAACAATGCATTAAATGAATTGGTTATTTCATAAATATAACTATTATAATTATTAATATAATTATAAATCTACAATATACAAAATTAAATATTACATAAATTTAATAATTGTTTCAAAAATATTTAATTATACTATTAATAGCAACATATAAATATAAATAATATAAATAATAAAATAAAATTATAATATCAACAAAACATATATGGTTATATAAAATAAAAAATGTATATAATAATAAATATTATTTTCATAAATTTTAATATATTCAATAAATATATTTGAATTTAATAAAACATTATTTTTTATTACAAAATAAGTGTAATTATGAATATTATATATTAGAAAAAATAATTAACTCAAACCTACACAAAACAATATACCATAACCTATTATTAAAATATTTTTTAATAACAAGGGTAAATTTGTAAATTTACATTTTACACCTTTAAAATAATTTCTAAATTTTCTCTTAACTATCTCATCACTCACAAATTTCAATAAATCATCCTCACAAATCCACTTCTTCGTACCTCAATCTAAACAACCTCACACATTCTCTCTAATTCACTCCCCACAAATTCTCACCTCAATCCAAACACAACATAAATTGTATTTGATTCATCAATACTTTCTTCATTTGTATGAACTCTACCCATTGAGTTTTGATTAACTCTGGACTTGGATGTTTCCATTTTGCATTGTTCATCTTCAACTTCGTGGTAGATGCTCAATATGAAATGTTCTAATATATTCTTTTGATGTGTTTTGGTATGCGCTTGTTCTTTTTTAAGAGACTTTCTTTCTAAATATCTTCATATATTTCTTTGCTTTTAATTAATATTTATTGAGATTCTTCATATCCTCTTATTAGTGCAACCCAATCATTCTTCTATTTGATGCTGAGAAAGAGTTATGCTTCCTGCCTTATGAAAAATCATCGTGGAAAGGCTAAATGACAACAACTATTTGTGTTAATGTCATTGAAAGGGCAAAACAACGATGATCTTTTATGAATGGTTGGTGAGTGTAATTTTATTTTCAAAACAACAACGATTATTGGGGTGATCATCATTGAAAAATTACATTTATTTTTAAAATGTCTTCATGCCATATTCAACTATCCAATAACCACTAACGAAAAATATTACCAATAAACTATTTTGCACCAGTGCATAATTGTTTTAAATTAATTTTAAATTTTATTTTTGATAAATATTTTTATTTTATATAAGTTGCAAATATTCAAAAATCAGATAACACATTAAAAAAACACTTATAACCATTGAATTGCATATTCAAGTTACTTAGTAATGAAACATCAGTTACTTAGTTAAATAATGTAAATTATGCACGTATTCTACGTTAGGTATATATAATACTAACCAATGTAAAAGATTCATGATTTTAGTAATGGATATAAAATTTCCATCATAATCTATATTAAATAGTATTACTCTAGTAATGATCCTATATATATATTCTATCATATATATTTTAATTTTATTTTCTAGGGTCTTAAATATAAATTGGTTTGTACCATTCTTTTTCCCATGACAGTGCATGATGATCAACATGTACAGTAACAAACAAAGCACGTTCCATCGATTAACAGAGGAAAGTGATGTGTGGTGAGTTGTGGAACCCGAAAAGCTGGGTAATAGGGAACTGAAAGAGGAAATGCACTGGGCCAATGAAACAAGAGGCATCTCGCATCCCATCATTATTTTACACTTTTTCGGATAAATATATGATGCTACTCTATCTACTGTCAATGTATCAAGACTTTATAACTTTATTAGTAAACTTAACTAGGCTCATAATAAGACAAGGTCATAAATAACTTTATAATTTTAATACTTAATTAATGCTAAATCATCACTAAATGCTATATTAACAACGTTTTTTAACATCAATCCATCACATGAAAGCTATTATCACAAAGTTTTGCAACCATTTCTCTTGATCAGATGCATTGAAACAAGCAATGAACTCCACATTGAAGAAACTGTGAAACTATAGATTTAGTGAACTTCCAAGATATATATCTCCTCAAGCCAATATTTGGGAATTGAGACTTGTCATGTGTCAAGAATAGTTAACGTTATGTAGAGTTGTAATCTATAAACTCAATTATTATTATCGTCCTTCAAAAAAGCTGTAAGAAAAAAAGTCACAAATGTTTATATGTACTCCAAGACGTCAATATCTCTTTTACTTCCTCTTTTCCTTCTGTTTTTGTTTGTTTTTTCCTGTTTGAATTCAACACATAATTCAACGTCCAACAAATCCAAGAGTTTCATCAAACATAAGTCATTAAATTCTTTCCTTTAAAGATATAACTTATAAATACTTGAAATGAAATCACAATGAGTAAGTTTAAGATTAGATTATTGAAAGTTGACATGAATAACATTTATGATTATGAGTTTTAAATAATATCAGAGAATCATTAAATAAAAATTAATTATTAGATATTATTTTATAAACTAAAGTTTTATTAAATTTTAAAATAATTTTTATTATTAAAAAATTATAAATTAGTTTCTAAATTAGTAAAATAGTGGGTAGTTAAAATCTTGATAACTAATTAGATAGCAACTTAAAAATTACTCTATAAATTTATATTTATATTAAAAATTATTTTAGACATTTTTTTATCAAAATTATTTTAAATATTAATAATTTGTAAACTATAAAATAATATCTAATTTAATTAATATAATAATTAATTGTTTTTTAATTTTAAAATTAATTTTTATTTCATAATTTTTTTTTGTCTATACATAGCAATCAAAAACTATCTCTATGTTTTGGAAACATATATTTTGTTAACAACCAAAGACTTCATATAATAATTAATGGAGTAGAGATTACCTAACATCTCTCTTTAATTTTATATTTTGTACCACATAAGCTGTTATGTGATATTTCATTATAGGAACTACCATAATCAAACATGTAAAGATTATCACTTAAAGAATTATTGTACTAGACAGAGTGTTTGGTGCTCAGTAATTGGAATTCAGTACATGGGGTGAGTAGGTCAGTTCGGCTATTGGACCCATGATGCGGGTCATGAGTTTAGTTCAATTTTATTGGTAAGCCCGTTGTGGCATAATTAAAATAACTTTTTTATACGCTAGTATAAGGATACTAATAAAATGTATTTTTGAACCTAGGGGTACATATAGTACATGTGGTGCCTAGGTCAAGTAAATGTTGCTTTTAACTTAAGTACGTGTGTTCTAGGGCACATAGTGGTTAAGTTGCATGTGTGACAAATATAACGTTGCACCATGAGTAGGGTGCCCACGTAAGCAGAATATTCCCCTGATGTTCGCGCATAAGTTGGTGCCCTATTGGCAGGTGGTTGCTCTGTTATTATTTTATGCTCTCCTTAAATATAAGATTCCTTTCTTTTACAACACCTTGAGAGAAGGAGCCTATAAAAAGAATGTTTTCCTATTGAGTATGCTTTCAGTTGAGACTAGATTCTCATGAGAGAATGTTGTTACAAGAGATAAGCTATAAAGGGGCTTGAGACCTCAGGTAAAGGTATGTTGTTTCTGAGATTGAAACTGATTACTTCTTAAAATTCTAGTAAACCCTTACTGACCTGATCGTCGGAGCGTAATCAACAGGTAAGGGCCCCTCTGTTTCAACGAAGCCACGTTCCAGCGCAACAAGAGATAGAACATATTTTTGAAGAGACACACGAAGCTAGAGATTGTCACCAGAGTCAACCGGCAAGAACATTTGGCGCTCACTGTGGCGCCCGATGAAACTTGATCCCATCCATAGTTGTGTGTAAGTTTTCCAGCGATATGAGGAACACTAGGCAAGGTCCATTGAGATCTGAAGGAACGACGCCCCCACCTTACATCAGCTTATGGATATCGTGAAAGCTCTCCAAAAGGCCAATAAGCAGTATAGGCGAGAGCAGGAGTGGATCCAACAACGGACTAAAGTCGAGCAGGAAAGGCTGTTGGTTGAAGCCAAAGCCGAGCAAGAGAGGTTAATGGCAGAGGCAGTGACTGAAGTGATGACAGAGGCTAAAGCTCCACAGGAAAAGCTTATTGTGGAAGCTCGAGCTGAGTAGCTGCTCAGGCAAGATCAACTGGTGGCAGAGATAGATACTTTGCGAGCAAATAGTGAGAAGTTGTGCAAGGCCAAACAGGAATTGCGCAAAAATTTACAACAGCTTGATCAATGTTCTACAGCGGAGCGAGTTCCAAGTGCACAACCAAGAGCTCGTCCCAAGCCATTCCCATAGGCAATCATGAATGCTCTCGTACCGGCGAACTACATAACACCTAAGATTGTTTTCACAGGAGTAGAAGACCATCAGAACCATCTTACGGTGTTCAACGCCGACATGATTATTTCTAAAGGAACAGACACCCCATTGCAAAATGTTCATGGGTACAACCTTGCAATGGTTTAGTGGCTTTCCTGACGGCCACATCTCCTCCTTCGACCAGTTCTCTGAGTTGTTCAGGGAGCAATTTATTGTCAACCAGGCCCAACCACCGGTCTAATTTGATCCCTTCAACGTGAAGGAGAGGCAAGGTGAGTCTCTTCAAAATTATTTGAACAGGTTTGAGGCATTCACAGTGAAGCTCCACACCCATGACGAGCCATTGATGGTCAACGCCTTCAAGCAGGGAGTCATGGAAAGACAATTCAGTGACTCATTGGTCAAGAATCCGACAGTGACATTTGTTGAAATACGACGTTGAGTTCTTGCTCACATCAGCGTGACAAGGACTATTCCCACTAATGAAATGAATCATCCAAAAGGAAGTACATAAATCCGTTTAGGATAAGGAATGACCGGTATAGGATGCAGAATAACCATATGAACCGCATTCTAGCATCTGTGAATCACAACAGATAAAATATTCCTTTATCTTTTATCTTCAAAATAATATCACAACAGGTAAAATATCTCTTTATCTTTTAACTTCAGAATAATATCACAACAGATAAAATATCTCTTTATCTTTTATCTTAAGAATAATATCACAACAGATAAAATATCTCTTTATCTTTTATCTCCGGAATAATATCTCAACAGATAAAATACCCCTTTATCTTTTATCTTCATAATAATATCACAACAGATAAAATATCTCTTTATCTTTTATCTTAAGAATAATATCACAACAGATAAAATATCTCTTTATCTTTTATCTCCATAATAATATTACCACCTATAAAATATCTCTTTATCTTTTATCTTAAGAATAATATCACAACAGATAAAATATCTTTTTATCTTTTACCTCCAGACTAATATCACAACAGATAAAATATCTCTTTATCTTTTATCTTAAGAATAATATCACAACAGACAAAATATTTCTTTATCTTTTATCTCCAGAATAATATAACAACACATAAAATATCTCTTTATCTTTGTTACCTTTTCTGGGATGACCAACATCTAAGTCAAGCTCACGAATCACCTCTTGTGCCCAAACACCGAGATGACCTCCTCCAAACACTTGGGTCGAGATGACGAGCTTTCCTGCACGGTACACGAGCCCCCCGTTTTACCTTCCACTAGGTAATCATTTACTCACGGGGCACCCTTACTCGAGTGGTTGTACTGACACCGAGCTAGGTCGACTTACCGTGTGCTAATTCAAGTAGATCAACAAAACTTAACCATCACATTGTTAAAAAAGAAAGCATTAAGCAAGAATATCTTAGCTGAAATACACTTGAGGTTTGCCACGTTTCACGCTCAAGGAATGGCCTCAACTGGTCAGCCTTGGCTTCTTCGTTTGCTACTTGGAGGGCTCTCATGGTCTCCATGATTTGCTGCAAAGTGGGGTCCTCGCTCCCTTCAGATCCCAGTGTACCTTGCCTCGTGTCCGTGATTACGTCAGAAAACACAAACACAACTGTGGATGGGATCAGATTTTATTGGGCCCTACGGTGGGCGCCAAATGTTCTTGTCGCTTGACTTGCTCACCGGTTGACTCTAATGACAAGCTCTTACTCCGTCTTTCTTTTCACGAAACCGTCCTATCTCTTATTGCTCTGGATCGTAGCTCCGCTGAAACAGAGGGTGCACTACCTGTTGATTGCACTTCGACGATCAAGTCAGTACAAGACTTATAAAAATTTAAGAAGTATTCAGTTTCAGTCTTAGAAACACCGTACCTTTACCTGGGGTCTCAAGCTTCTTTTATAACTTATCTCTTGTAACAACTCTCTTTCATGAGAATTTAATCTCAACTGAAAGCATACTCAACAGGAAAATATTTTGCTCAGGGACACCCTCTCACGGTGCTGCAACAAAATGGAATATTTCCTCCAGGGAGTGCATAAAATAATAACAGAAAAACCACCAGGACATCAACTCATATGCCAACATCAGGGGTCCATTCTGCTTACGTGGTCACCCTACTCATGGTGCAACATTATCTTTCGCTATATGCCAAGAAGGGTTTACTGACCAAATTGGGCCTAACTACATGGTCCATTTTACTGGCCCAACAACCGAGTTAACCTGCCTATGCCATGCACCAAGATCCAACCCCCGAGCACTGAGCCCTAAGCACTTTGTCTAGTACACTAACATAGTAAGAATGTCTAATATTTATTTATGTCATGTCCATATTGTATAACCTCAAAAATCTCCCTAAGATCCCAACGTATCTTATTCAAACAATAAACAAAAGCACAATCATATGTCTCATTGATAGGTTTTCTGTTTTGGTGAGCATATGGTAAAAACTCATCAAATCCATTTTCAACCATAACTACGTAAACTACTAGGAAATCATTAAATATAAACCAAGTTTAGAGACAAAAAATAATCAGTTGCTATATTGACTAAATTAAATACTATTTTTAGAGACTAAAAATATTATTGGTATCTAAATTAATTTCTATTATTGATAAATAGTTTCTAATTTGGTATTTAATTAGCTACTAAAGTTTTAGCTACCAATTATTTAGACTCCTCTCATTTTCGGTGCATATCTCCAATAATTTTTGTTGCCATTTCATGTCTTCATCCAACCTCAAGCTTGGATTGCATCACTTTCGCTACCTTCATGCAAGCTTCACTCTTCTGTTTCGCTTGGAATTCCATGGATCCAAAACTGGTAGCGAATTCCATGGATCCAAAACTGGTTTCCATCAACACCACAATCAAGTATGCACTTGGAGAACAACACAAAATGATTTTAACCAAAATCTCACCAAATTTAAGGATAGACTTAACATGTGTACATATTAGCAAATTATGAAAAATAATTTTCTCAAATTGTCCAATCAGATAATTCAAAATTTAATCCAAATGATTAATGTTTAACCATTTTCATTAAATCTTAAACGGAAACTAAAATTCACTCAATATGCATAAACACAGCAGGTCCTTTAGCTTCCCTAAATTTATAAATTTTCTATTTTTTAATCTCTAAAATTTTGACAAACTAATGACTAAAAGTAGCAAGTTACTCTACGGACTAAAATAATTAATTAATTTCTATAATTTTTACTGTTCCTAAATTTTAAATTACAACTTTAAACATCTAAGAACATTTACTGCTATACACAAATTAATTTCAATATTTCAAATTTTAATATTAAACATCTAAATAAAATATTTAAACATTTAACAAAAAATTCAATATCAATGATAACCAACAACAAAATAATGAAGATATGAGTTGTGCTTGAGATCTCAATCAACAACTACAATTTCAATTTCAAAAATAAAATGGACATATAGAACACTAACCATCAATGAATTTTCGCCCACAAATGCTCCAATTCAATATGACAAAAACGTCTACCAACCTAAATGAGTTACAAAGAAGAAATTGAGATAATTTCAAACGTGTCCACAATAGATTTGCCGCTGCTACAAGAGAAGAAGAGAGAATGAATCGTGTACAGTCGAAAGTTCAAGGAATGAAGGAATTATTGCAAGATTTAAACAGTTTGACGTCATATCCTAGTACAGGTGACGTAAATGTCTACTATATCTACATTATCGACATAAATATTAAAAAACTAGTTTTAAAAATAAAAAATAATTAATTACTATATTAACTAAATAAATATTTATAAATTAAATTATTATTATATCTAATATAGTTTCTATTATTAATAAAAAATTATAAATTAATTTTTAAATTATATCTAATTAATTACAAATTACTTTATATTTTAATATTATTAATACAATAATTAATTATTATTTATTAATTTTTTATAGTAAAATATGAATGTTTACTTGAAATATCCTAGGGTTGGATATAAAAATATTTGAAATAATTAAAAAATGGTGGTACAGAATTTTTACTTCACAACTTCTTGCAGTCCGACGTAGAAACAATGATGTAATTTGGTTCTTTTGCATTGCGTACTCCCCGAAAGTCATGGTTCCGGAAGAGAGGGTTGAAACATGAAACATGAAACATGAAACATTGAGATTGGGAGTGAGATGGAAGAGAGGAACACCACACATTGCCTTCCACAACAGAATCTGATGTTAATGAAATTTACAGTGAACAGTTGAGGGCAAAGATGTAAGAGTGAGTGTAGCAGTAGCCGTTGCTTTGCAAAAGCACGACACGACGCAAATAGGGTTTTAGAAACTTCCCATTTTATTTTATTCCTACAACATAAATATTAAAATATTACTTTAGATCAGATTGAATAGCCACACACTTGTATTTTTTTTTCTCACACCTTAGCAAGACAACATTAACTTTTTAGTTTTTTAAAAAGTAATTTATAATAATAATTGGTACTTTTAATACAATAATCAAACATGAACAATTAATTTATCAAATATTCTTTAGATAAACTATTTATATTCACATAATTTTTTCTTATAATTTTCACATATTTATTTATCAAAAAATATTATTATTATTTTTTCAATTTGCCTTCTCTAAACTAAACAAAATACATAAATAAATGCATATTAATATCTATGTAATTTTTAATTAAATCAATTTACACCCCTTATATTGCTTTCGTGCATTGCTTCAACTAATTTAATAAAAAAAGTAACTAGAGACGGTCCTTATTTTCTAAAATTTATACACCAACACTGAATTATTTTAAAATAAAATTACAAAATATCAATACCAATATAGTTTTAATTCATAAAGCACAAAAAGACTAGTTATTCTTTTATGGGAAAGGAATATTTATTTGAATCAAATTTCTGGAGCGAATATGCAGACGTGACATATTTTGATTGAAATTCATAATCTTACATTCACTATTTTACAAATTAAAATTGTGATAAGCGAATTAAGAATTCAATACCTTATACATCCAAGTCTATTAGGCATAAATACAAAGAAGAAAATAAAATAAAATGTTAATCCCAATAATCTAATACAACTTGATAAAATTTCCTTTTGGCATTAATAACAAAGAGTTGGTAAACTGTTTTTCCTCAACGACATACTCCTAGTTCTCTAAGATGAGACTGAATATTTCTCTTCAAATAAAAAGAGGAGAAACTTTTTTTTAATTTAATATATCTGGAAATCAAAACAGTGACTGAAGTTTCAATCTATTAGTATATTCTTGTCTTCTTATTAGCGATGACAATGATGACAAATAAATTTGTTATTGGTATTGCTAAAAATATATTTTAATTTTGCAAGAGAATTTTTATATTGATTGAATCCGGATATGATATAGGTAATATATGATTTTTTAGATTAAATATGAAGACGGAATAAGTACGTACATATACCACATGTCCTCGTCTCCATACCTATTTCAATACACATTTCCACCTTCATACTTTTTTTAGTTTAAATTAATAAAACATCTTTAATTGATTAGGTAACCTAAAATAACTTATATGTCGGTCGAGACGGAGTGAGTCACGTCACTCGGTCTCGACGACCGACTGACCGGTTGGTTAACTACATTAAAAGCACAATTATAATAAATGACAATTATAGAAACACCCTACGAATTAGAGTCACATCCCATCAAATTCGGATGACACTCTGAGAAATCAACTAATACTGGTTTTTTGAAGATATGAACTAAACATACCTCACTATAAATCAGGGTTACGTATCGAGAAATCATCTAACACTAATTTAGTGTAGATGTATGCCAGATGCGGACCATCATATAGATGACGCATTACTAAATGTTATAAATAAGTCTTCTACAATCACTACAAAAAACGCTGTATACGGTGGCGGTGATTTTCGCATAAACTGGTGTTTATGAAGCCACAATATACCCGTGTGACAGTTTCCCAAACCGCCATAAAACTTGTCGCCGCAAAGTTTAATATGACAGTCTCATGTTACTTATTGCAACATCCGCCACTTGAACACTTTGTTTAATGTGGCGGTTTTTATATGTAATTAGTGTTAGTCATAGTTGTCACAATTAAATTCATTAAAAAGAATTTCAGCGACATTATATAGGGTATAATGTGATTGTTCTTGCCGGTTGACCTGCTCGCCGGTTGAATCTGACGACAAGCTCTAGCTCTGTATGTCTCTGCTGGAATCTGCTTTCCCTTTTGTTGCGCTGGAACGCGGTTCTGTTGAAACGGAAGGGGCCTACCTATTGATTGCACTCCAGAGATCAAGTCAATACAAGGCTTATAAGAATCAAGAAGTAACAAGTTTCAGTCTTAGAAACAGCATACCTTAACCTGGGGACTCAAGCCCTTTTTATAGCTTACCTCTTGCAACAATTTTCCATAACGAGAATCTAATCTCAACTTAAAGCATACTCAACAGGAAAATATTTTGTTCAGGGACACACTCCCTTGGCGTTGTAACAGAACGAAATCTTTCCTCTTGTGAGTGCATAAAATAATAATAGAATAACCACCAGGGTACCAACTCATGTACCAACATCAGGGGTCCAGTCTGTTTATGTAGAAACCCTCAACGTGGCACTACGCTCATTCTCATCATACATGCAACCTAACCTTTTTCGTGTCCTAACACACATGGGCTTAGGTTTAAAAGAAAGTATTTACTTAAGCTAGATCCCATGCGCAATAAGCGCACCCCTTGGTCTATAATTACCTTTCGCCAGCCGTCTAGGCCTTATGCATGAAAGATCACCTTAATTATACAAAAATGGACTTATACATACATATGGGGCCCAATTACATGGCCTGCTATTCTGGCCCAAGAGCGGAAATGACCTGTCTGTGACATGTGTCAAGGTCCGACCACCGAGTGCTAAGGTTTGAACGCTCTGGTCCAGTACAATGACATTTTTAACTATCAGTATTATAATTAAGTTGTAAAAATAATACGTCGGTTTCAACTGACGTAATTTTAATTCTAAATAAATGGAATTTTGTAAGGATCGAGAAAAATAGTCTTAGAGTAGAAATGGTACAATTAAAATGGCACATGAATTATTATTAACGTGAAAAGGCTATTGTACCGATCAGGTAGTCGGAAGTGATGACGTGGCAGCAAGCGATAATATAGACGTGTTGAGCGGAACACCTGGCTGACAGAAGGGAAGTACGTCGGGAAGTCTGTGTAGTCGTCAACCGTTTAGTTGGCGTTCTCCGATCTCTAGTATGTATAACCGGCGGTCACCGGGCTTGCGTCATAGTCGCCGTATGTTAGAGACCGCCGAAAGGGGCACATCGCCGAAAGATCAAGAAGGCTTGCTTAAGACTTTCAAGGGGTACTAGTACGAAGGACGAAGTTATCAGATGATCATTCCCTAGCCAGAGGTCGAGGC
>Ga0123342_1008505_pt1 | contig 12855 bp, 12 predicted proteins | sample Turbeawhitnodule_FD_89960 | JGI IMG/M metagenome (GOLD analysis project Ga0123342, IMG submission 89960) | Root nodule microbial communities of legume samples collected from Mexico - Turtle bean Mexico white nodule | ecosystem: Host-associated > Plants > Roots > Nodule | place: Mexico: Nepantla...
AAGTATAGAAAATAATTTTGAGAACATGTTCATAACCAAATTAAAGATTTCACAAGTAACTCAGAGATTTAGGGTTTGATTCAACCAAAACCAAAACTAACTTATCAAATATAGATAAAGATACTTTGGATTGAATTGTGTCTATCTCAGTCATCTGTATTTTGAATAATACAATATATAATACTCAAAACTACTTATTCTTGATGCTTAATTTAAAGTCATTCACCTTGATTCCTCGCGAATGAAATTCATAAGATAATTTCTCAAACACTAAATCCTCAGATATTTAACAAATCATCCAGCTTTAGGAACAGAATTATGATGCAATCAATAACCTGAAATCTATTCCTAACATTACAAGTTATCAAGTATTTTCATCTATTTCAGATCCTTAAAAGTACTTTCCAGTTAAATTTAAGGATCAAAATCAAGACTCCATTGATCAGATAGAATCAAGCAATAAGCATGAAACGAAAATACCAAGAACGAATAGAAAAAAGAATATTATATATATATATATATATATATATCACCAAGAATACATTTGATCAAAGTAGATTACATTCAATCCCAAGTTAGAAAGCACTTAGCCACTCATAACAACTCCTCCAATCTTCATTCTTGATCTGGATTGCATAAGAATGGCTGATTTGAGCACGTTCTTCTCCTCAGAACAGAGGTTTTCTTCTTTTTCTCTCACTAGCTTCTCTCTAAAAATCACTTCTTGTTTCCACCGTTTTTGTTTTCACTTTGTTTCAAAATTTATATATTGAACTTTAGCTCAAGCTAGCCAATTTAGCTTAAGTTAGATCTTTCGGTGCATTTTTAGCTTGAACTAACAATTCTAGCCTGGGCTGAATTAGTACTGCACCTTCAATCAACTTTGGACAGTTTTAGCTTGAGCTAGCAATTCTAGCCTGGGCTAGATTATTACTGCACCTTTAATCAACTTTAGACAGATTTAGCTTAAGCTAGCAATTCTAGTCTGGGCTAGATTAGTACTGCACCTTTAATCAACTCTAGACAAATTTAGCTTGAACTAAATCCTCTAGCTTGAGCTAAATCTTCTAGCTTGAGCTAAATCTTCTAGCTTGAGCTAAATCCTCTTGTGATCCAATTAAGTTTTTGTTTTCTTTCTTTCAATGCCAACTTGAATACATTTTTTCAATGCTTTATATTCATCTACAATTTACACAAAAGTTGAGATTAAATTTCTTCATTTGTTTCTTGGTTCAAAATATATAATCAGATTCAATAATTCTCATATTAGAGTAATTTTCTTACATTAAGCAACAATTAAATTACAAAGTGTTCAATTTTCTCAATCATAAAAACTACACATTGGCACTTATCAGTACTACTATAACTAATCCACACATCTTTAATAGAATTCCAATATGTAGTTCTGTTTCTATCGTGATGAAATCAGAACTATATTCTTGTAAAATACATGCAATTAAGTCTATATAGTATGTCATGTTCGTTATAATTATTCATTCATAAAGCATTTCATTTGCATAGACAACATCATACGACCTTTTCAAAAGTGTATAAATTCGATTTCCCTTTGAAAAAATCGGTGGTTCTTGGAATATATTTACCCAAACATGTAAAGTTAAAATTATTCTTTTCTTGGAGATATTTCATGCAAAATGCACAAAAAACTTGAACCAAAATAGCATGGGAATATGCTCCACCCTTGCCGCTGATCATCATTGAAAATATGCTAGATGTCATTAAAGCATGCGTGATTAGTACCAAATTGTTATTAATCATTTCTTTTAATGTGTCCTCACATGCTTTGTGACTCATAGTGTGTTAGTTATTGGCAGTTCCAACGTAATCAGAGTAATTAAAAATAAAGCATAAAACACTACGGTTAAAGTATGTTGACTCATGATGCATCAGCATAAGCCTATAAGCCTATACATGATTGTGAATCTGTGAGCTCGTTTTCTCTGTTTTGTGTTAAATGTAAAATTTAAAAAACAGGTCAAAGCAAAAGTGAAATAGTATAATTTTTTAATAATATTTTTATATATAATAATTGAATAGTTAAATATATTTTTGTCCTGTACTATGATGTAAAATTGAATTTTATTTTTAGTTTAAACTTTAAATTTTATAAATATTTATAATAACAAAATTATTTAAATAATTTTATACAAATATTTTTTTTACATATTTAATCTATAATTTAATAAATTATTTTTGTTTAAATGTTTTTTTTTTCACAAACAATACCAAATAATAAATGTTTTCATTCACTTTCCTCATGGAAGTGAAATGGGAACAAAGGCGAAATTGAAGTGTAAATAGTCATCAAAAGTGATTATGAACCGTGAAATAAAATAATGCAATTAGCGTCAGAAAAACATCTCCACTTTTGATTTTTGAAAGGATATATGTGGTGGAATGGGTGTCATGTATTGGTTCTTCTATTTTAAAGTTCTTTTCCTATTGAAAGTCAATTTTGTAATCATGCACAAAAGATTTTTACTTGAAATTCTATTAAAATTATATAATTACACTTATCTTTACAAAAAAATCCAATGACATTCACACTTTAGCTTTTTTAAATAAATAACATTCATCTCTTATTAATGACATTTGCATTTTTTTATATATTTTTAATAAAATGATATTCATCTTCTTTATTTTCTTTCAAAATAGTATATTCTCTAAATTTTCAATAAAATCTAAAAGTTAAAGTTTTAAAATATTAAAATTAAAGAATTTTTTGTGAACAAATTTTAAATAATTTAATTATATTTTCAAATGGTATTTTCACATTATTAGAACAACCCATCTTACAGGAAATTCTTATTGGATTCTCAATATGTGTGAAAATTCGTAAAACCAAAATGTATAAGGAGGACAAAAACGTTACATCACACCCTAACTTAAAAATAGACATCTATAGGTTATTTAAGAGTGGCAATCATATACTTTATTTTATTTATATTTATACGTGTATTAAAACCCTTTGTAAATATAATAATTTCATAAACTTAATTGTATGTTTTATTTTATATTAAAATAATATTTTCTAAAAGATATAAATTTTTAATTTGTATAAGAAAAATTATAATTTAATGATAGTATAAATTTTATGACATTTTCAATATATAATAATAAAACCATTTTTATATAAAAATCTTTATTTCTATGTTTAAAAGCTTTTTTTTCAAATTTTAGTCAATATGATATTTTTAAATAAAATAAAGAAGGTAATGGTTACTTTATTAAAATATAAGAAACTAATATCTATTTTCAAAACCAAAAGTGTGGGGATATCATTTTATTAAAAAAAATGTGAAAGTTTATTTTAAAACTAGAGAATATAAATATTATTTACATTTGCCCTAAAATTAATAGTTTAATATTAAAAAATATATATTTAATGTAATTTATAAAGTAATATCAATAATAACTAAAAATTTATTATATACAAATAACACTTTCCTATTATATTAGTATATCTATACATTATTTATGACAAAAGTAAATAAAATAAGAGCTTCCATTTATGGTAATTTAGTTTTTCTTGGAGTATGGGGTAGTGGTACAAATCCAAATATTTATTTTAAAATATTAAAAATGGACAATTCATTAATATATGCCAAAGCACATAGGTTGAAAGGTTTGTGAAAATATGTTTACATGAAAAATTTGAAGATTTTTAATGGCATTAAGTGGATAGATTAATATAATTGTCTATATTGTAATGAGAGGTAGACATTTTGTTTTCTTCACCAACAGTCTAAAGTTGAATCATGTTAAACAAGTCTATATTCTTGAAAAAAATCATTGAAGGAGACAAAGTTAATTTCAATTATTGTTAGATGTCTAAAGATCTTTCTTCAAAGAATATCTTAGTTTAATTTATTTGTTTCTTTAAAATAAGGAAAAGGTGAAGATTCGATGTGGTCCCTATTCAACCTAGTTAGCATTTGAGACAGAAAAATGTTTACCCAACACAAAAAAACTGCTAACTGTACAGATGGAGAGAATCTTAGAAAACTAAAGCATATTCCATCTTCTGCAGTAATAATGAGGTTCGATTAAAACAATAAAAGGAAGAAAAAAATATTTTTTAGGCACGTAAAAATGACTCTATTTTTCTATATAAAGCCACTACTATGTGCACCCTTTATGATAAACCCTGTATATCTCACTTTTTGATCCATTTTTCATTTGCTGTGATCTTCCTCTTCATCGTACACAGGTACCATATTGGATTCCAACCACTTGTTGATTTCATGGGTCATGCCAAAGTCATATGTTTCATGCTTTCTTGTTCCCCACGTGTTGTGTTGCAATTGGCATTTTTTTTCAGTTTGGTTGTAGTAATAATATTTGTATCACCCTGCACGTGTCATCCATTCGTCGTATCATAGAAGTCAATTTTCATCATTAATTGCGGGCCGTGGAAAGAATTTATGGATGTTGTGTTGATTCGGCCCTTGGTTTTAGTTCATAGTTTCCATTGTTGTTGTTTGTTTTTTTATTTGTTCTTGTGGGGCTATTGGTTGTCTTTTTATGATCACAGGCGAAGGGACTGAGTGAACAATGGCGAACCGGAACCTGGAAAAGATGGCATCCATTGATGCACAGCTTCGGCAATTGGCTCCTTCCAAAGTGAGTGAGGATGACAAACTCATTGAGTATGATGCTCTTCTGCTGGATCGGTTCCTTGATATTCTGCAGAATTTACACGGGGAGGATCTGAAAGAAACAGTGAGTTTTTTTTGTCTCTCCTACTTTGATGTCTTTGTTGTTAGATTTTGGTTTGATTTGGTTACACATTGTTTGGTCTCTCGTGTTCCTCTTTGTTGTGAAAGTCTGATACTGGTTTGGTGAGAAAAAAACATGGGACTTGTCTGATACTGGTTTTAAGGGAAAATAACTCTCGATATGTTCTTGTAGCCAAGAAGAAAAGGCCTTTGAATAATGGATTCTAGAGGTGGATATTCCTTGATCGAAATCACGTGAACAATATTTTTTATTTTTTATTTAAAAATCACTTTTTTGTATTTGGAATCGAATCTAACTCAATCACAAAAGCTAATTCTTAAAATTAGTAGAGTGAGCATTGTTGTCCCACTTATATAAACCTTTTCGATCATATATCACTGTTCAATGTAGGATTTTCAACATACATTTTCAACTTACCCTCACAATAAAGACTGCATATCTTGAGGTTAAAATTTAAAGGATTAAACATCTATTGGTGGTTCAATAATGGCCTAATACCTGGTGATTCAGAACACCCAATAACAGCAACTAAGATACACTTTTGTATACATTGTTTTAGCTTTCTCATGAGTACATACTCTGTTTTAGCCATATCATTGTTCAATATGGGGAGTTTCAACAAATTTGAATATGTATTTGACTTACCTCTAAGGATACAAAAGTACAAAACTTGACCAACAAGATTTTGAGTGGGGTGCACTTTATGTCTTAGTGATTGAATGTCAAGTACTACTCAGAAGGTAGATATGTAATCAGTAAAATAAAGGGAACAATGTGGGGGATATTGTCAAAATCTTTAGTTTGGCTGATTTAAATTTACCATGAGTTAATAATATACTGGATTTTTTATGTGTTCTTTCATTTCTCTTTGACATTTATGAGCTGGAAAACTGTTTCACGTAAATGTTCTTAAGCAGGTTCAAGAAGTGTACGAACTTTCGGCTGAATATGAAGGAAAGCATGACCCTAAGAAACTGGAAGAACTTGGAAATGTGATAACTAGTTTAGATGCAGGGGACTCTATTGTTGTTGCCAAGTCCTTTTCCCACATGCTTAACTTGGCCAACTTGGCTGAGGAGGTCCAGATTTCTCGCCGCCGTAGGAACAAGTTGAAGAAGGGGGATTTTGCAGATGAGAACAATGCAACTACAGAATCAGACATTGAAGAAACTCTCAAGAAACTTGTATTTGAATTGAAGAAGTCTCCTCAGGAAGTTTTTGATGCACTGAAAAACCAGACTGTTGATCTGGTTCTTACTGCTCATCCTACTCAATCAGTTCGGAGATCTTTGCTTCAAAAGCATGCAAGGTTTACTACAAAATATAGTATTTTTCAGCTCCAGTATTCGATTTTGTATTTTTGTTTAAGTTGATTCCAGATACCAAAATTGAGCTTTCTGGTTTTCATCTGCATTGCAGGATAAGGAATTGTTTATCTAAATTGTATGCCAAAGACATAACTCCTGATGATAAGCAGGAGCTTGATGAGGCCCTGCAGAGGGAGGTAAGTATCAAACCATTAGGATTTTGTTCGTTGGTTTAGCAAACTGCGTTAACCTTTACTTTTTTATCGCATCAATGCCTTTGTTTGGAGTTAATTCTGCAGAAGAAGAAACAAAGGCTCTATTGAGTTGACATTGTTGACAATTTTCTTTTGTTACTTTTGTCGATGTTGTGTAGATTCAAGCTGCCTTCCGTACAGATGAAATCAGGAGGACTCCTCCAACACCACAAGATGAGATGAGAGCAGGGATGAGCTACTTCCATGAAACAATTTGAAACGGTGTTCCAAGTTTTCTGCGCCGTGTTGATACAGCTTTGAACAATATAGGAATTAAGGAGCGTGTTCCTTATAATGCTCCCCTTATTCAATTTTCTTCTTGGATGGGGGGTGATCGTGATGGTATTAGTCTTATATGAGATGAAAATCAGTACTACATATTATCTTAGAATACTGGACAAATAGAAGTAAATGCAAATTTTATGTTTCAATATGATACAGGTAATCCAAGAGTGACTCCTGAGGTGACAAGGGATGTTTGCTTATTGGCTAGAATGATGGCTGCTAATATGTACTATTCCCAGATAGAAGATCTCATGTTTGAAGTAATCCATAACTCTTTCATACTTTAAAAGTTATAATTGTGGATGATTTGTTACTCTTGAATCATTTTGCTGATTTTCCTTCTTGTTTCTGTAGCTCTCTATGTGGCGTTGCAACGATGAACTACGCGTTCATGCAGATGAGGTCCACAGGTCTTCTAATAAAGATGAAGTTGCAAAACACTATATAGGTGTTTCCCATACTCTTTCTTTAAACTCGGTGAATATGTGTTATGTACTTTATTTTGTACAATGGAACGAACTGTTGTCTACTTGTGTCTTTTATCTAAATGGTGAAAATATATTGGTTAGTTTACTTGTGTGATAATCTTTTCTTTCTTCATTATACAGAATTTTGGAAAAAGGTTCCCACAAATGAACCATATCGTGTGGTACTTGGTGAAGTGAGGGATAGGCTCTATCAGACTCGTGAGCGTTCGCGCCATTTACTATCAAATGGGTACTCTGACATTCCAGAGGAAAACACTTTCACCAGTGTTGAGGAGGTACATCCATTGTTTTTGGTTTCCTGTATTATTACTATCTATGTTTTTTTGTTAACATTTAGTTATTTAACAAGTTGGTTTTTGGTTGAAAGAATTTTTTTTACTTGGATAATTTGACAGACACTAACTAAAGTTAATTTGTGCAGTTCCTGCAACCTCTTGAACTTTGTTACAGATCACTGTGTGCTTGTGGTGATCGAGCAATTGCTGATGGAAGCCTTCTTGATTTCTTGAGACAAGTCTCCACTTTTGGACTGTCAATAGTAAGGCTTGATATCAGGCAAGAGTCAGATCGTCACACTGATGTGTTGGATGCCATTACCAAACACTTGGAAATTGGCTCTTACCAGGAATGGTCTGAAGAGAAAAGGCAGGAATGGTTGTTGTCCGAATTAAGTGGCAAAAGGCCACTATTTGGACCTGACCTTCCTCAAACTGAAGAAATCAGGGATGTTTTGGACACATTTCATGTGATAGCTGAACTGCCACCAGATAACTTTGGAGCCTATATCATATCAATGGCAACAGCACCATCTGATGTGCTGGCAGTTGAGCTTCTACAACGTGAATGTCATGTCAAGCATCCATTAAGAGTTGTGCCATTGTTTGAAAAGCTAGCTGATCTAGAGGCTGCTCCTGCTGCTTTGGCACGGTTGTTCTCCGTAGACTGGTACAAAAATAGGATCGATGGGAAGCAAGAAGTGATGATTGGATACTCAGATTCTGGAAAAGATGCTGGGAGGTTCTCTGCAGCATGGCAGCTATATAAGGCTCAAGAGGAACTTGTAAAGGTTGCTAAGAAATTTGGTATTAAGCTAACCATGTTCCATGGTCGTGGTGGAACTGTTGGAAGAGGAGGTGGACCTACTCATCTTGCTATTCTGTCTCAACCTCCTGACACAATCCATGGATCACTTCGTGTGACAGTCCAAGGTGAAGTTATTGAGCAGTGCTTTGGAGAACAACACTTGTGTTTTAGAACACTACAACGTTTCACTGCTGCCACACTAGAACATGGCATGAACCCCCCGATTTCTCCAAAACCAGAATGGCGCGCTATGATGGATCAGATGGCTGTCATTGCTACTGAGGAATACCGATCTATTGTGTTCAAGGAACCGCGCTTTGTTGAGTATTTCCGCCTGGTAAGGACCACATTTAGTAAACACTTTTAAGTACTTGTTCATCAAGTTCTTATCAGATGACATCAAAGCTTATTCATAAACTTGATTGTGAAACTTCTGAAATAAGTTAAAGAAATAGTTCATGCACTCATATGCTGTCATTCAATCAGAAATTTGTATGTATGTTAAGTTTGTTGACTTAAAGTCATATTTATCATGATTTCTGATTCTGATTGATTGAAAGTGTAATTTTTTTTACATTAAAAGGTCAAATGTAAAAGTGGGATGTAATTGTTTAAATGATGACAATCACAATCAACTATGTTTGATGTATCATGTAGGCTACACCAGAGTTGGAGTACGGCAGGATGAATATTGGAAGTCGACCAGCAAAGAGAAGGCCCAGTGGAGGCATTGAAACACTGCGAGCAATACCTTGGATCTTTGCATGGACCCAAACAAGGTTTCATCTTCCAGTGTGGCTAGGCTTTGGAGCAGCATTTAAACAAGTTCTAGATAAAAATGCTAAAAAAAATCTCAGCATGCTGCAAGAGATGTACAACCAATGGCCCTTCTTTAGGGTCACACTTGATTTAGTGGAAATGGTGTTTGCCAAAGGAGATCCAAAAATCGGAGCTCTGAATGATAGGCTCCTTGTTTCAAAGGATCTCTGGCCGTTTGGGGATCAACTGAGGAACAAATATGAAGAAACCAAGAAACTCCTACTTCAGGTAATGCTAAAAAGCCTTCAACATTTTATAGTTTTGAACTCATTCCAAAAAGAACAAGACACAGTTCTTTCACATGATGATGATATTTGTGGTGTGCTTAAACTGTAGGTGGCAGGACACAAGGAGATTCTTGAAGGGGACCCCTACTTGAAGCAAAGACTCAGACTTCGTCATTCTCCCATTACTACACTCAATGTTTTCCAAGCTTACACATTGAAACGTATCCGTGATCCTAACTACAAGGTGAAGGCACGACCCCGCATATCAAAGGAGTCTGCAGAGGCAAGCAAATCAGCTGATGAACTTATAAAACTGAACCCAACAAGTGAGTATGCCCCTGGTTTGGAAGACACCCTCATTCTCACTATGAAGGGTATTGCTGCTGGCATGCAGAACACTGGTTAGCTTTCACCCATCTTCCCTTTCGTTATATATGTATCAAGATATAGCATAAAGCACTGAAAGTGAGTGCTGTCTTTTTGTTTCCCAGATACACTTTTTGTTTTCTTATTATGTTACCCTACCTCTCTGTACAATTTGGTATGCTGCTCTACAATTCTACAAGAGCCAGCTACCACACAAATGAGTCAATGTCTTGATCGTCTCATGTTTCAACGTATACTCATACCACCTTGTCCTAGGATGTCTTGTTTTGTTTGATATCACTAAATCAGGAGAATATGTCTGGTTTTGTTTATAAGTACACTATTTAAGTTTGAATTGTAGCAATTTCAAGTATTTTACAATAAAAAAACTTATATTTGTGTAAGATTTAATCATTAATCACATCAATATAAAATTAACTTCAACTAAACTTATTTGTGTAGAATTAATTTTATTCAAATTCATTTTTTGTAAGACTTTTCTAAATATATTGAATGCTTAGTTTTATAGGATGTCAATGAATGACTGAATTCAATGTTTCCATGGAAAAAAAAAACTTTTTTTTATAGCTTTTATCTTTTTATACTTAAAAAAGGTATTATAAACATGCGTTTTAATATATTACTAAAAGAGCGTCGATGGATCTTAATTAATAAAAAACTTAGTTTAATATCACTTTATATCAATAACATGTAAAGATAACTTTTCCCTTTAAATTATCTCAGCTCTTATAAATCATATTTTAATAAAGCTTATGATTATTATATTTAATAAAAGTAGAATGATGTAATGATATAGAGTGTTAACAAGTGGACTTTATGTCTAACTCAACCTCATAAAATCAGCTTATAAGGTAAGGTTTGCATTCACTTATAAGGAATGAAAAATCTTAATCTCTAGTCGATGTGAGATCTCCAATTGACCCCCTCATACCGAGGTTACCAACTCATGCGTGAAAATATAAAGCGAAAGGGTCGCACCAGGCTCAGCTTAAAGCGAATCCCAACCAAATCCTTAAACATCTGAATCCAAGGAAGCCCAAAAGGTTTCTTTAGCATGAAGAAAACCAATCTGCTGAGCAGATTGACATGTGCTGAGTGAAAGGCAAGCTTGTTGGAGCCCCATTCTATAATCTATAAATAGAGATATTGGGGTCTCATTCTAAAGCATCGAGGGATCAAAGGATTAAGAAGCTCAAGGACAAAGAGTTCTGAATAGTAAGTCCAGAGCATCTAGGCTCAGGAGAGGCTGAGTTTCAGAGTCATATCAAGTTATCAGACCAAGCCTCAAGGCTGAAGTAGAGACAAACTTTGAAGAGAAGGGTCAAAAGCCTAAGCTGTCCAACAACATACATGGATCCATTTTTGTTGTTCTTTAACTTCTCATATTGTGCCTCTGTGTAAGGTTTACCATGAGTTGTTAGACTTATCTTATTCAGATTGAAAATGAATGTGATATTTCTTAAGTTATTGTTGTTTATGAATACATGTTTTTATTTTATATTCAAGTTCTATAGATTTTGATAATATGCTTAATGCTTAATGGTGAGGAATGACCATTAATGCCTTTGGAGCATGAATGATGTTGGAAAGTGATTTCATGTATTTGAACCCTATCAAACCAAACATATATCTCAATGGCCAAAATGTTGGAGCTGAGAGTATGGTTGAAATGTTCCATCTTGATTATTATAGTTTATGGTTCTAGATAACCTCGTGAGAGGAATCAACTTGGTTTGGATATAAGGAGTAGGGAACTTGAACAAATATAGTACTTATAAACAAAAATAATGAAAGAGATACACAAATTTCTTTCAATCCCAACACTCCTTTTACTTGATATGTTTGTCAAAGCTTCATCACTTGTTAAATATTATAGTAGAATTATTATAACTATTTACAAAATATATAAAACCAATTTTTATTCATATCTCACTTCATCTTGAAATTTATTTTTACTTTGGTAAACTTGAATTTCCTGTGGATAGACAGTTGACTATTTTACAGCAAGTGTACTGAGTTAAAAGTAATAATTCCCAAAGGACATATATCAAACCCACAAGGAACAATTATTTAAAATCCTCATAGTAGCATTCACTAAGTATAAGAATATGTACAATAAATTGATTTAAAGATATTGACATAAGTTTGCATGAAAATTAAATAAAAGCAAAGTAAACTATTTGGATGAGTCAATTGGAAAATTTGGGAATAAGGTTAATCATTCTTCCTCGTCTGTAGTTTCAATGAATAAAAACATATAACATTTCATCTTGATTAACATTGATGCACATATAAAAATCATTTATATTGATTCCTCACATACAAGATTATTAAGAGAGTCTCCTAAATATTGATTCCTCATATATTTTTAAAACTCCTTATCATTACGAACAAATGTTATGATACAATCCAAGCGAATAAAGAGATGACCAAGGAATCAAATTACCATTCACACTATGAGAAGTCATCTCAACTTTCAAGTGAAGACTCCACCAAGGATCTAGCAGATCTCACCAGAAGGAGAAATGGGAAAATGTTCTTCCTTCTGGTCTTCTTAAGAATAAAACAAGTTGTAAATAAATTGGGCTCACTTTAGGGGTTCAAATAGCAAGATAGGCCAGAATAGGTGCCTTTAGCATAATAAGGGGGTGTAACTATCATTTTAGCTTGTTTTTTACCTAGTTTATAGAAGAAGTGGCCTAAGGTGTGGTTTTGACTTAGTCAAACCCTAAAGGCAACCCCCTCACACATTTACCATCATATCCTTGCTCATCTTGTTTACCAAGGCACTCATTCCTATAAATAGGGTGTCTTACTCCATGTATTTTCAAGTTGAATTTTATAGAAGAAGGAAAACTCTACACATTTTGTGTGAGGATTGTTTGCTCTAGCAATAGATCTTATCTTGAGTGAGTTTGAGAGCTCTCAAGCGGCGGCCCTCTACACTCATCTTGGAGGAAACCATACTCCAAGTGGCGTGTCCCTTCTCAATTTCACACCATAAGCTTTCTTCTTCCATCATTTTCCTTCATTTCCATTACACCACTTTATTCTTGTGTTCTATACTTGTTATAATTCGATTTTCCTTTGTGTTCTTGTGTTGTTCTTCCATTTAGCATTCGATCATGGCCATCTTAATTGTTTCCTTTCATGTCTTTCAATTTCCGCAATGCATCATCACTATCACCTTATCTTGATTTTCCTCTTTGCCTTTGGAAGTGAACCTTCACACTTACTTAACCACTTG
>Ga0123342_1008506_pt1 | contig 12854 bp, 11 predicted proteins | sample Turbeawhitnodule_FD_89960 | JGI IMG/M metagenome (GOLD analysis project Ga0123342, IMG submission 89960) | Root nodule microbial communities of legume samples collected from Mexico - Turtle bean Mexico white nodule | ecosystem: Host-associated > Plants > Roots > Nodule | place: Mexico: Nepantla...
ACTATCGGCGACTACACGTGCCTCCCGACTTCCTTCCCAACTGTCAACCTGGCGCCTTGTCAACACGCCTACACTGTAACAGGATGCCACGTCATCGCATCCGACCACCAGGGCGGTACAAAAATGATATTATACGTAATTGTCACAATCTATATAATATTCAGAATTTTATTTCTTTCATTGTTTGTACCCACAAAGACAAGAAAATTATATCTTAGGTGTACAATGATGAATTGAGGTAAAGTCTAACCACATAATAACCACGTTCCATATTTTCCTAGCTTTTGTGCATGTGAAAAATAAGTGGTTTGTAGTTTCAAACACCTTATCACATATGATGTAGTTTAACCATTGGATTTGAATGTTTTTATGTATAAATTTAATTTTGTGGAAATTTTGTCCTACTTAAACTAAGTGGGTGACGCTTAAAGTCAAGTCCGTTGAATGATCAAATAAACTTTAACCATTATATCAGTCAAGTTTTGTTGTCATATTATGATTATTATTATATTTATTAATATGATTATCAATATTAATATAATTAATAATATAAAAATTATTAATATCATTCATATTATTAATTTCATTAATATTCTTATTATTCAAATTAATATAACATTATTAATTATTATAATAATATTATTCATGATACTAATATTATTAATATTATTGTTAATATTATTAGTATTATCAATATTAGTAATATAAGTAATATTAGTAATATTATTAATATTACTAATATTGTTCTCATCGGTTCATCTTGGTTGAGCTTAGAAGTGAGATCCGAGCTAAGTGTCTTCGTTTTAAGGTTGAACTCAATTGTTGATCTAGACATGCACTTTGTGACAACGAGGGGGACTCTACCTGTTGACAAGACTCCGACAATCAAGTTAGTGAGAACATTCAACGATGAGTATATCATTGTAGGACTTAGAAAAAACTTACCTTTACCCGGGGTTTTAAACCCCTTTTATAGACATTTCTTCAACCAATTTCGTCAGTGAGAATATAATCTCAACAACCAGAATATAATCTTTAACACAATATAGTTCAACATAATTCAACAGTAACAACATTCGGTTAATGTGTACCTATTATTTTTCGGGTACGAACATTCCTAATTGCTTTTACTTGCATTTAGTAATATGCTTCAACTAATTCAGTTATTCTTCCTGTTGTTTCTAATTATCTTTCCACGTATATTGAACATAATATCTGGGCTAACCCTTTAACGAGTTATTTGTGTTAAAATTGAGGCCCTTAAACAAGAGGGGAGTGAATTGTTTTTAAATGCTTTTCTTAAAGATTGAAGGTAGGAAGAAAGTCAAAGAAGAATCACAGCCAAAGGAATGAAAGAACACAAGTTATAAAAGCGTTGAATGCCTCCATCTTAAATAAAATAAAATACAATTTTTTTTTTGAAAGGTACTATAGTGGATAAAGAAAATGAGTGTGGTTGAAAGAGAATAATATGGATGGAGTATATGAGTTTTCAGGAAAGAGATGTGTGTGGATAAAGGAGATGAGTATGGGTGAAGGAGATGGGTGTGGATGAAATAGATGATTGTAGATGAAGAAAATGAGTGTGAGTGAAGGAGATGAATGTGAATAAAGGAGATGAGCGTGACAAAATTTATATAAAAGGTGGGAGAGGAAACTTGAGAGTGAGAAGATTTGTCATCTTTAAATCTAACACTTTAGATTAAAAATAATATATAATTCTTATTCGTTGTCACACAATGTAGAAATTTATAACATAACATATAAACTAACATCAACTTAATTAATACTAAGTTAAATTTATATATATATATATATATATATATATACTAAAATTAAATTAGATAAGTATCAACTAGATAGTAACTTTATTTATTTTAATATTTAACTTAGTCACTATTGACTAACATAAATAACTTTGTCAATATCTAATTTTTTTTAGATAAATAAAATTTGCGAAAAAAAAATCTTTTAAACAAAAAAATCAAAACTTCTTAAAATAATAAAAAAAATTGTCTTTCTACAAAATTAAAATAAAAATGATACAAAAAGAAAATAAATAAAAAAATATAAATAAATTTCACACCCCAAGATTTCCTTTCCTCTCACCCCTTATCTTTTCATTTTCCTTTTTATCCCTAAGCCCGCCTTTACTTCTTTCCTTCTCACACCCCTTTTTTACATTACATATCCTATCAGTCCACTTTCACTGGTCTGCTTCTCACACCCCTCTCTTACATCATATAACACCACATTACTTTGTTTCGCACCCCCTCATTTTTCCACTCTTTATCTGGAACTGCACCACCACTCCTACTCTCACGGATAATTCCCTCACCCACTCACTTTTTTTTGCCTCACTGCATATATTGCTCTCCTTCCCCTCTTCTCATTCACTTTTGAAGGCACATATACTCATCATTCCACTCTTCATTCACCACCACACTTGCTCTTAGCACCCACGGATATTGCAAACTTGCTGGGAAACAACCGAGGCACACCCTCTGACAGCGCTATCGTTCCACCCTTACCGCTGGAGCAACACCTTCTTCCACATGAGCTCCAGCCACCATTGTTCTTCAACATCAACTCCCATCCTTCACTGTCCGGTTCATCCACGCTCAAAGGTCTTAAGCCTTAGTTTTCATGTGGTTTTTCTAGTGTTATTTTTGCTTTGATCAGAAATAAGGATATGTGTTGGTGTTGAGAGAATAAAACAGAGCAACATATTTGTGAATAGAGAATATAAATTTTATTTCACTATTACTTTTCAAATAAGAATACAATCTCTCTAAATAATCTTACAATAGATTTTTCAAATTCTACATTTTCTCTCATGAAACCTATATTATAATTTACATTTAAATTATAGTATAAATGACATTCAAAATTAGAATTAAAGATAATAATTATTAGCTATTCAAATGCTAAAAATAAAACTGATGACGACTTTGAGTTTAATGCTAACAAAATCCCCCTTAAACTCAAACCTTTCATATTATTCATTCATATTGTTTTTCTGATTGTCATCGCTCGTACTTCCAATTTTATATTTTTCCTTACCCCAACTGCCTCCAATATCTTTTCAGCAATCACCATACTGCTCTGGATTAGAAGCAACTTCAGTTTTCTTCACTGCATCAATCCGTGCATAATTTTGAATTGAATTACTTTTAATTTTTCAAACAAAATCTTCTTCACTTTCACCCTTTGAATTAAAAGGATTTAAGAAAGACTTTGGCTTCAATGAGCTTTGAACATAATGATTAGACCATATATCCCTTTCAGATGATGTTTCAACACCATTCCATTTATGGTTTTCTCCTAAATCAAAACCACTATTTTCAAGTAAAACACTTGAACCAAAAGGGGTTTTTAATTTGAATTGTAATTCATTCACCTTTTCTTTTTGTGCCAAAAGCAACAAATGGAGTTCTTCAACTTGATTGAATCTAGCTTCCTTTCTCCATATCAACATATTTTTCTTCCAATTTTGTAAACCTTTTTTCCAGGTTATCAAATTTTGCTTCAACACTCATCAATAATTGTCCCATACTGAGAATATTACTCTTCAAGTCAGGTACATAAATTTTAGTGACACTTTCTTTGGATTTAAAGGCCATGTGCTCCTCCAACATTGGATTGAGAGCAAAACTTTTTCCCTTCATTTCAACTTTAAACAAATCTCTGCCATCAACATCTTTGATTAAGAAATGTTTATTTTCAAACATCACTTTATAGACTTTTTCCAACAATTGACCAACACTCAAAAGATTTTGATCAATCTCTAGCACAAAAAGAACATCTGTAATGATTTTTATACCTTTATAGCTTGTGATAGCTACTGTGCCTTTTCCTTTTACTGCCAGGTGTTCACCATTTCCAATCATCACCCTTTTAATCTTAGTAGTTCTCAATTCTTTGAAGAGTTCCTTGTCATGTGTCATGTGGTTGGTGCAACCACTGTCAATTAGCCAAGATGTACTTGAAATATTGCTGCAAAAACCAGTTGCAACAAAAGTACATCCTCCTCCTCATTTGCAATTTGAGCATCTACATCTTGTTGCTCACTTTGGTTTCTACAAATGACTACTTCATGTCCAAGTTGATTGCACTTGTTGCACTTAGCATCAAGTCTTCTCCAGCACTTAAACGGTAGATGACCTAACTTGTTGCAATGCTTACATGGAGAATAATTTCTATCTTTGTTTCTCCATCCACCTTCATGTTTGGTTGGTAAGGCTTCTTCTACTGCTTCATCTTGTCTCATGGCTCTCCTTTGTTCTTGTGCTTGTAAAACATTTAAGAGCTCTGCGAGAGAAATCTTTGATAGGTCATTTGTATTCTCTAAGGTTGTTATGGTAGCATCAAACCTCTCTAGAACTGTTACAAGCAATTTTTCCACAATTCTTGAATATTTTAACACAGATCCAAGAAACCTCACTTTGTTGGCAATGCTTGGAAGTCTGTCCGAGTACTCTTTCACGGATTCTAACTCCTTCATTCTCTGCAATTCAAACTCCCTGATTAGATTCAAGGCTTGCATTCCATGAATCCTCTCATCACCTTCATATTCTGCCTTGAGGTAATCCTAGATTGCTTTTGCTGACTTCAAGGACATTATCCTTGTGAATACCATAGGAGATACAACTGCAAATAGACATGCTTTTGCCTTTGATCTTTTCATCTTTTTTTCCTTTTGTGATTTTATTTGTGCCACTGTAGGGTTTTATGGAAGGGACTGAATTTCATAGTCCTCTTCTACAACTTCCCATAAATCCAATACTTCTAGGCAGGTCTCCATACGAACAACCCACATTTGATAATTGTCTCCATCAAAGACAGGTGCTGCCATTGCTGAAAAATTTGATCCTCTTTCCATTGGTGCACTCTATTAACCTCACAGATCCCTCAAGAAAATAGCTTTGATACCAATTCTTGGTGTTGACGGAATAAAAAAGAGCAAGATATTTGTGAACAGAGAATATAAATTTTATTTCACTACTACTTTTCAAATAAGAATACAATCTCTTTAAATAGTCTTACAATAGACTTCTCAAATTCTACATTCTCTTTCATAAAACCTATACTATAATTTACATTTAAATCATAGTATAAATGACATTCAAAACTAGAATTAAAGATAATAATTATTGGCTATTCAAATGCTAAAAATAAAACTGATGACGACTTTGAGTTTAATGCTAACAATATGTTTTCATTGTTCGGAGTTGTTTTAAAAAGGGTTTGTGTTTTCTTTGTAATGTGTTGATGCATGTTTTTTTGTTGTGACAATTTTTGTTTCACATAGATGCTTGCTCATTTGTGAATGCATCTCGTTTCATGCTTCATGAATATCACAAAAGGGAGATTGTGCAGAAGAAAGAACCTTGCACTTTTTTTCGGTAGATTGCAGAGGAGACTGGATCTGCCAGAGGATGGCGCATACAACGTTGCTCTACTCTTGGATGCTTCCAAATTTGATTCCACCACCATCCATTTTCTACAAAGGGAGTCTCCTCCATTTTCGGCGAGCTTTCCGACGCCACTTCCGATCCTACGAAACAACTTCTATTTTTCCCCTTTTTTTAGAATTGAGCTTTCCCCTTTGCCTATAAATATTGGCAAGAGACTGTTCCAAAACAAATAAACTAAGTTTCTCTATTTTTCTCTCTTCTAGATCTCTCCAAAATAAAATTTATTCGAAAAGTTCTTGTTGTATTCTGGGAGACTTGCACAATACACCGTGGATAAGTCCTTACGGACAATCATAACCCACGCCTCAGGAAATTAACTTTTTTCGTGATTTTCAGCTTACTTTACCACAATCATAAGGACTTAAGGCTGACAATACATACAACAAAAACAACAACAACTCTACAAGGGGGACGTCAAACGTTGTTTCCTCAACTCAAACCATTTTTGCGAAACCATTTTTTGGCACCTCGAAAATTTAAGTTTTCATCAGTCAGAATTTCCGACACTGGCAAGAATACGTGTCCACCCTGTTGGATACGTACAGATTCGCTTTTGCACTTACCACTTCTAAACCCGACTCAAGCACGCCTACAAAACAAATTGATGTTTGGACCCATGCAAATAAGGTACGTCGTCACACCTTACTCAGTGCGTTATCTAACAATTTGTTCATGTCTATTGTTCTTACAAGGAAGCAAAAGATATTTGAGATACCCCTATCCTCAAATACATTATTGAAGACGTTGTTAAACAAATAATCATGATCGAAAACTACTATTGCTGGGAGATGATTGAAGACAAGGACATAAAAAATCAGGTAAACGAATACCACAAGCTGTTTGAAGATATTAAAGCAAGAAGTATAGTCTTGCCTGATGAATTCGTGTCTGACATGTTGATCGAAAAGCTTCCACAATCTTGGACTGATTACAAACAACAATTGTAGCACATGCACAAACAAATGTTACTACCAAATATAATCACTCACATCATCATTGAAGACACCAACAGAAAGGAGTGTGCTGTCGCAAGGGCCAAAGCCTTGTCTGCCAAGGAAAACATGGTAAAAGACAAACCAACTCCAAAAAGGTACAAGAAAAAACCTGATCACAGAAATAAATATATTAATAAATTTTCTCGTCCCAATGGAACTAACTCCAACTTTAAGAGAATGGGAAATTACATTGTCTCAGGAAAGCTAGGTCATCATGCATCTCAGTGCAGACATAGGGCCAAAAATGACAATCCTTCTAAGACAAATATAGTCGAAGGGGAAGATACCATTATTGCATTCGTTTTACAAGCAAATCTTGTGACCAATGTGAGTAAATGGGTGGTAGACTCTGGAGCTACCAGACACATTTGTGCCAACTGTAAAACGTCTAACTAAACTTCTTGGTTTAGTTCATACCAATCTTGTTGATTTAAAACAAGTCATGTCTACAAGTGGTAAAAACTATTTTGTAACTTTTATAAATGATTTTTCTAGATACACCAAAGTGTATTTAATTAAACATAAGGATGAAGCTTTTGAAATGTTCTTAACTTATAAGGTGAAAGTAGAAAATCAATCGAATAAGAAAATTAAAAGAATTAGATAAGATAGAGATGGTGAATATGTTTTGTTTAATGATTATTGTGTTAAAAAGGTATTATTCATGAAGTAACCCCACCATATTCACCTAAATCTAATGGAGTACCTGAAAGAAAAAAATAGGGCTCTTAAAGAAATGATGAATGTCATGCTTATTATTTCTAATGCTTCTGATAATTTATGGGATTAGTATTTGTTTACTGCGTGTTTTTTTGCAAAATAGGATTCCATAAAAGAACTGGTAAAACACCCTATGAGTTTGTGGAAAGAATATCAACCTAATCTGAAATACCTTAGAGTGTGGGGGGTGTTTTGCTAAAGTTATGTTACCTATCCTAAGAAAAGGAAAATAGGTTCTAAAAACTCTGATTGTATGTTCTTAGGATATGTGGAACATAGTGTTGCCTATAGGTTTCTAATTCTTAATAGTGATATAATTGAACATTATAGTAGAGACGAAAAATGTTGAGTTCTTTGAACATATCTTTCCTTTAAAGAGTAGTGGTACATTTGAACAACCTATAGATAGTGCTAGTGATGCCATGAGTGAGGATATTAGGAGAAGTAAAAGACAGATAAAGGAAACCTCATTTGGAGACGATATTTAAACGTATTTAGTTGAAAATGATCCAATAAGTTTTTTGGAAGCTATTAATGCTCCTGATGCTAAACATTGGGATAAGGCAATTAGGACTAAGCTTGATTCAATTAAGAAAATTAATACTTGGACCTTTGTAGATTTGCCTAAAGGAGAAAAACCCATTGGTTGTAAGTGGATCTTTAAGAAGAAGTACCATCCTGATGGATCCATAGAGAAATATAAGGCAAGATTAGTAGCGAAAGGTTTTACTCAAAAACCTAACATAGATTATTTTGATACTTTTGCCCCAATTACTAGGATTTCCTCTATCTATAAGTTAGTAATTCACCAAATGCATGTTAAATCATCCTTTCTGAATGGTGAACTTAAAGAGGAAATTTATATGACTCGATGATACAAACCACGACAACCAGCAGATGACTAAGGACACATCAAACACTTCACAAAAAGGTCAGTCATCTCTGTATACAAAAAGGTCAGTCATCTCAATATACAAAGTCGGACCCCAGCAAACCTCGAGAAAGCATCAACAAAAGAATAACAAGCTATAAACCTGAATATCAAGTTCTTCCTTCTGGTCTTTCCACAAGAGAAAAGTTATGTAAATAAATTGGACTCACTTTGGGGGTCCAAATAGAAAATAGGCTAAGAGTAGGTCTATATAACATAATAGGTGGGTGTATTTATCAAATTGTACCTATGACAAGTCCATTAGGGTTAAAAGGTAGCCCTAACTTCTAGAAGCTAGAACTAAAGGGAGGAATTGACTTAGTCAATGATCTAGGCCACCCCCTTCTTCATGACATTTCTACCCCTCCCTTACTTGCCCACCAAGGCACCCATTTCTATAAATTGGGTGTTTTGCCTCATGTATGAGAAGATTGATATTTGAAGTAAAGAAACTTTGTTTGAGTGAATTTGTAAGTCCGAGTACTCTGAGTTATATGGGTCTTATCTTGGGCGGGTAATATCTCAAGTGGCGGCTCTGAGTCTTATCTTGGGTGGATAATATCTTCAGTGGCGACTCTTGCATCACTCATCTTGGAGACCCTCTATTCCAAGTGGCGTGACTTCCTTTCTCCCCATAAGTTCTTCATCTCTTCCCTTTTCCAATTCCTTTTCGTGCCTTCCTTTCCCATTCCTCTATGTTCCTTTATGTTGTCTTTAAATTGTTGGTTCTCTTAAGTTGTTCCTTATCTCTAATTTTTCTGCATCATTTGTCACCTTATAATTGTCTTTTCTCTTTGCCCTTTTGAAGTGAACCTTCGCACTTACTTAACCATTTGGTTAATTTCATGTCTAGTGGAAATCTTCTTAGGGTTCTCACCTTTAAATTGCTAAAATCCAAAATTTAAACAAAAGTGAAACCTTTAAAATGTGCAATCTAAAATCAACTCACATCACTCAACCTGAAGGATGTGTATTTCCAGGTCAAAAGGAAAAAGTATGCAAACTTTTAAAATCTCTGTATGGTTTGAAACAAGCAACAAAACAATGACATGAAAAACTTGATAATATTTTACTTTGTGAAGGCTTTTCTACCAATGATGTTCATAAATGCGTGTATTCTAAATCTAAAAATGGTGAATGAGTCATTATATGTTTATGTGTGGATGACATGCTAATTTTTGGTACATGCGATGATTTTGTTTTTTTAAAAAAAAATATTTCCTTGATATAAGTTTGAGATGAAAGACATGGGTGAAACAACTGTGATTTTAGTAGTTAAAATCATAAGGAAGGGCGATAATATATTACTATCCCAAGAACAATACACAGAGAAACAATCAAGCATCAAAGATTCATTTATAGAAAGTGTGTGGAATGAAATGGTTTCCAAATGAAATCCTATGGCAAAGACACATTCAAATCTTGTATCAGAACATTCCAGAATCAGCATCTCATACAGAGAATAATATTTGAAGATTTTGTACAACGTTCTTATTCAACTAATCAAAGAAACTATTCAAATGAATGAAGTACAAGATGAAGTAGTGGAGCACATAATTCAAGCATCATCATATTTATCTATCAATGTTCAACCACGAATTAAAGAAAAAGACTATAAAGACACCCAAATAATTTCAAGCTAATGTTTCCATATCAAGTGTCTACTACATTTACATATATGTAACGTGACATATATGATTGAAGATTAAGTAAGAAAGCTATAAAGGATTAACGACCACATTAGAGATAAGAAAGGAAATAATTCAAATGGTTTCGCATGCTCAAAGACGCGCAAAATCTAATCAAAGTAGAAGTTCCCATATTTAGCGTTTGATGAGAAGAAAATGATAAACAATACACAATGAAGAAGAATATTATATCAGATACTTAAGATTGTATCATTGAAGTATCAAAGTTCACATTTGGGACTAAAGAAGAAACAAATCAAACTACATTTGAAGTCCAAGATGTAGAAGTATCAATCAGATTAAAGAATTTTCGTATCCAATGTCCAACAGCTATGTGAACAAAGAGAAGAAGCTTCAATTGTCAAACTCTACAAATTATATAAAGACCTTGAAGGTGAAGAAGACAACACACAATTGCAAGAGACAAGATACACAAACTACATAACACATTTATATTCTTAGTGTGTATAGTCTTTTCTGAGAGAATTTATATATTCGTAGCACTCATTTATTTCTCATACTAACTAATTAAAATACTTATGTTCAATTTTGAAAATATGTATACTTTTTTTTCTCATCAACAATGTTTTCAAAGTTTGCAACACAATTGATGGAAAACACACAAGTCAAAGTATGAACCAAAAATGGATTGATGATTGTAACTAATTTCATATTTGATTTTAATACTTCATTAAGGTATTTTAAATAACTTATTAACTTAATTTTTGTGTAACTGTCACTTGTGATATATTTTTAAAGAAGAAAAATAAAGAGAAATAAAAAGGGGTTTTAGAAGATCTTAAAGAAGAAATTAGGAAACAAAGAAATTTATAAGAATTTAGAAGATTCTAAAATACTTTAAAAGCTTTTAGAAAATACAAAGTGGATGTCTAAAAGACACATGCAGAAGATTAACTAACTCATTATTAAGGTAATTAAGCACTTGCATGCACTTAACTACCTTCACATGTCACTTTCAAGCACATCCGAAGGATGTAAGATCACCACAAGTCATTTTGAAGCACATGTGACGATTGTAATGTGATTCACATGTTTTCATCAACAGTGAAGGTCTAAGAAATTGAAAAGGCACTTGAATGCTTTGTTGTTTTTTTTTTATTTTCATTTGTAAAGAGTATTCAAAATTCACTATATAAATAGTAGTTCCTTTTTTGTACAATTCATACTTGAATATTGAATGTAATTAGCTTTTTGAGAATACTTTGAATGTCTTGAGAGTATAAAACTCTTGTATCTTGATTCTTATCTTGAAGAGTTTCTTTAAGTGACAAATCTCCATTTCACATATATTCAGAATTCTCTTTAAGGTGTCGTGTTTTATCCATCTTCTTCCATATTCCATTTTTTGTTTTTCAATTTTCAACTTGTTTTTTACCTTTTCTTACTTTTCCGAAAGCATTCTTCTTCTACCGTGGAGTTTGCTTATTCTAGAACACCTCTTTGAGTTGATAGATCTTGCATCCTTCTAAGGAATACATCAACTTGAAATATTTAAGTGTTATTATTATTATTATTATTATTATTATATAGTTGTTATTGTAGGCTTTTAGAGAAAATGAGTAATTTCCTATAGTGACATTTGAAAATCTTATGAAGATAGACAACTACATTCTTAGAAGTTAGAAATGAAAAATCTAACTAGTACTTTTTGTGTGTAGGCAAAGCCAAAAGTTTTTTTTTTTTATGTACTATGAAGAATATAGTGATGTATTTAAGTTTTCAAGTTTAATTCTCATTATGTTAAATTGTATATAAGTTTGCTTAAGATTGTTTTTTGTTTTACAAGTTGAGGATTCACCTAAAACATAACCAACATTTAAAAAAACTAACATTCTACATTAGTTATAAACAAAATTAACATCAATTATAGATAAAATTGACATGAAAATCTAATATTTCATGTGGATTATTTACAAAATTGACATGCAATATCCTACTCCATACCTTAAAAGAAGTGTTCACTAAAAGATAATCCACATGATTTTTATGCATAATAATTTGAAATCATGCACCTTTTTTATGTGTTTGTTGATAATTAATACGGAGTGTTCAACACTACATTTCAAACAATAGCATCAACCAGAATGTGACGTTGTTAGAATCGATCAAGTCGACTCTAACGCGACACAAAAAGGTTAATTTTTCATTAAAAGAAAGCGTAATATTATTTTTAAATTTAATTTTATGTCATGTAAAAAGCCAATACTCCCAACAAGAATGTGGCAAATTGGCTCCCAAGTAGTAGTCTATGTTTAATGTTAGACCTAATAGAGTCGACTTAGCGAATTGTAAGTTAACACTAATTATTTTTAATAAGTAAAAGTATTTGTGTTTGTGTTAGATTAGCATATGCTAAGTCGCACTAATGGAGTCTGCTTAATGTTACACACTAATAGAGTTGACTTAACCAATTCTAACTCAACGGTCATTATTTTTACATTTTTTTATAAGTAAAATATTTGTGTAAGTGTCTATGCTAACTGAAATAAACATTTAAAAATAAATAAGAGTAGTGTTGACCTAGTTGATATTATTCTTATTTATTTTTAGTATTTATATTTGTTAAGTTCACATTGACTAAAGTTACAATAGTTTTATTTATTTTATTATTTATTGAAAGGTATAATTGTTGAAGCTGGAGGAAGCTTCTTCCCTACCAAGGCTTGTTATGTGTTTGAGAAGAAAATGGCTTGAGTGCTTTGAAGATTGTAATAGGTTTTTAAATTCATTTGTAATTAGGCTTGTAATTGTGTAGGATTGCCTTTTGCTGTATAACCTATCCTAGATGCCTAACCAAGTCTAGATCAAGCATATGATGTGGTTAAATGGTTTTTGAAAAGCTTTTTAAAGTGTTTTTAAAAGTTTTAAATCAGTACACAAATAAATCTATTTTATGGAAAAAGAATCTGTTTATTTCTTCTCTGTTAAAAGGCTTTTCTAAAATTCTGTTAGGGCACCACAGGCAAAGCTTAGTTCGTTATTTCAGTTAAAGCTGAGCTGGCCTATTTGCCTCCATTTAATC
>Ga0123342_1008507_pt1 | contig 12854 bp, 5 predicted proteins | sample Turbeawhitnodule_FD_89960 | JGI IMG/M metagenome (GOLD analysis project Ga0123342, IMG submission 89960) | Root nodule microbial communities of legume samples collected from Mexico - Turtle bean Mexico white nodule | ecosystem: Host-associated > Plants > Roots > Nodule | place: Mexico: Nepantla...
AGGTATGGTCTTGGATTGCTGCAAAGTCCCGCGAAGTTTACTTTTCCTACCCCTGTTGGGTTATGGATCCTTTGGCATGTATACGGCTGATTCGGTAAAGCTAGTTAGCGCTTGGTTTGGTTGATCCTTTGTCCGACGATTTTGGGTGTTAAGTTAGGAGTTAGATTCTATGTGTTCTTGTAAAAAGGTTGGACCACCCCTCAAGTGGTCCCCATTTATTTATTTTTTATTGCTGATAAAAAAAAAATGTGTCTTTGATTTTTGTGTTGTTCTCAAGACATGAGTTAATGTTCTATATGAGGATTGGGTCATCTTTAAAATAATTCATATTTATTTAATTTTTCTTGTTGATATTAAAAACTTCTTTAATAATTTTGATGTGGTGTAATATTTTCTTACTCTAGATTTAATCATTTGAACAAACGAGTGATGTCGATTAAAGGGTAACTCTATACATGGAGGAAATAGATAATTTCGAATTGATAAATTAATTGTTATTTTAATAAACAAAGCAAGATATTTTCATTCTAATTATAAAATAAATGTGTATAGTTAAAGAGGAAAAAAGAGTATATATTACATCGTGTTAAGAATATGCTATATTAATATCTCGTTAATTTATTGTGTGTTTGTATTTTGGTTTGAGCACTGGTTACACTTGTTTCAAGATGTTAAACTTGACTGAAGGTTTCTAATGGATTAATTCTTATTGAATGTAGTTTCAAGGTTTTGCAGACAATTTTTTAATCATTAAACAAATTTAAATGTCTCTTTAAGAGTGGTGGGTCTAGAAGGGAGGGACAGATAAACATTTTTTTAAATATGTTGACACTGTTTCCTTAAAGAAAATATTTAAACACTGCTTATTTGGATCATTAATAAACAAATTTGCAACGTCAATGTGATGAACATTTTTAAAAAAAAAAATTGTATGAAGTAAAGATGCTCAAAATAGAGTTTTCTGAATATATTAACCATAAATTATTTTTGAATATGCATTTGAAAGAACTCTTAATTCATGATCATAATTTTAATGTAACCTTAAGGAAATCTTGAATTTGTAATTTGAAATCTTGATGCAAAACCGTAATGAAATGAATGAAAGGAAAACTACTTTATGTGTTGTGGTTACCAATATACAAGGCGTGTGCCAAACTAACTTTACAACAATTTTATATTAGAGAACAAATAATCCTTCACTCTTTTTCAAAGATAAATATCATTAAAAGAGGGGACTATACGTTCAAATTAAAATAAAAACATGCATTCCTTAATTAAAATAAAATATTATTTTTCAACAATAAATATTACCTAATATTCTCCAATCTCTTATAATTCTTGTCCCATTCGGTTTGTTTGGCTTGTTCGATCAACGAACTGACCAGAACATGCTAGACACATTAGTCTAAACGATTGGGCCCTTGGCCCATCAATAAGCAAGTATCTGGTGAGCATTTTGTAACTTTAAATATTGGCCCAAACGTAATAAGACCCAGTGTTTCTAAAAAGAGCGTCCACCTCTCACTTTTAGTAAAATTAAATATGATCCAAACGTCAAGGGAAGATATCATTCGTTTTGAGTTTGTTAGAAAAGAATACTCTCTGTCAGATACGATTCTCTGCAACAGATGTACTTCTGAAATATAAGGAAGAATCTTAACAAGTAAGAAACTCAGTTATGGATATTGGATGACACGGCCCCGAGACCCTAACCACCAAGTAAGTTGATTTTACACTTTTTACACTACAGTATAATATATAAGTGTTCTCACTGATTTGATCGTCAGAGTGTAATATAGAGGTGGAGCACCCTCTGTTGGAGAATTTTAAGAGTTTCTAAGTGATAGTGACGGCAAAGACAGAATAAGGAAGCATCCACCTCCGGTTCCTGACCTAAGTCAACCGGACAAAACAATTCTAAATATTTTTAAAAAAAATTATTTATATTTACTTGCATTTTTACAAAGCCTCATCTATCTTCATCCTAATGAGAATACAACCACTCCTTTCGTTTTGTTTGTTCTTTATGCGATGAACTATCACTCTTGGAGCAAAATCGTTAGTTGAGTGAGTAAAACAAGATTGAATTCATTCTTGGTACCACTTCTCCACCAAAAAAGTTTGGTCCTTCTTTCTCAGGCTGGAGTCGCTGCAAGAATATGGTGGTTTCTTGGTTGGTCCACTCGGTCTCTCTCCCTATAAGACAAAGCTTAATATGGATGGATATGACACTTGACATTTGGAATGATCTGAAAGCAAGATACTCTCAAGGGGACCTCTCTCGTATTTCAGACTTACAAATGGAAGCGTCTAATCTGAATCAAGGTGATCTATCTGTTACAGAATACTTTACCAAGTTACGAATTATTTGGGATGAGCTTGAGAACTTTAAACTTGACCATATGTGTTCCTATCAAATCAAATGTACTTGTTCTTTGTGGCCTAAATGATCAATATAACAACATTAGATCACATGTGCTTTTTATGGAACTTATCCCTCTTATAACAAATATTTTTTCTTTTGTGGCATAGCAAGAACGCTAGATGATTAGTAATCTCTTGATTGTTAACATTAACATTGTCAATCTTAATGTAAATAAAAATGTTGTCTTTGTCACTTGTTCTTTTTGTGGAAAAAATGGTCATGTTGAATCCACTTGTTATCAAAAAATTGGTTTCGGGTCAACATAATAAAAATTTCAAGAATAATGGAAATAGAAAAGTTTGAGTTTACTGTGGTAAAAATATCCACACGATAGATTCATGTTATAAGAAGCACAACTATCCTCCGAGTCACAAGCTTTATGGTAGCAAACCCTCTCAGATTAACAATGTTACTACTGTTGATGAAAACTTCACTAAGAAAAGTCAAAATAGATCATGAGATTGGAGATATCCGCATAACGCCACAACAATATCATATTCTCTCATATATCTTCAAGCAGATCATCAACAACTATAAACTTAATCAAGCTCAAGTCAACCAAGTTGGTTCTTTCTCTATCAAGTCAACAAAACATGTTTCTGACCTTTCTCCAACTGGTAATATCTTTTCCTTTGGAAATTTAGAAACCATTAAACACCTTTGGATTTTGGATTCTAGTGCTACAAATCAAGTATGCATTTCCTTATCTAAATTTTCTTCCTACCATTGCATTAAACCATTTTTTAAAAGTCTACCTAATGGTCACACTATTTCTGCTTATGACTCTGGAACTACACATTTTATGTATAAATTTTATCTTACTAATGTGTTTTATGTTCCATAGTTTTCTTTTAGTCTTTTTTCTACATCTAAGTTCATTTATGCTCTTAACTACAAGTTGATTTTTTCGTCCACTGACTGTGTTATACATGATGTCTAAACAAACAAGCAGATTGATTTAGTTTATATAAATGTTGGATTGTATGTTTTTAATTCATTTACTAGTTGTCAAACTCTTATTCAAACAAAAGTTTCTACTTACAACTGTAATCTAAGAACACAAGTTTGTGGCACTATAGACCGAGACATCTTTTAAATGAAAGATTAAATATTTTGATATCTCAATACCCTTATATTACTACTAAAAATCTTATGTTTGTGATACTTGTCATAAAGCAAAGCAAAGGAAACTTCATTTTCATATCAATAATGCTCACACTACCAAATATTTTGAATTGTTACATATGGATATCTAGATCCTTATTCTATGACTTCTGATAAACGTCTAATTTCAATAATATTTCATATTAAAATATAGGCACTTAATAGTATTAATTGCTAAAATAAGTATAAAAGAACCCCTAACTTATGAATTTATACATTTTTACATGTTTTTTTATTTTTATTTGAATAAGAGCGATTTATTCCCAAATTCGTGTTAATTTCAAGATTCTATGGAAGGTTGGAGTACACTAGCACTCACCAAAGTTGCCCAAACACGCAAAAGAGTCATTTCACCACCAGGGGAGCTCGCTCAAGCGAGCCATATCTCACTTGAGCGAGATAGCACCAAAGACATTGGGCTAGTTCGACCTTTCACTCGCTCAAGCAAGTAAATCTCGCTTGAGCGAGAGTCCACTTAAGCCCATGAAAATTAGGTTAAATAGGGGGCTTGAGGCACAACCCTAGTGTGCAAGATTGAGAGGAAAACACCATTGAGTGACTTATAACCCAATTGGGAGAATAAGAGGTGTGAGAAACATTAGAGGAGGCAGTCGTCAAGGAGAAACATTTTGGATCTTCTTTTCATGCTCTCCCTACGTGTAATAGTCATCATATGTACTAATTCTACCATTTGGGATTGGGAGTAATTTGTTCAAAATTTTATGTATTGAGGTGATATCTAAATATAATATTTTTTTTATTGATTGATTATTGGTATTATTCTTTTTCTTCTAAATGCTTGGTTTACATAATCTAGAATCTTAAATTTGACTGGAAAGTATTTTTAGGGTTTTGACATAAACGATAATACTTAACATATTTAAGTGTTAGGAATAGACTTGATATGCTAATTGCCATCAACGTTTAATCTTAACGATAAGTTGTTTTTATGAATATGTGAGGAATCGATATTTAGGAAGCATCTTAATAATTTTATATGTGAGGAATCGATATAAATAATTTTTATACAGGCATCAATATCAATCAAAGGGAACAATATTGTCATGCTAATCAAAATACAAAAAGAGTGAGAAAGATGAAACTCAATCCCTATTTTCCCATTTGAAGCAACAAACTCTTTGATTTGTTTTCTTATTAATCATTGTCATCATAACAATTCTCAACAAACTTCTATTTTTTTTATATTTAGTGAATATTTTACTTGATTATTCAATTGTTCCTTGTGGATTCGATATTCATCCTTAGTGACACATTATTACTTCTGACAACGCGGTGCACTTGCTGTAAAAAGCCATCAGCTTTTATGCATGGTTATAGATTTTTCTTGACTATTATTGATTATTAATCACATTTTACTTTGCTTTTTCCTATGATTGAAAAATCTAAAGCTCAAAATCACATTACTGGTTTTATTGCATATGTTGAAAATAATTTCAATACTACTATTAGAACTATCAGAACTGACAATGGTTTAGAATTTGATATGAATAATTTCTTTTCATCAAAAGGTATAGTACATCAAAGGACTTGTGTTGAGACACCTGAACATAATGATATAGTTGAAAGGAAACAACATCTTTTTAAAGTGACTTGTGTTTTATTGTTTTAAACTATTTTACCTTCACTGTTTTGGAGTTTCGTCGATCAACAAGCTATTTTTCTCATAAATTGAATACTCACTCCTCTCTTAAAGAATTTGTCTCCTCATGAAAAGCTTTATGGAAAACGTCGTGATCTTCCTATCTTACGTGTTTTTTTAATGTTTATATTATTCTAATACTCTTATTGCATATAGAAACAAGTTTAATAGTCGTGTTGTTTCTGTGATTTTTCTTGGTTTTCAATCTCATATAAAAGGGTATGTTTTCTTAACCTTAAAAACAATAAAATTGAGGTCTCCAGACATGTAATATTTTATGAACATCTTTTTCATATCAATAGAATACTAATATTCATGAGAGTTCCAACAATTTATCTTTACCCGTTTTTAAAAATTATGAACAAAATTATATATTCTTATTTATGAAACTAAACAATGTAACATTATTTATGATGAAGTGGACATTGTTCTCAGTGATGAGGGTAATTCTATTCCTCAACAACAGTCTACCCGCAATAGACGCCTCCCATCATATTTATAAGACTATCAAACTTCAAGTTTACACAATGTTGTGAGTACTAAATATCCAATATAGTCTTTTATTTCATATAATGCTTTATCCTTTGATTTTAAACATACTAGTTTATCTATCTCTTCACATATTGAACCCAAAAACTATGAGGAAACTTCCAAACAATTTTGTTAGGTGCAAGCTATGAGAGATGAATTGCATGCCCTTGAGCAAAACATAACTTGGACCATCACTACCTTACCACCTGGAAAGACAATTATTGGTTGCATATGAGTCTACAAAATCAAGCACAAGTTTGATGGCTCCATAGAGAGATACAAGGCAAGATTATTCGCTAAGGGGTATACACAACAAGAAGGCTTGGATTTCATGGATATTTTCGCTTTTGTGGCAAAGTTGATCACTCTACGTCTCTTTTTGGCTTGGCCGCCAACAACTAGTTTTGTAAACAATTAAATATAAACAATGTCTTTCTCCATGTCAACCTTCACAAAAAAAGTTTACATGATACTTCCATCTAATTTTCCATTTTAGAGGTCTCTTTACATCTTAAAAAAAGTTGGACGAAAATGATAATACACCTGGCCTTGCCATAATGGCAGCTTATTCCAAGTCCCCTTTCTTCACTTTTTTTTTAAATAAATAGCATCTATTGAAAAATAAACATTTTGTTGTTTGAAAAAGTAAAAGTGATTTATATATTAAAAAAATCATGAAAAGGTTGTGAATGTATTGGTTGATTGAAAGGTATACGAAATTAGGGTTGTGTTCAACAAGTATTCCTTTGATGTCACTTGGAATATTGATGGTTGTATCAGTTTCGCTTACTATACAACATAGTTAAAGTATTAGTAATGGTTCAGTTTTTTTTTTTTATCAGCAATTAATGAATTAAATAAATGAAACACTTTAGAGGTGTCCCAACCCTTATACAAGATCTAACTTCAAACAAACAGAACAAACATATTACAACTTTTTATCTATTTCCATAACAAGCACCCAAACTAAATCACATATGGCTCTGCTCATCCTATTTTTTGTTCCATAGAAATTTATGCAGAACAGCCTGCCCCCTTCCTATACAATTAGAAATCAGTTAAGTATGGTGGTGCCCTACAAAATCTATGAATGTTGTTATTCTCCCAAAACCTGCAAAAACTCCACTTGACAGAGTGTTGAAAACAACTTCTATTTTAGTTGTATTAACATCCCTTGTCATATAGTTTACAGCATTATTGCATTATCTTTATCATTCAGTCCAGAATCACACCTGGGGCCTTTGTCCCTACTGCATAACCCTTGATGTTGTAAGTCCATGGCTCATTCAAAGTTATCCATTTCTTCACTCTACCTCCAAGTTCCTTGCAGCATAGTTCTACATAGTCTTTTTGTCACTAGCTCATTGATATTCAATTCCTTCTTCGTTTATTCCTCCATTTCACTGGAAGTATTCTTGTCCAAGGTATGAAAAATCTGTAGCCATCCACATTCATATCCTCCATAATCACTTCACGTTCTCATCCTTCCAATCCTACACAACCTGCACATATGGATACCCTTTCCTAACCTTTAGCTAAGACAATGTCACATTGTAACACATTACAGATAACAACACACATAACAAACACATCACGCGTTTGTTAATCCTTGAACAGCCTCATATAATACTCTCATCCTAATTTTAATCTAAAACTTTAAATTACTTTTTACACTAGAGACCGGTTACACCTTTTCCCCTTTATACGTTCTTAGTTGTCCATTCCCCCACAGAATTAAACTCACCCCCACAGCATCCTATTCTATTGCTCACCCCGCCCCCAATTAGTAATGGTTCAGTGATTTAACCAGTGATCTATGAACACGATCGAGTGAATACCCAATCGGTTTTTATAGTTGTTAACAATAGCACTGGTTTGTAGGCAACGAAAAAGAGTTTTAGCACTTTAGTTAGGTGTTAATATTATACGTGGCAAAACGGGTTATTCATTCTCGTCCAGATTATTATGGGTTGGTTATTTGATTGATCAACTCAATCCACTTTATTTATGAGCACGATGAGTTAGTGGGCATGAATTCAGAAGAAAGAACATGTGAGAGAGAAGAGTGGGAGAGGAGAATGGAAATAAGGGTTAGACTCTTGTTAAGTTATGTAAGTTCTTTTTTATCTTTTATCACAGGTTTGGAAATAATCTTAGAACAATTGCTTCCTGCACTCACTTGAACCCAATCACTAAGGTAAAATGATCAAAATGTTTTCTGTAATTTTTCAGAATCCTTTTTTTTTTCAATATGTTTAAAAAAATACTATGGATTTTTTTTAAAATGTATTTTTTATATTTTTTAATTATTATTTTTTTAAATGAGGTTTTGGTTTTTCAATTTTATAATAAAATTTTATTTTCGAAACACAAAAATCTATTTTTTTTTTCTAAAATATGTTTTTTAATTCTAAGGTTTCAAGTTTAGAATAAGGGTCAATTCTAGAATTTCAAAAGTTATTTAGGTGCATATCTAAAATCATTGGGTGCAAATAACCAATGGTGTCTCACCACGAATTCAACCGGTAGATAGGTGAGGTTACAGTTTTCAAGATGTTAAACTTGACTGAAGGTTTTTAATGGATTAATTCTTATTGAATGTAGTTTCAAGGTTTTGCAGACAAATTTCTAATCATTAAACAAATTTAAATGTTTCTTTAAGAGTGATTGGTCTAGAAGGCAGGAACATATAAACATTTTTTTTAAATATTTTTGACTTGTTTCCTTAAAGAAAATATTTAAACACAGCTTATTTGGATCATTAATAAACAAACTTGCATGTGATGAACGTTTTAAAATAAAAAATTTCTATCAATTACTTTATATTCTAAAATCAATATAAATTTCTATCAATTACTTTATATTCTAAAATCAATATTTAGATTCTAAAATGAATAGTTAAAATATTAATAGTTAATTAGATATCAATTTATAAATTAGGTTATGTACTTATAGATAAAGTGGGTTTAGAGAATATATAAGATTGACAGTAATAATAATTATTGTAGATGTCAATTGTTCCTCTTGTGTTTGGTCGTTCTTTTTTTGTGTCTCAGCTTTTTAGTTTTTTCATTTTTTGATGCTTCAGCTTCTTAGTATCCAATCGGAAGTAAATTTGTAAAAAGTTTTCCAAAGATCAAGTAAGTATTAGAAATTGAGCAATGTAAAACTGATAAAAGTGTACCTTAATTACTTTATTATAAAAAACTTATTTATAATGTTTTGTATTGGACTATTTATTTATAAACCGTATATGATATGTATCTTCAATAAATCAATGTTAAAAAGATAGAGAGTAGACTTGATTATTAATATTAATAAGTTCAACAAAAAAAAATTAGAAACTTTTGGATATTACAGTACACGTTTGTTTGTTTTTTTTTGCTTACACCTAATTAGTATATGTAGGAAAAAGTGCGGATATGTGTAGATATTATTCTTTGTAGTGACATGAACCTAATTATCATTTTTTATATCATCATACATATTAATTTACATATAAAAAAAATTAATTTATATATTAATTTGATGAGTTAAAAAATCTAACCACTCTTTACTTCTCTGTTTGTATGGTTATCCTTAAAAAAAAATATGTTGATAAGTTGCATTCTGTAGGATCCTTTAAGATCATTTTTTTTCTTTTCCATTGTTAGATGTTTGACCTCACAAAAAAAGAGATGATGTAATCTAAAAATTCATTTTTGAACAAATAAGTTTTTTGTTAGAAGACTTTTTTATAAAACCATTCATGAGGGACACTTGAAGGAGAAGAGATGAGAGGAAAGAATAAATCTCAAAGTCTTGTCTCTTGAGACTTACACCATATATATTATGTACTTCATGTAAAAATATATAAATTTAATTAACAATTACATGCGTAATAATAATAGAGGAATTGTTAATTTCAACCCCTTAAAGTAAATGATAAACATGTTTTTGATACGTGAAAAGTTTTATATTACTTAAAGACTTGGGAAAAAGATTGTTTATAAATTATCTATCTCCTAAATCTTTCAATACCCTTTTATTAACGACAAAACCACCATGAAATAATTCAACATAAAACATATAATACATTAATTGCAACAAGTTTAACAAGATGAATACAATTTAGATCTAAATATTGGGACTAAACTAACAATTTAGATAACTTTATTTCTTAGTCTTAACTAAAGAATGTGTTTGAATTTATTAAAATTTTCACAGTAACAAAACCTTTGTGGTAATTTTTGTTCCTCTTTATTTTTTAGGAAGGTCTATAACTATATAACTTCTAGAAATGAAGGTTTGGCTGTGGAATTGGTCTATTTTTCTTCCCAAAGACCTCGTTACTATGTTCCAAATTACATGTCATGGAATGATTGCGACCCTTTATCACGTAGACCTTTCTCCCTTCTCTAACTTAATTACCTTTTTTTTTCTTTTCAATATAAGTATTTATTAATACTCTAGAAGGTATGGAAAAGGCAATACAAATTCCAAACCATTTCCTACTTTGTACGGATCGAAGTTTAAGTAATTTTTGTTCCATTGACTTCGTCGCCATAATCCCTTTGAACGCACAAAGAGTTGAGACCACATTGGGCCAAAATTCCAATCACCGTAAGCAAGTTGCACGACTTGAAGTCTCAATATCATAACCAATGTTGTCGTGTGCCTTTTGGCATTGGAGATGAGACGCAACTTCAACATTATGCATGCCGTGAAGATCAAACAACTCTCATATAACAATCATGTCGGTAACATTGTTTTTTCTGGATAAACATAAAACACTTGTGTGTCTCTTGATATGTCTAAAAATTTGAACTATATATGTACTGATATTTGAGACCAACCAAACATTCGTATATACTTTTTCTAGAAACTAAAACTTACTTCCATTTTAATAAGCACCATACCATAAAATACCAACGATTTTCTTTAATTTTGAAATTTTCAAAACTTGACCGTTATCATGAGAATTTTCAAGTTTAAATTCAAAATGTTTACCGTGTATATAATATAAAATGACAACAAGGTGAGGTATTATGGTGTTATATTTAACTACCTAAATTTTAAGAGAATTTTGTGAAACATTGACCATCTAATCTCTCTCAAACATTTGACACTATTGCTATCAATTTTTCTATAACCGTTATCCCATCACAAGATCAGCAATTGTCATCAAAATAATTCTAATTAACAACATGATACTTCAAATTTAATTATTTAATTGTAAGTTGATCCATCTAAATTGATTATTTTTCTCATCATAATTAAATCAAACTCTTCTAATATACCTAACTTTTATCACATGACATGTAACTTTTATGGAGTTTTTTTATTTTTAAGTTATGAAGTTTATTATCATATTAATAACAGCAACCAACATGTACTAATAATAAAAATATAGACACTAATGGAGCTTTTTTTTCTCATATATACTAATGTGTAAATTAGTAAAATATAGAACAAATAACTAGGTAAAAAAAAACATTGAATCACCACACTTCATCTTAGTTATTAGTGTTCCATAATGTTTAGTGTCAAACTGAATTTTAAAATATTATTTAATTTGATTAAATTTTATATTTAATTAAAATTAAATTAAATTAAATTACCACTTAAAACAAAGGCGTGACAGTGCTGTGTATCTGTATTTTTTAATTTTTCATAAATTTATATATATCAATATTTTATTTTATAATATTTGACGTTGTATTTGTATTTTATTTTATAGTATTTGATAATGTCTTTGTATCTACACATTCTTTAATAACACTAGGGTATATCATTGTTTTCATCTGATGTGATGTTTTGTGAACAATAAAAATTTGTTTAATGTACTTTCAATATTATAGAATAATATAATATGTATACGCATATTTAATATTTAATATGTATATACATATATTTTAACAATTGAGAGTATTTTGTGTATTCTCATTTGTTATTCTTAAAAGTGTCAAATATTTAAAAATTTAAAAATACAATACACAAACGTAGTTAAATATTTAAATATTTGATAACCAACGTTGTCAAATAATAAAGATACACAAACATTGTTAAATACTATAAAATATATAAAATATAAATATATTGTCAAATATTATAGAATATAAATACAAATGAGTTTATGTAAAAAAAATAAAAAATACATATACATATAAATCTATATTTCATTGCAGACACTAGTTTTTATAAGAATAATATCTTCTATTATATTTTTTTAATTATTAGAATTGAGAATGCTTGGAAGTAGAAAAATATTTTGAAAGTTAGTGATATTGAGTGTTTCAAGACTGGTATCAAATCTAAGGGAAGACTTTTTTTTATATTATTATTTAGTAACAATTGAGTTATACTATGGTTCAATTTATATCAAATCTAAGGGGAGAATTTTTTTATATTATTATTTAGTAACAATTGTGTTATACTATGGTTAAAATTAGAGAAAAGAAAAATATTTTTAATCATTTTCAAGGAGAAAATGTATTTTGAGAACAAGTGATAGTTATGTGTTCAAAGACTTGTGTAGAATATAAGGAAGTGTGCAGTTAATGTAGGAGAAGTTTTTGGATTGAGGTTTTTTACATCTTAAAAATAATATGATTTGTACATTAGAAGAATAATTAGAAGGAAGTTGATAAATGAAGAGAGATTTTTTTTTTTGTAAATATAAATATGGATGACAAAAATATCCATTTCCGCAGATAAAATCTGTTATGGGTAGAAAATGGATACTTTAAACGGGTACCCGTGGGATGGGTATCATATTACCGGTATCCACGTGTATCCATCACCAGTTAAAAAATAATTAATTAATATTAATTCTATTGTATTTGTTTTAAGAAAATAAAAATGTATTGTAAAAAAAAATCTGTTATCTGTGGCTCAATTCCTTATCTAGCATCATTTACATCTTTATTTTCCTATCTAGCACCCTTTTGTTTTTATTTCCCTATCTAGCATCCTTTTGTTTTTATTTCTCTATTTAGCACTCTTTTATTTTTTATTTCCCTATCTAGCACCATTTTAAAAATAAATAAATAAATAATAAATTATTATTTTTTATAATTTTAATTTTGAATGCAT
>Ga0123342_1008508_pt1 | contig 12852 bp, 12 predicted proteins | sample Turbeawhitnodule_FD_89960 | JGI IMG/M metagenome (GOLD analysis project Ga0123342, IMG submission 89960) | Root nodule microbial communities of legume samples collected from Mexico - Turtle bean Mexico white nodule | ecosystem: Host-associated > Plants > Roots > Nodule | place: Mexico: Nepantla...
AAAGTTTAGGTATGTTTTCAAATCCAAGAATTTGGGCTCCAAGTTTTAAAAAGAGGGCATGTCTCCTTGATAGAGCATCCACCACAATATTTGTATTGCCCTTCTTGTATTTGATAACATATGATATTTGCTCAAGAAATCCCATCCACTTTGTATGTATTTTTAACTTGTGTTGACTCTTGAGATATTTTAAAGACTCATGCAGGGCCCTCACAAGTGCATAAAGCTCTTTGTTATAGATGGGGTAGTTGAGGGTTTCACCATGAAGTTTTTCACTAAAATATGCGATTGGGTGCCCACCTTGCAACAACACAACACCTATTCCTACTCCCGATGCATCATACTGTAGCTCAAAAGTTTTTACAAAGTTTGGTAATGCTAGAATAGGTGCATTGTTGAGTTGAGCTTTCAACCTTTGAAAGGCTTGCTCATGCTTCTCCATCCAACAAAATGGAGTGTCTTTCTTCACTAACTCATTGAGTGGTGAAGCTAAACTTGAGAAGTTAGGATCAAATCTCCTATAATAACTTGCTAGACCATGAAAACTCCTAACATCTCCTACATTTTGTTGTGTTGGCCATTCTTGAATGACTTTTATTTTCTCGGGGTCAACATGTACCCCTTTTTTGTTAACTATAAAACCCAAAGACACTACATTATCAACACAGAAAGTACATTTATCACTATTAGCAAACAAAGTATTAGCTCTAAGCACTAAGAAAACTTCCCTAAGGTGGCTTAGGTAATCATAAACTACTACATATTTACCTATGCAATCCCTCTTTAAAGATTCTTTTTTTACTAAGCTTGTAAGGGGTGTTGTAAGATATTCCTCATTCTTTCTAGATTCCTCTTCTTCTTTTTCAAACAACCCCTCACTTGGCTTTTCTATTTCTTTCTTTTTTTTTCTCATTTTCTTCACTCTCACTAGTTTCTTTTTCTTGGCTACTATTGTTAGCGTTGTTCCTTAAGATCATAGACCTTTCATTGGAATAATGAGATGCTAAATGACCTTTACCAAGATATTCTAAACATTGATTTATTCTAGCTTGAGTGTGTGAGATATGCTCGGATAGGTTTTGGGAAAGTTCTAGAGATGTTTCTTTTATATGTTCTTCCCCTCTTTGGAACTCATCCTTGTCTTAAGATACAAAGTATGAACTTTGTTTTTGACTTGATTGTTTTCTCAAAATTTGTTTTTCAACTTTAATGCTAAGTTGAATCAAGTCATTCAAATCTCTATAAGGTAAAAGTTCAACTTTGTTTCTTATCTCAAGTTTGAGGCCATTTAAAAACCTGGATATGGTGGTATGGTTGTTTTCGTTAATCCCTGCCTTTTTTATATATAACACCATCGTTTTCCAATATTCTTCTACACTTAGATTTTTTTGATGAAGTCCTTGGAGTTTGTCCATTGACTTCCTATTGTAGTAGGAGGGAATATGGCGGCATCTTACGGCTCCCCTAAGATCATTCCAATATGTAATGGGAGGGTCCTTATGAAGGCGCCTTTCTCTCTCAAGGACAAGGGCCACCCCTACTTCCAGTGTTTGAGAAGGAACAGCCGGTTCGTGTGGACCGCAGAGTGTGAGGAGACATTCCTCAAGTTAAAGGAGTATCTGGTCGCTCCTCTCGTGTTGTGCAAGCCACAGTTGGGCGTGCCGCTCCGGTTGTACTTTGTCGTGACAGAGCGGACGATCAGCTCAGTCCTCGTTCAGGAGCAGGACCAGGTACAAAAACCAATATACTTTGTGAGCAAAGTATTGCAGGGGCCAAAGCTGAGGTACCAGGCCCTGGGGAAGGCAGCCTTGGCCGTGGTATTCTCGGCCAGGAGGCTTCTTCATTACTTTCAGAGTTTCACAGTGGTAGTGATGACAGACTTACCTATCCGGAAAATGTTGCAGAAGCCAGACGTGGCAGGAAGAATGGTGCACTAGACGGTGAAGCTCTCGGAGTTCGATGTTTAGTATGACCGGGAGTACCAAGCCAAGGACCCACATATGGCTGAGTACCTGGAGTACGTCCAAGTCTTGAAAAGTGCGTTCGCGACGTTTGAGCTGGAGCACGTCCCAAGGGAGTAGAATGCCCGAGCTGACCTGCTAGCCAAGCAGGCCAGTTCGGGCAAGGGGGGAAGGCAGAGGACAGTGATACAGGAAACCCTCAAAACACCACGGTCGTTTGTCGCCGATAATATGGTAGGCGTTCATTAGGTCAGTACATTTAGGGGAAGGGCGAGGAGTCACCGGTCGTTGACTCAGGAGACGCTGAGGACGCCCAGTGTAGGCGCTTACCTGGTCTCGCTGGGAGAGGGGGATCCTATGCAGGTATGCACGGTTGAGGAAGGGGACAAATGGATGACACCCTACAGGCGCTACCTGGCTGATGGGATACTCCCATTGGAGCCCGAGAAGGGCAAGAAGATAAAAAGAAACTCTGCCAAGTACACCCTTGTGGATGGGGAGCTCTTCAGGCATGGGTTCACTCACCCAATCTTGGTGTGTGTGAGCGGAGACCAGTGTACAGGAATAATGGCTGAGCTCCACGAGGGAATTTGTGGTAGCCATGTTGGCGGTAGGTCCTTGGCATCAAAGGTTGTCCGTGCAGGGTACTACTGGCCAACAGTAAGAGAAGATTGCACGAGGTATGCCCAACAGTGTCAACAGCACGCCGATTGGCACAAGGCGCCACCAGAAGAGCTAAGATCGATTTACAGCCCGTGGCCTTTTCACACATGAGGAATCGACATTCTGGGGCCCTTTCCGTTGGCGATAAGACAGATGAAGTATCTTGTAGTGGTCATCGAATACTTCACGAAGTGGATTGAGGCTGAGCTAGTATCACAAATCACAGCTCACAAGGTACAACACTTCGTGTGGAAAAATATAGTATGTCGTTTTGGCGTGCCGAGACGCCTTGTTTCTGACAACGACACACAGTTTGCAAGCCAGTAGTTGGGCAAGTTGTGCACAGAGGTCGGGATAAAACAGGTGTTCGCATCGGCTGAGCACCCTCAGACAAATGGGCAGGTTGAGTCTGCCAACAGAGTCCTACTCAGGGGTCTGAAGAGGAGACTCGAGAAGGCTAAGGGGACCTGGGCGGAAGAGGTTCCCAGAATAGTGTGGGCTTACCACACCACGCCTCAGTCCACCACTAGAGAGACACCCTTCAGCTTAGTGTACGAGTCAGATGCAATGATTCCGGTAAAGATTCAGGAGAGCTCGCCACGTTTTCAAAGTTTCGTGGCTGAGGAGTTTAACGAAGAAAGAAAGGTGAACCTGGATTTGCTGGACGAGGTCAGAGAGGAGGTAAGAATCAAAGTTGAAGCAGTAAAGAGAAGGGTGGAGCACAAGCACATTTCCAAGTAAAAGCCTCGACAGTTCCTAGTCGCGGACCTGGTAATGCGGAAGGCCCACCCATGAGAACAAGCCCCTTTAGGGTGACGGAAGTCTTGGAAAACGAGGCGTACAGGCTTGAGACCTTGGAGGGAGGTGTCATTCCTCGTACTTGGAATGCAGCCAATATCAAGTTTTATTTCAATTAAAAACTCTAGCATTGTACAAAGTTTAAGAGGACACTCTTTTTCCCTTCTTAAGGGTTTTTTAACGAGGTCACCCAATAAAAATTACATTTCAAGTATACGTATTCTCGAGTTTTCTGTACAATGCTTATTGCTTTGGTGTTTAGACACCTCGAGAAGGAGTGGCAGCTTCCTTTAGGACGCCCCCCCCCCCTCGAGCGTGGGCGCCAAGTGCGAACAACACGGTTCAGTCAGAAATGAACCTGTTGCCTTGATGTTTAAACACCTCGAGAGGGAGTGGTAGTGCATTACGGTACGCCTCTCCTCGAGCATGGGCACCAAGTGCGAGTAGCAAGGTTCAACCGGTGATGAGCTCGTCGCCTCGGTGTGTAGACACCTCGAGAGGGAGTGGCATCTTCCTTCGGGACGCGTCCTCCTCGAGCGTGGACACCAAGTGCACCAATCGTCTTGGGGTTTAGACACCTCGAGTGGGAGTGGCAGCTTCCTTCGAGACGCGTCCTCCTCGAGCGTGGGCGCCAAGTGCACCAACCATCTAGGTGTTTAGACACCTCGAGAGGGAGTGGCAGCTTCCTTCAGGACGCTTCCTCCTCAAGTGTGGGCACCAAGTACGGACAACAGGGTTCAGTCAGTTAAGTTCTCCTTTGTCTCTGAGCAAAGGCAAGGCCAGTAACGCGTCTTGAGGCTAGACACCTTGAGACCGCAAAGAATGAGTAAGTATCAGCAAAGGAGTTTTCCTTGTCCAAGCAAGAGGTTGAGGTAAGGACAGTGGAAGGTTCACGCATGCTCACTTCCATCACAGGTCGTTAGGTAGTTGAGGCAGAGGGCGAAAAAGCGTGCTACCTAAAGTTCAAAGTTTTGAAGTTTGTCAAAGACGTTGTATGGTGTTAGCATCAGAACGCTGTTAGTAAAAGCGACAAGTTAAAGATGCAGTCCTTTACCAATAAAGATGAATAAAGCAAGGAAAGTAAGGAGTGAGTTGCATAAATTCATAAATGATTTTAAGGGTACAGTTTTGAAGCCTAAGATTTAAGCAGTTTCCTTCTGAGGATGCCTTGGCACAATCTGCCTGTCAACGATGTGGTTCGCCATTGCGAAGGGGGAAATGTCCATCTCAGGATGCTTGCAAGCAACTTGAGCAAGGGCACCTTCGAACCCAGCAGCGTAGGCGTCGGCAACATCGTCAAGGAGTTCCGCCTTGGCTTTCTCGAAGTCTTCAGCTTGTACAGTGAGCTACTCCTTAGCCTTCTCAAGGGCTTCACCCTTTTCGGTGAGCTCATCCTCCACCTTGCCCAGTTGCACCTCCCGATCAACAGAGCGCTCTTCAAGATTGGCCATTTTAGCTTTGTTGGTCGTAGCCTCTTCTTGAAGTTCCACCACCTGAGCACGTAGTGGCACAACTTTACCCAGTAGGGTGGTGTACTCTTAGCCTTTGTCATGGAGCTTCTTGTTGGCTTCTAGATCGGTCTGTCGAAGGGCACTCAACTTCTAGGTCAGGGCGGTCTCACGGATGAAGAAACCTTGAAGCTGATTTGCAAGTTGCTCCTTCACTAGGGCCAGTTCTTCTGCCAAGGCCAGTTGCTCTTTAGCCTTTGATTCTGCCTCATGGGAGAATGTGTTGGCCTGGGCAAAGAATTCACCAAGGCTGAAAGCCAAGTTCTCCTGCACTGCCTCGAGGTGGAGCTTCCCATGGCCCCTTTCTAGTAACCTTTCAGGATTTGTTGAAGGACTAGGGGAAGCTCAGGGGCAGGATCAGGGGCAGGTTCAGGCACGCTCTCGCCTCCACCCTCAAGCGCAAGGGGGCCTCGGGGAGAGGAGGCGCTAGGAGGGTTATCACTGAATGAGGCAGGGCGCCCAGCTGAAGAAGAATGGGAGGTGGTCGTTGTGGCCGCCCTGCGCCTCTTGAAGACAGGGCCATCCAAGGAAGCCTCCTCATCGTCAGAAGCAATGTTCACCACCCCCTCGCCCTCCTCAAGGGGGGCTGGAGGTGGAGAATCCCAAACAGTTGCCAAGGGGATTGCGGCAAGGGGGGCTGAGGAAGCAGGAACAGGAGTGGTTTGGATGGAAGGTGGGCCGGGAGTGGTTTGGGTAGCAGGTGGGGCTGTGGGTGCTGAGGTGCCCGCACCAGCAGCGGCATCATCACAAAGGGATAGAACCTCAACGAGTCTTGCCCGTTTCTCTGCGTTTAACACCATCCCTGCACCAAAAGAAGGAGAGTTAAGAACTTAGTAAACAAGGAAGAATTAGAAAATCAGCACAAGTATAAGCTAGCAAATAAAAGACAGAGTAGTGCATGAGGAGGATCAGGAAAGGGTTCCTATACCAATATAACCAGCAAGCCGAGTCAGGCTGTATTCGTTCTTGATGAGCTCTGTGGTGTTGAGGATCAACCCCAGCTGGCCAATACTTGGCATACTTCGCGGTCGGTAGAAGAAAGCTCATCCAAGGTTTTGGCCTTCTTAAGTTTTAACTTGCCCACCCATTACAAGGGAAATCTATCTAGGGCGGTGCGGTCGTGCTCGAAGCAGCACACCCTGAAGAATTTTCCCTTAAATCCCTTGTAAGACTGTTGGAACAGGGTAAGGATGACTTTCCCTGACACCTCGCTAAAGCTAACCCAGAGGTTTTTCCCAGGGTTTTTGGCCTCAAAGAAATGGAGGAAGACATCCACGGAGGGGGCGTGGCCAAAGTAGTTATGAAGGATGGAGAAGGCCCTGATGAAGGCCCAACTGTTGGGATGCAGCTGGGCAGGGGCGACGTTTATCTCAGTTAATAACTCCCTTTCGAAGCTGTTGAAGGGGAGGCACTGCCTAATGCACTTGAAGACAGTCTGATAAAAGAAGAAGAACGGTTCACCATCGTTGGCGCGGTTGTCTATGCACACGGGTTCGCCCTCTATAGAGGGATGAACCGAGATGTAAGCATCACACTCTCTCCCGAACGCCCTACGCTTGAAGTCAGGCTCGTTGTCCAAGTGCGCTCTCCAGTCAGCGAGAGAGGTGAGGGAGGAGGTTTCAATGAGGAGCTCGTTGGAAGCCAAAGGGTATAACGGCTTATAGTTGACGCTAGGAGGGGGAGGGTTGGCAGTGACTTTCGTTCGAGCCATGATGAAGGAAGCTAGGAAAAACAAGGAAAAAAAGAAAGCAAAGGTTCAGCAAGGGGGGGCTATGGTGTGAAACTAACGAAACCTAGAAAACCCTACCCTCGTAGGAAACTCAAAAAATAGGGGAATGAAGAAGATGCAGTAGAAAACTTAAAATGTGGAAGTTCAAACAGTCCCAGGCAGTTATTAGTGCGCACATCAGAAATAAAGAGCAATCAATGGAGAAAAAAATCTTACCTTTGCTTATTGATGAGCGAAAGTTCTGATTTTTGCGAAGAAAGGAAACCAGGGAGCTCGAAGGAGAAGATGAAGAGTGCGAGAGAAGTTTCAAGTGATGGAACAGTGCATGAAGCGCACGTTTTTGGAAGACTTGACGTAAACTTGAGAAGCGCAAGCGACGTTAAGTCCCAGCCGCCTGATTAAGACACGTGTGTGCTGATTAAAGCATGAACAGGAAAGCATCACTTCGGTGCACTGTACACGTCCTGTCACAGGGAGCCACGTAGGTCGGTAGGGCGAGGCTATAGTCTCTTCGCTGAACAAGTTGACAGCTCGAGACTGGGGGGCTTGTGTACCGACCGGTCCTCAGACTCGGGCGTTGACCAAAGTCATGGTGGGGCCCCGAAGGTTGGGTCCACTGGGAGGTCCGCAGGACATAGCGGAGTCTCGTTAGTTTCGTGGATAAGGGGAGCCGAGGAGGGGGCGACATCGAGGCAGGGCGTGGAGTCCTCGGGCCTCGGCACCTCAAGAGTAAAAGATGTACCAAAACTGGTGGTTTCCAAGCCACACTCCAGTTACCAGTAAGGGGAAGCCCAGATCACGAAGGATCCGTGCATGGGGTGTAGGGAACGCGGTAGTACACACCACCCTTAAAGAGCCACTAGGAAAGAGACGACTCATAAGGGTCACGTCCTAGGGGTGATCTGCATGCATGGAACATGAGTAAGGTAGGGAACCCTCAGAGCGGACGACTCAGATATTGGGTGCATGGGTTGGTATCCAAGCAGTCATCCCGCGCCATTTGCACTTCGGCAGGGTAGTCTTACACACTAGATGGCCCTAAGTTTGGGTGATAGTGTCGTTGGGACGCGCCTCCAGCATGTTTAAGTCACAGTTAGCTAGAGAGGCAAAGGCATTGAAAGGTATATAAGGGGTAATAACAGACATAACAAGGTACATTTTTGTTAGTACGCATTACGCATTTCTAAGAGAAGCAACACAGAGAGAGAGAGAGAGAGAACACACACAGTGCTTTGAGAATTAGAGTTTGGTGTTCATTGCCCAAGAGTTTGACTTGAGCGTCGAAGTGCAAATGGCCGCAAGGGCGCCCTTTGTCTCTTTGTTTTCAGGTGTTTCCATCGGAGGAGAGGGACGTAGGAGCAGAGGGTTCTTGGACGCGAAGTGATTAGAGACGCCCAAAGACATTTAGGTCAACCGGCGGGAACAAGCCTCCATCTTGTGTGAGTTCACCAAGCCCGAGAGCAGTATGGTTCAACAGTTAAAATTCTCCCCTTCCTTTGTATAGTTAGGGCAAGGTCAGTAAAACGAACCTCTCCCTTGGTTTGATACGCCAAGATTGGGAATAGTATGGTTCTTCGTGAGCCTCCCTCTTGTGTGAGTTCACCAAGACTGAGAACATTATGGTTCACCAGAAAAACCCTTTTTTCCCTCTATCGGCAAGGACGAGACCAGTGAAACAAGCATCTCCCTTGAGTTGGAATAGCGTGGTTCTTAGTGAGCCATCCTCTTGCATGGGAAAGCCAAGGTCGAGAACAAAGTAGGTACCAATTAGAATCCTCCCCTGCCTCTATACGGCTAGGGCGAGGTCAGAAAGAAAGACCTCTTCCTTGTATTATAAGGCAAGGCTAGTATGGGTTCTAGTCACATGTCTCTCGTATCCTTGTATGGGAAGGTTGAGTCTAGTTAAATGAAGACCTCCATTGTCTTATAAGACAAGGTCGAGAACAGCATGGTTCCCAGTCAAAGGTCTCCCTTGTGCGCGGTACCTAGTTAAAGATCTCCCTTGACCTATGAGCCAAGGACGAGAGCAACACCTCCCTTACCTTTGTTTGGAAAAGGATAGGGCGAAGAAATAATTTTGAGTAAAGCATTGCCTCTACCCTAAGACGGCGAAGAACGATTAAAGTCGAGCGAGTGGCAGAGAAACGTGCTACCTAAGTCAGAAAGACCCTAAAGCGTTATTAGACTAAGCAAGTCAAGCAAAGCAACTAAACAACAAGAAAGGCACAAGATCAGATAGAAAGCAGATTTCATAAATAAACAGGTATATATACAAGTTACTAAAATTGTTCGTCAATCAGTTAAGTTACAACAAGGAGGGAGTTACTCCTGGGCGTCGACCAACTGCCCATCAATGACTCTCTTTTTCAATCCCGTTTGAGATAGGTCAACTCCAGGATGCAAGGAGGCAACCTGGGTCATGGCATCCTCAAACCCAGCACCATAAGCCTCAAAAACGTTGCTGGTAAGCTCCTCCTTGAGCTGACTGAAGAGTTCGTCCTTGCGGATGAGCTTTCCCTCCACCTGGCCAAGCTGCACCTCCTGTTGGGTCGTCCTTTCCTCTAGCCTGGCCATCTTGACCTGTGTCTCCTCAGCCTTCTCCTGTAACTCAATAACCTCATTGCGAAGAGACAAGACCTTTGAATGAGGGCTCAGGGCCTCCTGGAACTTCTCGAACAGGAGCCTCTTGGTCTCCTTGTCAGTTTGGCGAAGGTCTGCCAACTCCAGGTATAATGCGGTTTCACACTGAGTGAGCTTCTTGATCTGGAGCGCGTCTTGACTTGTCGCCTCCCTTAACTCCTGCATCTCAGTCTACAAACCTTGAACCTTTGTCATGGCAAGACTGGATGCAACAAGAAACTCCCCAAGGCCTTTGGCTGCACGCCCTTGCAAGGGGTCTTCGCCCAGGTTCTCCATCACCTCCTGGTCTTGGAAGGACTGAGGGCCTCCTGGAGAAAGGCAGGCAGCTTGGCAGTGGGAGGCGCGGTGTGATCACCTTCAGGGGCACTCTCTCCCCCGCCCTCGTGTACCATGATATCACGAGGGGAAGATGCACTTGGGGGATTCTCTCTGAAGGAGGAGGCGCGACCATCTTAGGCTGATTGGGCTGGGACCGCGAGATCAACAACCCTTTTTCTCTTGAAGACGAGGCCAGAGCAGGTGTCCTCATCCTCGAAGGCAGTGGCCTCAATTACCCCCTTCTGCCTAAGATCCACAGGGGCTGGAGCAGAAGGGCTTGGGGCAGAAATAAGCGCAGGAGGGGCATCAACAGATAGGCCAACACCAGCTTTGCGTTTGAAGGCTACCTCAGCTAGCATCCTCCTCTTTTCCGCATTGAGCACCATGTCTGCACGAGAAAACAACAAGGCATAAGAAAGTGAACCAACACAGTGTTCAAGTAAGTAAAAGTAGAAACAGGAAAGGATACCAATATAGCCCTTGAGATTCTTGGGACTGCACTCAAGCTTGATCAGTTTAGCAGTGTTAAACACCACTCCCAATCTTGAAAGGAGCTGGCACACCTCCTGGTCGGGCAGGGACAAGTCCTCGAGGCTCCTAGGCTTCTTGAGCCCTGTTTTCTCCACCCAGTAGAGTGGGAACCCATCCAGCAAAGTAGGATCATGCGTGTTGCAACATATCTTAAAGAACTTCCCCTTGAAGCCCTTGTAAGACTGCTGAAAGAGAGTTAGAAGAACTCTCCCAGCAATTCCATTGAAGCTCATCCACAGCTTCTTTCCAGGATTTTTTGCTTCAAAGAAGTACAAGAAGACATCCACTGATGGCATATGGCCAAAGTGGTTGCAGAGGATGGCGAAGGCCCAGACAAAGGCCCAGCTGGGCAAGAGCCATGTTAACCTCAGTCAGCAAAGCGCGCTCGAACCTCGTGAAAGGAAGACGAAGCTTGAGCCGCTTAAAGACGGTTGCGTACATAAAAAAGAAAGGTGCCTCGGGGTCTGCGCAGTCATCGATGCACATGGGCTCCCCTCCTTACATGGAAGAACATTCATGTATGCGTCGTGCTCCCTCCCAAACACGCGGAACTTCTCATCAGCCTCGCCCTCCTTGTACGTTCGTGTACTGATCGGTCCTCAGCCTCGGGCGTTGACTAAAGTCAACATGGTGGGACCCCGAAGGTAGGGTCCACAGGAAAGTGCAGCAGGACAGAAGGGAGTCTCTTTAGGCTCACGGGTAAGGGTGGCCGAGGAGGGGGCGACACCGAGGCAGGGCGTGGAGGCCTCGTGCCTCAGCACCTCAACAGTGAAGATGGACAAAGAAAGGTGGTTTTCAAGCCACACCCCAGTTACCAGTAGGGAGAGGCCCAGATCGCGAGGGATCCGTGCATGGGGTGTAGGAACGCGGCAATACGCACCACCGTTAAAGAGCCACTAAGACTGAGACGACCCGTAAGGGTCACGTCCCAGAGGGTGATCTGCTTGCATGGCACGTGAGTAAGGCAGGGAACTCCCAAGGCGGATGACTCATAGATTGGGTGCATGAGTTGGCATCCAAGCAGTCATCCCGCGCCAGTTGCATTTCGGCAGGGCAGTCTTACACACTGGATGACCCTAAGTCTGGGTGCTAGTGTCGCTAAGATGCGCCTACAGAATGCTTAAGTCACAGCTAAACAGAAGGGCAAGAACACTAAAAGGTATATAAGGTTGACAACAGGCATGACCAGGTACGTTTTACGTGACAGAACACATTACGCTTTCATTAGTGCAAGTTACGCATTTCTGAGAGAAGAGGAGAGTGAGAGAGAACACACAGTGATATCAGAGTTAAAGTTTGGTGTTCATTGCCCAAGAGACTGACTGGACCGTCGAAGTGCAAACGGCCGCGAGGGCGCCCTTTGTCTCTATCTTTTCAGGTGATTCCATCGGAGGAAGGGAACGCAGGAGCGAAAGGTTCTTGGGAAGCGAAAACAACAGAAACGCACGAAGACGTTAGGTCAACTGGCGGGAACAATTCTTATATCCTTGAAGGAGGTGATTTTGGAGGTCTCTGCTAAGAGGCTGTCAGGAGCCCAATGGTACAGGGGTTGGTAGTCAATGCGAGGAATTGGGTTCGGGGTGGTTTTCGTTCGAGCCATCTTAAGAGAGGAAGCTAGAGAAGAAAAAAGAGAAAAAGAAAAAAATGAAGGTTTAGAGGAAGAAGATGGTATGCCTCAGAAACCCAGAAAACAGAGAGTGCGCGAAAGCGAAAGAGCAGAAAACATAAAGTCCGAAAATATAAACAGTACCAGAATAGTTATGGCATGTTATGAGGAATCATAAAGTAAGGGCGATCACAAGTAAAAAATCATACCTTTAGACAGTTAAGGTTTGAAGGTTGAAGTGGTCGAAGGAGAAGAGAAAGCGTTCGAGAGCAGGAAATGTTTGGGAAATGCTTAAGTGAAGTAATGAAACAATGGAAAACCCAAGTTTTTGAAAGGGTTTAACATATACGAAGAAGCGCAAGCAATAACGAGTCCTAGTCATTGATCCTGCCATGTGTACGCTGATTAAAAAGTATGGTGAGACATCGATAAGGTGTACTGTTCACATCCCGTCACTCCAGTGCCACGTAGGTCGCCATGGGCGATCACTTAGTCTCTTCACTGAAGCAAGTCACAACTCGAGAATGGGGGGCATGTCTACTGGCCAAGACCTCGGTCATCGGCCTGAGAGAACGACATCGGACATCGTACATCGGTGGACTGATAGCAATAGTGAGCCATGTAAGTTGGGCCCACAAACAGTATGAGTTAACTCTCAGATACCCAAAAAAATACCTAAGTCAAGAGAGGATCATGCATAGGGTGTGTATGGTACATTCGGGTATGGCACAAGCAAGTGCTCCTTGGAGGCACTAAGGCCCGTTAGGGTTAGCGTTTCCAGGGACTGATTGCATGCATGGCACGTGAATACTTAGGATACCCACAGAACAGATTATGTCGCAGCGCTGATACATGAGTAGTTACCTTGGCGGCTACGCTATTAGGTCTATGCACTTTAGAAAAGGGAAGTCTTATGCGCTAGATTACACTAAGTTTGTGTGATAGCGGCGCAAGGACATTCTCCCAGGAACCCTATGTTAGAAAAGATGGCTTTAAACTAGAGGGGGGGTGAATTGTTTAAAGGGGTTTTCGCAAACTTTTCAAAGCTAGAATGAACTTATTTCAGAAATCAAATGATTAAGCAATTCAGTTAGCCAA
>Ga0123342_1008509_pt1 | contig 12852 bp, 7 predicted proteins | sample Turbeawhitnodule_FD_89960 | JGI IMG/M metagenome (GOLD analysis project Ga0123342, IMG submission 89960) | Root nodule microbial communities of legume samples collected from Mexico - Turtle bean Mexico white nodule | ecosystem: Host-associated > Plants > Roots > Nodule | place: Mexico: Nepantla...
AATTTTAGGTTTTTTATTATATTAAACATAAATTATTAATGTTATAATTAAATCAAATAAAAAAAGTTGTTGTGATTAAAGAAAACTGAAAAATTTAAGATAAATATTGTTTATAAGAGAATATATATTGTATAATAATAAATATACAAAGTTAATAAATATTGTATAAGAAAACTGAAATATTGTATAATAATAAATATATAAAGTTAATTTTTTTTTAACATTTAATAGAAATGTTTATAAGAGAATAGATAATTTTTTTAAATGAATATTTGTATTCTGTATGGTTAATATTTTTTTAAATTGGACATAAATTATTAATGTTATTAGTTGAAAAGATTAAAAAAAAATGTTTTTGTAATTTTTGTTATAAGATTTAATTGTTATAAGAAAAAAATGAATGTATTTAAAATGAATATTTTTAAAAATTTGTAATTTGTAGGTTTTTTAAAAAGTAATTGATATTTTAGAAGTATTATTTTTAATTGATATTTTAGTTATAAATGTAGAAAGTAATTATTTATTTCAAAATGAATTGTTTATGAAACAGATTTAAAAAAATTTATTTTGACATAATGGAATTCAAAATTTTAAAAATATTTGATAGGGTTTTCATTTTTGTAGATTAAACATAATTTATTAATGATATAATAAAAAACATTATAAAAATGTTGTATTAATTAAAAAAATAGTAAAAGTTTAAAGTAGAAATATCATTTTGAGTTATTTTGAGTTATTCAGGTGGTGAAAGTCAAAGGAGGTTCATATGAATGAGTAAGTTGCTTGAAAGATAACTAATTTGACTTGCTATATGAATTAACCCTGTCATACTAGCGAGAGATTGTATTGAGATTATTTATGCGCATAAATGTGTGGATTTCACAGTAATATAGTATGACAGGTGCAAATCTTTGAGTCTAAGTTAACGCACGAGTCTTCCGGAAATATAGTCAAATGTCTATGTGTTGTGAGTCAGTAGAAGTCTGACATGTGAAAGATAAATTATGAATTTTAATAGACACTTGATGATTTGAGAAATTTTATGAGACTTGATGAATTATGTTTATTAATGTGAAATTGAAATTATATAGAAATTTTTATATAACTAGCTTACCATGTTCTTTGTTTGTGTTTGTTTCTTTATCTGTGATGATCGTGTTTTACACGAGAGTAAATGAGATTGCAGGTAATAGAGCTCCTTAGTGAGCACCTGAAGGATGAAATTACTTTAATTTGAATGTTTTGTTTTGTTTTTAAAACTTTTGGTGTATATATTAAAATTATACAATTATGAGATAGTTGTATATACTCATATGTTAATTAGATATTGTTTGTTTTACTTCTGTTTTATTAAATATGGGTAAAAATTAGGAATGTTACATCTTCAATCCGCTTTCGAAGATATCAACTAACTGATTTACCAATCTCCAGGTTGACTTTTGAGTTGCACTTATACTAGGAGTTCATCAAAAGATGGTCGATTCTCCACAAACTCGGCCCTAGGATCTAGAAAACCTCATTCTCATCGTCTTATGGGAACTCAATGTGAAACGCCTGCTCGATAAAGTTGTTGGTATCCCCATGGCCTTGGTCATTTACTTCCCTGTGCTCCTTCGGGTAGGCTATGGCCTCGCCAATTGTTGTTGTGGTCAAGGTCTTTACAAAATAAGAGATGACCTTGATGTTCTCAACATAACACTCCCTTATCATCTTCAGATTTGCCTTCACTATGATTATTTTACCATTGTCACTGAAAACTTCATGGTCATGTGTAGTCGACACTATGGCGTCCAATTGATTAATACTTTTGCATTTGATGATGTCATTGCAGGATGTGGTACCACAATGAGAGATAAATGGAACTCTTATTCTGGTCAGGGGAATAGTATTTTTGTTTCAAAGGTAAGCTGAAGAGTATGAAAGTTGATATCAAGGTGTGGAATTGGGATGTGTTCGGGCACCTGGAATCTGAGAAGAAGAATTGTTTGATGGATATTGAGGAGCTTGATGTCAAAGATGAGGGTGATGCTTTGCCAGAGAGTTTAAGGACGAGAAGGTTGGTTCTCATCAATCATGTAGAAGAGATCAATAAGAAGTTGGAATCTATGTTTAGGCAGAAAGCTAGAGCTAATTGGCTTACGTTTGGGGACTCTAATTCCAAGTTTAATCATTATGTAATTAGATGGAAGAGACTTAGAAATGAGGTTAAGGGTGTCGAAGTGGGAAGTTTTTGGGTTGAGGAATCTAAGGTAGCGCGCAGGGAAGTGGTGAAGCTTTTTGAAGCTAAATTCTCGGCTACTCAGGATTTTGGAGTCAGACTTGAGCATGTTGAGTTCAAATCCTTATTAGAGGAGGTTAGCTTAAGTCTGGTGTCCAAGATCACAGAGGAAGAAGTAAAGGATGTTGTCTGGTTGTATGAGGGGTCAAAAAGCCCTGAACCAGATGACTTTAATTTTAATTTTATCAAGAACAGTTGGGAAGTGCTGAAGCTTGATGTGGTAGCTGTTGTTCACCCTTTTCAGGAAACAAGTTGTATTTCTAAAGAGTGTAATGCGTCTTTTATTATCCTTGTCCCCAAAGTTAGGGACCCTATAAGTCTGGACCAATACAAACCTATTTCTCTTGTAGGTTCACTGTATAAAATTATTTCGAAGGTCTTATCATGTCGCATAAAACAAGTTTTACCCGAGGTTATAGATGACTGTCAATCAACTTTCTTAAAGTAAAGAAAATGTTAAATAACGTTCTAGTTCTAGTGGCTAATAAGGTTATTGATGAGATGAGGAAAAAAAAAAAAAAAAATGTTTTGTCAATTATGAAAAGGCATACAATTCTGTCAGCTGAGTGTTTCTCTTTCATATCCTTTAAAAGTTAGAATTTCACAATAAATGAATGTTTCTGTTTGATATGCTTTGGAAGTTGTGATTTCACAATAGATGGATTGCGTGGATCAGAGTCTTTTAATAGAAAACAAGTATTTTAATAATTTATACATATGAAAGTACAGTGACCGTATAAAAGTTGTTGTACTGTAACAAATCAATATACATTATAAGTTCATTATTTTATATAATAACTATATAGATCGTCAAAGTTAAACTAAAGTGACTATAAATTAAACTAAAAAATAATTAATTTCCAAATATTATCATGTAGAAAATAAGTTGGAGTAAAAAATATTATAAAAAATAGCTTAACAATGTGGAAAAAAGGAAAAGAAAAAAAAAACCATGGAGGAAGATAACTTTAACTATGGACACACTCTGAAAGTGAGATTCGTCAAACATATTTTAAGAGTTATAGATGATAGTGATGATGAATAGTGGAGATAAGTTTTACTATACTTGTTTTTACCTTTTAAGTAAAAATTAACATTCCTGAAAAAAATAACATTATTCATTTCCATTTTGATGGGGATAAAATTAGTCTCATATTAATGTAAAAAGAATACACTGTCTTCTTAGCACCAATTAAAAATAAAAAGTTATAATAAAATAAAATTCAAAATAAAGTATTAAAGAAAATATTGTTAATAATTTAAAACAAATATAAGAATTCGTTAAATTTCATATCTAATTTAAATAATTAAATTAAACATTGTTCATATAAAGACAAATTCGAATAATAGTAAGACATAAAATATTTTTTCATCGAGGTGATTTCACCGATTACATGGAACGATTGATTGTGTTTTTTTTTCAGAAAAAAAGAAAAAATATCTCATTTGCTTAAAGACAAAAGAATATTAACTATATTTCTAAAAATAAAGAATAAACTTAACAACGAGAACAACTAATTAATTAAATACATACGTTTGTATATATACTAGTAGCCTATACCATGTTTAATTATGAGTATATGCGATTATTCTTAAATTATTATGTCACTTTTGTTTTTCATATCTATGTCCTTCTTATTTGAAGGCTAAGCCTAGTCACGCATCAACTTGAACATCAACTTGGATTCCTACGGTCCTATGAATGCATATAACTTGCCCTCAATCCCACAATTACATAAATTAAATAAAATATTAAAACAAATAATTTAAAAACAACTTAAGTGGTTTAAAGTCAGATTCACTTTTGTATGATTTCTTTAAAAAAAATTACCATTTTATTTTAATTTATATGTTACTGTTTATTATAAAAAAAATTAATTTTAAAAATTAAAAAATAATTAATTTTTATATTGATTAAATTAGATATTATTCTTTTAAATAATATTTTAATTTTTTTTATTAATATCTAAATTATTTTTTATTATTTTAAATTGATATTTAATTAATTATAATATTTTAATTACCAATTTTAAAATTTAAATACTTAATAATTAAAAACTTAACAACTAATTAGATATTAATTTAAAAATTATTTATTAATAACAAAAAATAATTTAGATATTAATAAATTTTTAATTTTTAAAATAGTATTTAATTTAATTAAGATAAAAATAAATTATTTGTTATTTTTAAAATTAATTTTTATTTAAATATTTTCTAACAGTGGGTGAAGCATAATTTCAGATGAAAGAGATTTTAGGTGTTCTTTAAATGGATTTACTTATAATATTGGTTTACATTAATTCAATATTGCAATGGTTATACAAACATTTTTAACAAGTATTGTATTGATAATATTAAAACGTATTTTATTTAATAAGTTTGATAAAACTTAATAAATAATCAACTTAGGCCTTCCATGTTATAGTTTGAAGAATTAAAATTGATTTTTGGTAAAGAAAGTTGGAAAATGGTGAAGATTTGTTCCCCCTTCTCGAAAACAAGTTTAATATTAAGTGAAAGTGACATATGAGATCCTGATGGATCTAAAGTGGAAAACCAGTTTATGAGAGATTGGTGTTTTCGAAAGCACCTCAGAAAAAAACATGTCGGTTGATTTTATAAAGGTTCTCGAATTAAGCATGTCGGTAATGACATTTAAAATAAACATGTTTTATTGAATCAAATCTGCAATTGGTGATTTGTGTCTGAGACAATAGGCACCCTTTCATCATCAGGAGCAGTTATCGATATTCTTCACATAAAATAGTGGAGTTGGTGGTCACTAATCAAATGCAACCTCTTTCTTTTTTTTGTTTTCACAGCTCCCATAATGAATTTTTTTTGAAGAATTTGCGACCTCTTTCACACTGATTACATTCATTTACATTTAAATAAATTATTATTTTATTATAATATAATATTTTATTTAGAAAAACTTAATACATTTTATTATAATACAATATTTTATTCAAAAAAATATTATAGAATAATTACTTTTACTATTTTGTCTGAAACAAATTTTAATCATTTTAAATCGATGGCCGTCCTCCTGGAGCACTAGACCCCAGATCTGTGAGCTACCGATGTTGACGAAAGTATAAAGAAATATTTGGAAGTGAGAATTGCATTAATTTAGGAAAACTAAATGATTCTTTCTACAAAATTATTCTCACTCCTTAAAACCTTGAATCGTGATGTCCCAAATAGGGCACAAATCAAGCCACCCATCTTAAAACCCTCAATATTGTCTTTACATCTTTATTTATGAGAAAATATAACTTAATCATTTGTAAATAATATTTATGTTGAAGATTTTTATTATTAATAAAAATATTTTATAATATATAAATCAATATACACTTTATAAGATTTGATAAGATTGAATTAAATTTAGATTTGATAAGATTAAATTAAATTTAAAGTTTATTTTTTTAATATGGTATTAATATAGTTTATTTTAATAAGAATTTATTAGATGATTAAATTATTTATTATTAGATTCTTATCGAATGATTCATTATATAGTATTAAACACAACCTAACAATCTCGATGATAGATGTTAAAAATTATGTATTAATTAGAAATAATAATATTTTATAATAGGTAAGTTGATGTAAATTTTATTTCATAAATTAATTTTATTAAATAGAGTTATGTTAAATATATTCATTAATATTTCAAACAAAATTGAGTTAATTACAATAAAAATTATATTATTAAGAATAGTCACATATGCTTAGATAAAAATTGTTATCAATTCAAGGGAGTATCTGGTCTTCTCCAAAAATAGCTCAACAAAAATGTCATATCTTTAGAACTCTATATATGGATAAATAAATAATTATCTTATCTTAATGTAATATAATTTGTTGGGTATATCTTCTTGAATTTTTCCTACATATAATATTGACATAAATTTAAAACTAGTATTTTTATTTATATATAATAAAATTTATAAATTTATGTTATATACTAATTTAATAAAATTAATTAATTTGTAAATAATTATAAAAATTTGGTGTATTATATTTGTTATAGATATTACATTGTAAGTTTATAATAAAATTATAATTATAATTTTATTATAAACTTACAATGTAATATCTATAACAAATATAACACAACAAATTTATATAATTATTTAAAAATTGTGGACACTTATTTCCGCTAGTATTTATAATTATTCTGACATAAAATTTTAACTATATTTTTTAGGATATTAAATAATTATTATTCAAATATTTTTAAGATATTAATTATATTTTGAAAACATTATATCATTTTTTTAATATAGAAATGGTTATATAAATATATTATAATTTTGTATAATTTAATTAATAATTTTTATAACTTATTAAAAAATAAATTAAATTTTTTTCTATAAAATTATATGCAATTTTTTTCTATTTCAATATAATTTATCTTATATCTTAACATTATTTAGTTTGTTACCATATTTTTATCTTATTATATTTTCATCATGCCATATTTTTATTTTATTGTATCATATTCTTCTATTTTATTATATTGTGTTGACTAAACGAATGTTTAAAATTTAAAACAGTTATAATTTATATACATTATTTTCTCTAAACTCATTAAGACGTTTTTGAAAACAAAGAATTTAACAAAAGTTGATATTACACATGAAATAATTCTCAATCAAATTTGCTAACGTAATCAATGTCTTTTAACGCTTGCTTTAAAGTTAACAATACACCGCTCACCCTTAATTTTGTTTAATTTTCAAAGTTTTGAAATAAAAAAGCTAATTTGTTTCTTGTTATTAAAACCTCAACCCTGTCACTCCTTTCTTAAACTAGCCCTTTCTTTTTTATCCAACGCTCGAAACTATTGTGTACAAGAATAATAATAATAATAATAATAAAAATTTCTCCTTTAGTAGTTTTGAATGGGCCAAACTATACCCTTTTCAAGATCTCTCCTGGGCTTTTTCTTTATGAAACTCCTAATTTCAATTTACACCTCCATAAATTTATACTACAAGAAAATCATAAAATAGAAACCAATTTTTAGATACCAAAATAATTAGTTGTAATAGTAACTAAATTAGAGACCAGTTTAGAAACTAAAAAAAATTAATTTCTAAATTAGTTTCTATTATTGTTAAATAGTTTTTAAATTGGTATCTAATTAACTACTAAGGTTTTAACTACCAATTATTTAGTTTCTAAATTTGGTTACAAAAATTTTGGTTGCTAATTAGATATCAATTTAGAAACCATTTAACAATAATAGAAACTAATTTAAAAACAATATTTTTTTATTTATTTTTAAAATGGTTTCTAATTTAGTTACTACTACAACTAATTGTTTTGATTTCTAAAAATTGGTTTCTATTTCATGATTTTTTTTAGTATTAAATATTCTAAATTTATCTTTCTAAAATTAAATGCTTTATTTGATTAGTTGGTGTTAGAATGTTTGTTACGTTTATGAAGGATGTGGTGTGGTTCGTAGTGGTGCTTAGTGCATTTGGTGAATATCTGAATTTTTGCATTTTGAGTTTCACTTTTTTATATCACACAATCTGGACAACTTTTACATTATAAATCTATAATATTAATTTTTTATTTTATTTTATAAATTATAATCTGAAATTTATATTTATATATTTTTAATATATATTTTAAAATATAAAATTTGTGATTTTTTTAAATATTTTGTTTTTATTTTATTCTTAAGTTATGGAATTGCATCACAATCACATATATTTCATTGGTTTGTACAAACAACTATAGAAAACAACTTTAGAAGTGATGGTTGAATATAGAGATGAAATTCTAATATTGAACCAAAATATACTATGAAGTAGAAAAGTTGTTTGTGATGAATCAATTGGATATAATGAAGTTTGTGACAACTTAAAATGAATTGGTTGAAGAAAATTGTGTTTGCTCTTTAACAACAAATAATATAATTATAATTTAATTAATTTAAGTAGAAACATGTGACATATGATATTTTTTTTTATCAGCAAAGAATAGAATTAAATTAAAAGGGACATTTCAAACCCTTATACAAGAACCATTCACCACATATAGCTATAACAGATCAAGGCAACCAAACCATAAAAATGAATACAACACTAAGAAACCAGACACGAAAGGGCTGCCAATACAGCTACAAAAGTGCTTCTGAATTATGCCGCAGAAACAAGGAAACTTGTCCCAACAACCTGTACCGCATGAGCTACATTAAACGCCACCTGGATGCTGCCCCATGACTACAATACCTCTGTTGCAGCCCCAAAAACATCCTGCTGAAACCTGCTTCTAGTCCCTTGGCCCAGCTAGCCATCCCTTGGCCCATCTTGTTGGTACTTCAATGTACACATGACCCCCAAACTGCTTACAACCGGATCACCTACATTGCACAAAACTAGCAACCAACAACATTCCAACCAAATCTTCACTTGGATTGCCTTAATTACTAAAGCCAAGTAGATTCCACCTTTTTCACTTACCAACAGCACCTTCTAAGTACACCAATGGGAGCTCCAGATATAAAACCAATCACATCACAAGATCTAAAGCAGCATGTCGGGTTTACCTTCTTATTTGGACAACAGCAAAAATGCGCCTTCCAAAGGACCAATCACTTCAGCTGCTTGTCATAAATATGCAATATAACTTAGGGTAATATGCAATATAACTTAGGTCCACCCTGCACTAGCATAGTTGGCCGCAACGCATCAAAACAACCCCTCAACATTAGATTGTTACACCGTGGGCAGAGATTGATCATAGTCGTGACTCATGCATTTGAAAGATTCAAAAGGAGAGTCCCTTCGCACTCATTCACATAAACTCTCAGCTTTGGCATAAGCTTTCCTTCATAATAGGATACTCCATCCCAATCTATTCTAGCAGCTACAATCACATTACATCAGGAAAAACTTCTAAAATGCTACCCCACACCACAGCTCCTACTTCACTCACCTTTCAACACTTCCTACTGATTTCCTCACCACTTCCTCCCTTAATTTCATCTGCTTCACTACATAACTGTTCTGCTTCAAATCTGGATATAGAAACAAGCTGTGTGAATATCAGTATTCACATTAACTGCTCAAAAGTTCTAAAAGACCCTGCTCTGTTTGATTTCTGCAACAACTACACAACCACACCACTACAGAATACTATGCTCCTCCATTATGACCATCAATCATTCCTCCAAAAGCTCCTTGGCTTCGAGTCCAGCATCACTAGAGACCTCCCTTTTCAGAGTACACTTTGAAGGCATTGGCTTGGGTTCAGATGCCAATTCGAAAAAGCATACGAAAAGGAGCACACCCTGTGTTTCAACCATAACCAAGTAAGGAGTTGAGCCATTTGGAAAATTTCTTCAGCGTTAGGTACCCCTAGCTTAAAGATAACACTATTCCTCTTCTCCAAGATGCATCGAACTATTGCCACCCACATACCTTTCCACACTTGATTCGGCTTAATAGACATATGAGCTAGATAAAAGTTCTCAAAGTGACACCTCAAATCCTTATGTTGAACAAACATAACACCTATCCACCTGAAGCATAAAGACCAAACTCGTTGTGCAAAAGAACACTCCCAGAACAAGTGTTGAGTAGTTTCTTCTGACTCTCTACAAAGCACACAAATAGAAGAGTTTACTGCCACCCCTCTCCTAAGAAGATTAACAGAAGTTGGGATTTTGTTGAGTAAGATTCTCTATGCAGTTATAAGGGCTTTAGGCATTGCTTTAACCTGCCAAAGAGAACAAAAAACGCTATCATGTGCATCATTGTTTTGATTAGCCAGGCGTACATAAGCTGACTTCACAGAGAAGTTCCCTGTGGTATCCCCTCCCCAGACAAGAATATCCTTGGATTCCTTGTTCATGATGCCTCTGTTAATGTGCGTAAGCAACTCTTCCTCCAAAAACGGATTCCCAATCAAACCTAGCCCTCCTCCAATTTAGCCTCCATTGCCATCCATAAACCTCCCACGTACCTACCTCTCACACCTTCATTCCTTGATCCATAGAAAGAGAATAAAGTCTAGGATACATAGACTTAAGATTATTGTTATTAACCCAAGCGTCTTCCCAGAATCTAACATTGCCTCTATCACCAACTTTCCACACAATAGTCTTTTGGAACCAATCATCATCTTCACCCTCCCCACAAGCTTTAGAAAGATCTCTCCACCACCAAGACTGTCATTTCGAACGGGCTTGGCTTCTTCCTATTTCCAAACCATACTTAGAAAAAAGAATGTCTTTCCACTTCCCTTTTTCATCCTTCATCAGTCATCATTTCCATTTTTGTCAGCAAAGCATTATTAAAGTTTATGAAATCTTTAATCCCCAACCCTCCTTTCTCAAGGGGTTTACACGCATTCTCCCATCTTACCCATGATATAGACCTGTTATCTCTGCCCCAAGCCCAAAGGAACTTCCTTTGTATACTGATTATTCTGTTACAAACCGACATCGGTGCTTTAAAGAAGGACAAGTAAAAGAGAGGAATGGCGGTAAACACCGATTTAAGTAAGTATACTCTTCCTGCCATAGAAAAAAATCTCCCCTTCCAGATACTAAGTCTAGCATTGATTTTTTTTATGACTGGCTCCCAAAACTATTTCTTCCTTGGGTTACCTCCTACTTCTAATCCCAGATACTTAAAAGGGATCGTCATGGTCATGCAGTTCAGAGTTTTTGCATAGGTATTGAGGGAGAAGCTATCAACACCAATGCCTGCCAACTTTGATTTGTGGAAGTTGATTTTTAGACCTGAGGCAAGTTCATAACACCTTAGGATCGCCTTTATAGTGAAGATATTAGAGAATGAGTCTTCGCACATAAACAAAGTGTCATCAGCGAATTGTAACAAACAACACTCAGTTTCATTCCTCCCCACCTTCTCACCTTTGAGCAAATTCAGTTTTGACGCTTGTCTCACTAACCCGGCCAAGCCTTCAGCTACCACGAGGAAGAGAAACAGAGCTAAAGGATCTTCCTGTCTTAACCCCCTAGAGGGTTTAAATTCCTCCGCAGGGCTACCATTAACCAGAACAGACACAAACAACGACTCCAAGCATCCTCTGACCCACGCAATCCATTTAGAATGGAATCCCAACCTTTGTAACATATCAAAGAGGAATTTCCACTTAACCGAGTCGTACGCCTTTTCGTAGTCCACCTTCAAACAAATCCCACTCCTCCGTTTTCTAGTTACCTCCTCAACCACCTCATTTTCCAGAAGGACACTATCTAACCTTCCACGATCCTTCAAAAAAGCTGACTGACTCTCATCAATGACCAGAGAGAGGACATCCTTCATACGAAACGATAACACCTTAGCTATGATCTTATAGATGGATCCTACAAGGGAAATTGGTCTAAACTGGTCAAGCGTAGTAGGGTCCCTGACTTTAGGTACAAGTGCGATGGAAGAGGCGTTACACCCCTTCGGAATGCACCCCGTTTCCTAAAAGAAGTGCATCGCTTCCACAATGTCAGACTTAAAAGTTTCCCAACTATTCTTGATGAAATTGAAATTGAACCCATCTGGGCCCGAACTCTTTGAACCTTCACATTGCCAAACAACTTCCTTCACCTCTTCCTCTGTGAAGCTGGACACTATTCTTAAACTAACCTCCGCGGAAAGGGTTTTGAACTCCACAGTACCAAGATTAACCCCACAATCATGTGTAACCAAGAATCTTTGATTAAATGTACTCTTAGCTTCCCTACAAATAACTTTCAGCTCTTCACACCATTGATGATCAATCTCTACACCTTTGACCTCATTTTTAAGTCTTCTCCACTTGATTGCATTGTGAAAGAATTTAGAATTTGTATCTCCCAACTTAAACCAGTTTGCTCTAGATTTTTGTCTACAAAGAGATTCCACCTGCTTATCAATCAGCCTCAACTGACTAAACAACTCCATTCTTCTCAACTGACCGTGCTCCTCAAGAATATTGTTGTCATTGTTAACATCGAGATCTTCAATATGCCTCAAAATTTGCTTCTTCTTGGACTCTAGACACTTTAACACATCTTTGTTCCATTCTTTAAGGTCGGCCTTTAGAAGCTTCAATTTATCTTTGAGTTTAGATATGCTATTCTCCTGCACATTATAAGAACACCATTTCTCCTTCACAAAGTCCTTGAAACTAGGCTCCATAAACCATGCGTCAATGGTTCTAAAAGGTTTAGGCCCCCAATCTTTGACCGAAAATTTCACCACTATAGCGCAATGGTCGGATACCACTCTCAGTTGTACATATTGCTTGCAAGACGGCCAAATTTGAAGCCACTCTTAGGAAACAAGAAACCTATCTAATCTGCTTTTACCTGTACCATTTGACTTGAACCAAGTATATTTTTTACCTACTACGGACACGTCCACCAAGTAATTGCTTTCAATAAAATCATTAAAGCCACTAATCTCCTTTTTTTGACTAGAATTGCCTCTAACTCCTTTCCTTTCATCTTCTCTTCTAACTGCATTAAAATCCCCACAAAAGCACCATGCCACACTTTGATGCATACTCTTAAAAGACGTCAAAGTTTCCCACTGAGC
>Ga0123342_1008510_pt1 | contig 12849 bp, 7 predicted proteins | sample Turbeawhitnodule_FD_89960 | JGI IMG/M metagenome (GOLD analysis project Ga0123342, IMG submission 89960) | Root nodule microbial communities of legume samples collected from Mexico - Turtle bean Mexico white nodule | ecosystem: Host-associated > Plants > Roots > Nodule | place: Mexico: Nepantla...
AATTAAGTATAATATTATCAAATTTATAACATAGTATGTTACAAACTTTTAAAAAATAATCGATTTTCAGAATCAATTAATTTATTTAATTTATTATGTTATAAAATTTATAATTAATTATTTTATCTTTATTATAATATAAATATATATATATATATATATAATATTTTTTATTGTAATATATAAAATAGTGTTATTTTATGTGTATAAAAGAATGAGGGTAATTTTGACTTTTTGTGTGAATTGCTTTATCTTTCTTTGCTTTTCTTTGCTACGGGGCTGAATTTATCCTTCTCCCACAAATCCTTGCCTTTCTTTCCTTACATTTGAATGGATACAAACACAATCCTTCTTTCCTTTTCTATCCACATGAACAATATTCATGCGGAAACAAACAAACCCTTAGAATTTATAAAGCCGTAGTTTCTCTGTCTCCAAATATATAATATCTTTTAGTTATTTCTATTGCACTAATTTTAGTGGAAAAAAAAACAAAATTAATAAAATAATTTCTGTTTAAAAAAATTTCAAGAAAAAAAATAATTCTATTAAATAATATTAAAATTCCCAATTTAAGTTTTATCGTGATCTATTCTATGATTTCTTTTTCCAAATCATCCGTTCTTAAAAGAAAATGAAGCACGTTCATTCCCCTTCCACAAAACTCCATAACATGCATTCTAAATTTGAAGTCTCGTAGTGTTAATAAAATTTTCAACGACACGATAGAATAAAAAAGTGCTTTTACTTTTTATACTTTCAAAATCAAAATATTTTTATGTTAATTAATCTCATCTTTAAACTTTTAAAAACATCGATTTAACCCTTATTAATGAATTTAACCACATTAAACCAGAAGTATAGAGGACTATAACGACTTTTTTTCCAACATGATAAATGTATTTCTTTGGTGAATGGAGGCTATAAAGACAAATATATTTTTTTTAAATACCGCATTGAGTTAACATAGATGGGATAATTTAAAATTTGAAAAAAATGTTATTTTATTCCCTTTCCAGAAAAAACAAAGTAAATATAACTCATAATATCGGTAGAGAGTGCTTTTTCACAATTTATTGATAATACTTTAATGTCTTTGAGAACCCAGAAGTTTTAATCTATATTATATTTATATAATGATTTTCCCCCACAATCAAAATCAATCTTTTATTATGAATAAAAGAAACTTAATGGTTTAAGTTTAGCTCTTCCTTTCACCAAATCTACTAAATCGAATAGGGCCATAATTATTGATACACTGCTACCTATACCATTGTTTAATTGTAACAATCTTTCCCTTTACTTTACTTAATCCTATAGCAGTACGTCTTTCTTTCTTGGTTTAACAATCTCATGAATAAGTTTGCAAACACACAAGCATAAACAATAGAAACTAATGAAGATATCTGTAGCATTCCTCATGTTCACTATTTGTTTGCATGCTTCAGCCAACATCGGAAGTTCACAAGGAGATGGAAATTCTTCACAAGTAGATGGAAGTACTTCGCAGGCAGCAGACTCCTGTGTCTCCAAGCTAAACCTCAGTGTTCCTCTCCTCTTCGACACAACCAATCTCGATTGTCTTCCTGTTTGGAATGCTCGGGGATACATCCTTAGAGTAAGTCGTGCATTAATCCTATAAAATTAAATTATTGTCATTCTAATTATGATTGTGTATCCCATTTCAAGATAAAAAAACATTTTAAGAGATTAATTTTAAATTTAATTTAACCTTACAAAATGAACTTATAAGATGAGATTTATACATATTTGTATATTATAAATAATTTTATCTCTAATCAATGTGTCAATATAACCTCTTATGCCGAGATGTGTCAATATAACCTCTTATGCCGAGATATGTAAATTTGATACATGTCAATAAATATTTATAGATGATTCAATAATAGTTCGATAACAAATGATAATCTCATTAAAATAGATTATGATATTATCTTAAAAAGTAGATTTTAAATATAACTCAATCTTACAAAACTAAATTTTAAGATTAAGTTTTGCACTCATTTATATATTCTAAATTTATTTAATATCCTTGTTGATATGAAATCTCCAACAATTTCAACAACAATAAATTTAACAATCAACTGTGACCTTTCAGTAATTAACATCAAACCAACTAACCGAATATGCATGCATTAACTGTGCAGTATTCTCAGACTTCTCCAAACATATGGAGCTTCATTCTCTCAGCACCGAACACAAATTCTTATATAGCAATGGGGTTCTCTCCCAATGGAGGCATGGTGGGTTCAAGTGCCATTGTGGGGTGGATCTCATCCAGTGGGGCTGGTGGAGGCATGAAACAGTATTATCTAACAGGACTTGCACCAAACCAAGTGGTGCCAGATAGAGGCAACTTAAAAGTTCTCACCAACTCAACCTTCATTACATCACAGTCCTCACGTTTGTACATGGCCTTCCAGTTAGAAACCAACCAACCTCTGTCCCGGTTGATTTATGCCTTTGGACCTAACGGTGTGTTCCCTTCAACACCAAGTTTTGCATTAACGCAGCACCAAGACAAAGTCTCCATTACGTTGAATTACGCAACAGGTTAGTTAAAAGAATCAGCTATGCGTGAGTTTTTTACATTCAAGTACTAATGAATAAATTAATTCAGTGAATCTCTAGAGGAACATGACAAACTCATATTTCTATCTTGATTAATCAACTTAAACCACAAATTCAATCGCAACATCCAATCTTCATCAAACAGTTATATGTATACTGAATGCGTGGATACTTGCAAAAATGATTGCGCTAGTTTCATTACTTTGTGATTTGAGAAATTTTATTCCTGGCTACATGTATTTTCTACAAAGAAAGAAGAAAGGTAAGTATAGAAGAAAAGGAGATAGAAAAATATGCTAAAAATCAGTGCTATGATAGAGATAGATGGAAAGAAAAATTGTGTTGTATATTGCATAAATTACTCAAATCTTTATTTTATTTGCATGACAAGGTTTGAAAAAATCGAAAATTAGTAGACGCATTATTCTAGGGATGACCTTTTGGTGGAGTTGATTTTGACAAATTGATTGGACCAATACATGGCCCATTCTTAGTGCCAAACTATTTGCAGTGGTTTTGTGGTTGTTGAGGGGATTTATCGTGTGAGAATAATCTAGTTGAAATGTAAATCTGACTCGACCTTCTACCAAACCCACATATGTTCTTTTTTTTTTTTACTTTTTCTCTTTATTTTTTGTATGTAGTTCTATCCACTAAATTTGGCTCCATAATTCCTTTTGCATAACACTTGTTAATTACAGTAGATGTTCCATATTAAATATGGTACTTTAAGTCAACTATTCATTCTAAAACTGAAAAAATTATTTTATTCTAAAAAATTATATAAATGAGACCATATATAAAATAAAACTATTTACAAATATCCTATATCTACTATAACATCTTAGACACGTACCATAAAGATAACAAAAGTTATACTTTTAATATAATATGTAACAAAAATAATCCTTCTTGAAATTTGACCAGGACAATATATTCCTCTACTTTGCCAACTCAATCTATACCCACACTTGTCAGTTATAGCAATCATGTTATTGTCGTGGAGTTGATTAATAATTTAAGAATTGTCACATAGTTATCTCTATATTTAATTTAGTTTTCTTCTGAAAATATTTGATGTAATATATATGGAGTTTGGCTTAAAGCAGGACATTTTGTTCTTCCTTGTGGATTTTAATGTAAATTGGGAAATGCTACTATTTTGCTTGCCCTCAATAAGTTCGTGAATATATTATACAGTAGTCATATTTGAATATTAGGGCTGAGAGTGAAAAGGTTTGTTTATGATATTATTGGAAACAGGTTCAAATGCATTAGGAAACTCATATATGAACCTGAAAAGAAGCCATGGAGTGTTGAATATATTGGGATGGGGCATTCTAATCATAATGGGAGCAATAGTTGCTCGTTACTTCAGAGAATGGGATCCATTTTGGTTTTATTTTCACGCTTCAGTTCAATCCTTGGGTTTTGTTCTGGGAGTAATTGGTGTAATTAGTGGTTTTGTTTTGAATAATCAACTCCATGTCGACGTTAGTCTTCACAAGGCTCTTGGAATCATCATTTTCGTTCTAGCCTGCCTCCAGGTACTAGTTTATTTATTTTTTACATTTTTCGTAATTGTGCACTTTATCCAAAACTTGATACGGTATCTTATAATGTATGTTTATAGTATTAAAAAATAGTGAATTTAGTACCATTATTTTTTAAGAGTACATCATTAATTAATTTAGTCCTTAACATAGAATCACTTTAATGTATATATGTCATTACTTTGCTTTTTTAATAGATGTTAGAAAGAAAATTATTAAAATTAGGGATTGATATTCTTTTTTCTTAATATCATGAAATTAATTAACTGATGGTCCTAATTTTCAGGACCGAATTGTTGTATGTGTAACTAGTTATCTCTCTAAATTACAATAAAATATTGAAATACTTCTCAGATTTATTTTCCATACCTTTATCTATTTTTTATCTAATGTGTCATTTATTTAATTATCTTGGTATTTTCCTTAAGGACTAATTATATTTAATTGTATCCTTATCTTTTCTAATAACACAAGTTATTTTTCAAATTTATATTATTTGTTTGTGCAATGAAACCAATAACAAATTGAAAAGTGTTGTTAATTATAGTAACTCATAACAAAATCTTAATGTATAATAATTGTCGTCATCATTATTTTCTGCATCATTCTATATGGTTGCAAATTAAAACGTATTCATCACGTGCCACAAAATTAGTTTCTTTGAGTATGTTTGAGTGTGAGAGAGTTATTTGTTATTCCCCTTAATTTACTGAATAATTTTCACATGCCTTTTGAGTATAAAATGTATAATAGATAAAATTAAACCAACTTCTGTACAGTAATTTTGAGCGCACCTTATTAGCTTAGCATACTCACAAATTTATATGATTTTGTAGATAATGGCTTTGATTGGTCGACCAAAGAAGGAATCAAAAGTGAGAAAGTATTGGAATTTATACCACCATAACACGGGGAGAATTTTGATTATACTAGCTGTGGCTAACATTTTCTATGGAATCCAATTAGGGAAGGAGGGAAGTGGATGGAATATAGGTTATGGGATTGTGCTGGCCATATTACTCACAATGGCACTTACTTTTGAGACACAACTGTGCAGTAAAGACTAAATTCTTTCCCTCATAGATTTTGATTTGTTTCACCACTGTTTTTTATTTGGAAGTTTAGTTCCATTAATTTGTAACTTATTTTTGTACTAAGAGGATTGCTCATGAATTAATTTTATGTTTAACATATGTCTCTTCCTCTAGCTTCAACAAATTGCTGTCAGTAGTCCATTACATTATATAAAAATGAAATTATACAAAGACTATTGTTAATAAAGTAAACATTCAATAATTAAAAAAATAGATTTCCACCCCCAACATTTAACAATTATTTAATAACTCGTTTAGTAATAAATACTGTGAGAAGTTTGTAACTTTTTTTTATAAATAAAAACACAATTCAGATCCACCACCTCTTCAATGTGTCTAACTTGGGATGCTTTGACATAACATAAACAATCAAATATTCTGAAACATGAGAGATTAGAGGCCCATTTTTGAAAATTTTGACGGACAAACCATGAACTCAATAAAATTTTCAATTATTTCCATGCAAAGCAAGTTGGAATTAATTCATATGTTTTTTCACACAAACATTGACAGCATTCCGAAGTTCATTAAATTCCAAAAAAGTGGTGGGGACAAAGTTGTGTGTAGGAAAAAAAAGTTTGTTTTGTGTAATATTATGAGAAGTTTTGTGTAATATTATGAGAAGTTAGAATTTTTTTTTAAAGAGATTTAACCGTGGTGCAGGTGTTTGCCGCCTACAACTTGTATGCACTCATGCTTCATTCTACACATCCTATTCAACTTCGCACATGTTAGCTTGCTTCTTTTTGTTCCTTTCTGAGAGATGTTGTGTTGTTTATCCTTGGTCGTTTGAATTTGTTATTAAAGCTCGGTCATAACCTCTTCCTTACCCAGTCTTGCTCACCCTTTACAGTCCCTTGCCTGTTGACCTGTTTGACTACACCAGATACTACCTATATAGTCATGTCCCACTTTGCCATCCTTTTCATCTAGCTCCCTTATCTTATTCATTACCCTTTACCTTTGCTTTAGGCTTTTAATGTTCCAAACACCTTTCTATTCCTTCAACCCCATTTTACATCTTTCAGTTTCTTCTTTCACTTTTTTCTGCACAATTATTAGTTTCTAGATTCACATAGTTATTGCATAGAGGTTTTCCCATGCATAAATATTATATGAATGTGTGACATTATTATTATTTTATTATTATTATTATTATTTTACGGAAAAAAATTAAAATGATTAAAAAGATTATTAGAAAAACTAATATACTAATGTCAACTCTTATTTTTTTTATCAGTTCAAATTTCTTATGTTATATATATAGCAGAAGTAAGTCACATTGTGAATGTATATCATTACCATGAGAAGTGCCATGCTATAATACAGTACTTCCAACAAGAAAGTCTCTCTTTAAATTCACCTATTATGATTTTTGATTGATTTTTTTGCTGAAAATTAACACAGTACCCTGTAGGTTCGGTTGGTCTAATCAAACATTTGAATGAAACAACAACACTGTCTGCATGTCTTGTTCCAGCCGGCAATATGCCAATTGTCAAAATCAACTATTTATAATTACGAGGATGATCATAATTTTTCACTATAAAATTGAACATAATTAGTGACACATCCTAAGTAGTTACTTCTGCTGTCTCTGGTTCTTAATTATCTTCCTCCTCACAAAGATGAAGCTAACAAGCCTTTGCCAGATAGTCTTGTTCATTATGCTCTATAATTCATCAACCTTTGTGACTTCTCAAGATTCATGCTCCTCTAAATTGATGCAACTTCAGCTTCCCATCCCTTTCGAAACAAGTTCACTTCTGTGCAGTTCTGTTTGGCCTACTCACAATTTCATTCTCAGAGTATGTCTCTTAAATTTTTTGTCCATATTTTTTCTATCAAACACTGACAAACTTTTCAGAAGTATTGTTTTTGTATTCACAACATAGTATGAATAACAACACTTTAGTAGCATATTTGAGTGTAACATTTAAAATTAATGAGGTATATATCTTTCTTCTTTCTGTTTGATTCTCTTATCAGTATGCTAAGGCTTCATCAGATGTGTGGAGCTTCATATTTTCATTCCCATTAGACACAAAAGCTTATGCAGCAATAGGGTTCTCTAAAGATGGAAACATGGTGGGTTCCAGTGCAATTGTGGGATGGATGCCATCTCCAGGTGCTGGAGGCATGAAATTGTACTATCTGGGTGGAAAATCACAAGATGAAGTGATTCGAGACAGAAGTGATCTTTATGTTATGAATGCATCATTTGTTCCACCAACTGATTCTCTTGGTTACTTGATCTTCCAGTTGAAGACCACTCAACCTTCTACCAATCTCATATTTGCCATTGGACCCAATGGCCAGTTTCCTGATTATCCACAGTATAACTTGCCCAAACATATTGATCAAACATCAGTGACCATTGATTATTCAAAAGGTTAGTGAAGAACCTTTTTCTTATTCAACATCAACATTAAATCATGAGTGTGTATTAAAGTATATATTAATTATTGTTTTCTTATCATAGATCGAAATAACTCTTCTTTACTCATTCTAAAGGGCCAATTTCTACATTAATCTGCAGAACTTTATATACAAATATATGTATACACAGATCTATTACTTCAATTATGAAACTTTTTCAATCGAGTCATTGTAAAAATCTATCACTAGACTATTCAGCTAGGTCTTAGTTTAAAACTTAAAATAGTAATCCTATATTAGATTTTTTATATATACAAGAACCTACAAAGATTTTTTTTTCATGATGATGATTTGCATGAGTGGATTTCTAATTAAAATTGTTTATTATTATAAGAAAATTAGGAAGCAACTCCATCCAAACAATACCAACTTATTTACTCTAATACTTTCGAACGTACAATTGTTTAACTATAATAAGAAACTTTGTTTTTAGTTTGATTATATAAAAATTGTAACTATGTTAAATAGCAAGTAGAGATTTTTTAATTCATACGTGAGACTGTATATATATGAGTAGTTAGGTAGCGAGATAATGAGTAACCTAATGATAAAGTCAACAAATTTTTATTATGATAAATTTTAAACGACTGTGATATCATATTAAAAAGTGTACTTTAAGTTTAACTCAACTTTGTAAATCAGTTTATAAGATGATATTTGTATTTATATCTTATAAAATATATTTATCTTTAGGCGATACACCTTAGTGCGATTAGATCTGAATGTTTCTTTTGCAACAGGTTCAACTGGTGAAAATTCTAACCTAAAACTTCGAAGAAGCCATGGGGTTCTGAACATTATGGGATGGAGCATTGTAATGATAATAGGATCTATAATTGGGAGATACTTGAAAGAATGGGATCCCATGTGGCATGCTTCCATTCAAGCATTTGGCTTTCTCACCGGCCTTTTTGGAATTTTATGCGGATTGCTCTTATCTAACAAACTCAATTCTAAAGTCACTCATCACAAAAATATAGCAATCCTCATCATCCTCCTTGCCTTCCTACAGGTTACTTAATTCATTTCTCTCTCATTTAACCTTACATTAACACATAATTAACAAACACTATTACAAATCTTACATCACTTTTATTTAAATAAAGTATATATATCATATCTTAAATTTATATACATTAAACTCATTTTCTCGTATAAAAACCATAATTTTTATTAAAAAAACATAACATTTATTATTAAAAGGGTTGGAAAGTGGAAAAGTAAAAGAAAAAATGAGTGTAAAATTTTTTTTTTTAGTAATAATAGATTGACACTCTTAGTTTTTACCCACATTCACTTGACAATCAATTATATTAAGTCGATATTTGGATTTGAAATTTTTTTAAATATTTTAGAAGTATGATTTTATTAAATTTGATATCCAAATTAAATTATTCTTAAAGATAAAATAAATATGTACAAATCTTATTTCAATATTAATTTTAAAATATTGAGCTAAACCTAAATTTACTTTCTAATAAACACTATATTATTTTCTACACTCTAATGAATCATTCTTGACTCCTGTTATTTATTTATTTATGATAGGTGTTAGCCATTATATTAAGACCTGGAAGGGAATCAAAGATAAGGAAGTATTGGAATTGGTACCATCATAACGTGGGAAGGATTTTGATTATCTTTGCAATTCTTAACACCTTTTATGGACTCCATTTAGGAGGAGAAGGATCTAAGTGGTTTCTTGCTTATGGACTCATTCTTGTTGTCTTGCTCATTGTCTCTGTGTGCTTGGAGATAAGAATGAGGATGATTGCAAGAAGAGAGATTAGATCATTTTCTAAATCCGTGGAGATGCCTTACTAGTTTAAACATGTTTATTTTTTAATCCAAAACCATTCATAATTTCTAATGTATCATAGCTATTTAAACAAGTTTAGGTGGAAATGAAAGAAAGAAAAAAAAAGACCAAAAGGCACCAAATTCACTACTAAGTTCATGTTAGAGAGAGGACTTTCTTTAGAAAAAAATTGTTTGACACCCTAACAAACACTATAAAACTTTCATTTCACAACTTTATAATAAGAGATTTCAAGACAACCAATTTGAAAAGTCACATTTTAAGAGATTTCAAGACAACCAATTTAATAGGTGGATTTTTAAATAGTATTTAGATTTGTTGAAAAGTTGCATTTTTTTTAACAGGACTCTTAAATCGGTTGAAAGACAATTTTTTTTTAATTTTCTCTCGTATTAATTATATTTTTATCAAAATATTCTTAATTATTTTAGATAATAGATAATAAGTCCTGTGGACCATGGAAAGATTTAAAAAATCATTACTATTAAAGTTATAGTTATTTTATATTTTAAATTAATCTCTAATTTAATAAAAAAATTATTAATATTTAAAATAATTTTTATTATTAATAAAAATTTATAAAATAATTTTTAAATCGGTATCTAACTATTGTTTATCAAAGTTTTACATAGTTATATACAGATTTAAAAACTATTTTATAAATTTTTATTAATAATAAAAATTATTTTAAATATCAAGAATTTTTTAGTTTATAAAATAATTTTTAATTTAATAAATATAATAATTAATTATTTATTGATTATGTGTTTGTAGATATATAATTTTTTAAGAAAATAAAATTTATTTACTATTAAATAATTTGTGAAAAAAATTTCATATAATTTTATAATATTCCACTTAATATAATATATTTATTTATATATATATATATATATAATAATTAAAGTAAGATTCAATATTATGCATCAACTTAGAATGTATTATACAATCTGTTTCAAAATAAAATGTTTATAAAAACTATATTAAAAACATGTATAAATAAATATATATAAAATAAAATACAACTAAATCACTTTTAAAACATGAAAAATTATATTTACATATAAATGAAACAATATAATATAACTGTATTGAAACTCTTTAATAAAAGCGTGTCATATTGTAATAATGGTGGTACAAATTAAAAGAACACTATTGATATACATATGTTTAAAATATATTATCATTACGTATATGGAAGAAACTTATTTAAATTCTTAACAATTTTTTATTTATAGAATTTTGAAGCGAAAAGACTAGACAATTTTGATACCGTAAATCATAAACAAACTCAAAAAAATTGAAATATCACTTTCAATTCTAAAAATTTAAAATAATAAATAAGTCTTTCTTTCAATATATTAGTTACTATATTTTTTATCCTTAATCTAATATTAAAGTTATATATAAGTAATTATATATTACATATACAAAAGGCAACTTAGCATTATGCATTAAAATTGAAGAATAAGTAAAGTGATTAAAAAAATTTTAACCACTACACTAAACAACTTTTTGTCATAATATAATTTTTATTATACATAAATGATGACCTCTAACAATGCGTTTTTAAGGATGTCTTTTGTAGGTTAGTTGCTTTTATTGTCATAATTGTTTGAATCCTCTTTTCATGGTTTCTTTAAATTTTTATTACGAAAATGATATTTTCACAATTCATGAAATTGTATACAATTTTTTTTTGATGTGATGGGTTTAGAAATAAATATACAACAACAATAATACAACAACTTTGAAAATAATTATCAAATTATAAGCAATTAGTGTATGTAATTATTGTACATTATTGGATAATATTGTACGTAATTAATTTAATACTGATAGAATCTCATAATTAGTGTTAAGTATGTGTGTAAACCCATCTAATGTTAGCCTTATATAGGGGTATTTAGGGGTACTCATAAGTTGTATTTAGTTTACTGAATATACAATATTGTTGTATTCTATAAATATACCCTTGGTGGTATATTTTCATATAATACAGAATTATTGTTTCCAGCTTATCACTTCTATTTCCTCCTCTCTATTTCCCTTACATGGTATCCAGAGGTGAATTTTTTTTTTTCAGCCATGTCTTCCGCTACTTCTTCTTCTTCTACATCTTCCACCACCAATTCTTCATCTTCCTCCTTTCCCATGGGGTCTCTTCTTCCACATCAGTTCACTATTTTCATCACACTAAAACTAGATAATGACAATTTTCTTCTTTGGAAGCAACAAGTTCTGGCTACAATTAGGGGTCTTAATCTTGAACATTTTCTTGACGGCAATGGTGTCCCTGATTGGTACCTACCGTCCACCGCTGGTCAACCTCTCAAACCTAACGATGCCTATCTTCACTATACCCAACAAGATCACCTTATTGTTGCTTAGCTCCTTGCATCGATGACGTCCACAGTTCTCACGAAGATGGTTGGTCTCGAGAAATCCACTGACATTTGGAAACGCCTCTGCACTTCATACGCATCTCGTACCAAGACCACAATCAAGAAACTAAGCTTCTTCTTAAAACCACCAAAAATGATAAATCTGTATCCACTTATCTTCTGGATATTAAGAAAACTGTAGATAATTTGGCAGCGGTGGGTGCTGATATCTCAACTGAGGAACACATCGAAGCAATTCTTGATGGCCTCTCCGAAGAGTATGATGGTTTCATTACATCAATTTTATCTCGCACAGATCCATATAGTGTTGATGACCTTGAAGTTTTGCTGCTTGCTCAAGAAGAGCGTTTTGAAAAGCACAAAACGCAATCGTCTCTTTTCCAGGCCAATACTGTTTCGGGAAATGTCGTTGTTACCAACCCTACAAATTCTCATTCTCGGTTTAACCCTAATTCTTCTCGTGGTGGTCGTATGTCTTCAAGAAACCATGGTTCTTCCTGCTCCAATCGATTTACCAATACTCGTATTCCCAACAACAATGCTTCAAATTTCAATATGCCTTGGCACACCGTTAAACATTCGTGCCAGATTTGTGGCAAAATTGGTCATACAACGCTTCGTTGTTGGCACAGGTATGATCAGTCTGAACAAAATTCCTTCACTGCTAACATGTCTCAATTTCCTTCTCACCCAGATGAATAATCTTCCATTCTTGGAGCACCATCCACCGTAACTGATCCTCTGTGGTACCCTGATAGTGGGGCATCCCATCATATCACAAATGATTCAGAAGTATTTATCAATAAATCTTTTTATCAAGGTGTTGATCAAGTTCGAATTGGTAATGGTACAGGTATGCGTATTGCTCATATTGGTACTGCGAAATATACTTCATCACACACTAATACAGCTTTTATCTTACGAAATCTTCTTCATGTTCCTCACAT
>Ga0123342_1008512_pt1 | contig 12848 bp, 10 predicted proteins | sample Turbeawhitnodule_FD_89960 | JGI IMG/M metagenome (GOLD analysis project Ga0123342, IMG submission 89960) | Root nodule microbial communities of legume samples collected from Mexico - Turtle bean Mexico white nodule | ecosystem: Host-associated > Plants > Roots > Nodule | place: Mexico: Nepantla...
AAAAAAAATATATATATATATATATATATATATATATATATATATATATATATATATATATATATATATATATATATATATATATATATATATAACAAAAGATTTCTAGAGTTAAAGACATCCTGGAAGATTTTAACGAGAGACATATTAAAGATGTCAAAACATCAACTCTATAAATACTTAGTTACTTGTAAAACATGGTACACATATTTAATATCTAGTTGTATTATGTGTAAATTTACTTACACTTCATTATCTTTATTAATTAAAACATCAATTGTTAATATTTTCTATTTATTTTTTTAATAATTAAAATGATTTATTTTATTAAAACTCTTAAATTAAATTTTAAATAAACATTAAATTGTTTGTCCATTGTGGGAAAAAATTACTTACAATTTGAAGGCGTATCATTAAAACAAAAATTAAATGAGAAAATATGTCTTTGGAGTGCGGCCCTACGAGACTCTGACTCTGTCAAGATAGTACCGCTTCCATTCTTTCCTTCGCTTCTTTCTCTTTCTCGCGAGAAAAGAAGAAGACGACACCGGCGCGCCAAGTCTCAACCACAACCAAACAGGCCCCACACCTGCTCAGAACACTTTAATTAATTAATTAATTAATTTCCTCAATTATTTCGAGAAGAAAGAAATAAATAAATAAATATTCCCACACTTATCCGAACACCGTTATTTTGTTTGGTTCGCTTGCACTTTTCGCAAGCAGGAACACAATAATAGTAACTAATTAAATAGTTTAAAAAAAAAGAAAAATAAAAAGGAGACGCTGGTGGGTCTTGGTATTGTCGGTTTAGTCATCATGAGCCTCCAACTTCTCCCACTACAGCCAAATTACTAGCGCAAGAGAGTTCAACGTGAAGCTGCACTGCACGATTATTCTTCCTTCTTTCTTTCGCTTCTTCCTTTCGCTATTTGATCTCTTTTCCTCTGAATCACCACTGCGTTGTCGCTTCTCCTTCTAGGTTTTGCAGCCATGGGGGCTGCGTGGAGGCAGTTGAAGGTCATGCTCCGCAAGAACTGCCTCCTCAAAATTCGTCATCCCTTCGTCACTGCCGCCGAGGTTGCATTCTCTTCTTCTCACTTTCAACTTTATTTTGCTTTGCATGTTCTCTCTCACTCTCTCACTCTCTCAGTTCCTCCTTACACGCATAACACACTCTCCCTCCCTGTTTTATGAGTTTGATCCTTTGCTTAATTTGAACGATTCCGTGTGTTTGGTTGCTTTTGCGTGATGATCTTTGCTTATTTTTCGCCTTTTATTACTTTCTTATTTGTTTTTTTAATGGTTGACTATTTTTTTTTGGTTTTGATAAAAGTTGTTGATTATTTTTCCGGTTATGTAATGTAATTTTTCTTTTATGGTATACATATGCATTTACATATTCTTTTAAAGATGCGTTTAGGCTTTTGTGTGAGTGTTTGTCGGTTTTTCTTTCAACTGCATTTCAATCTGCTGAATACTGGAATTCTTATCCATATCGCTCAATCCATGGCAGATTTTGCTCCCTACGATTGTATTGCTGCTGTTAGTAGCTATAAGGACAAAAGAGGATACACAAATTCATCCTGCTCAACCGTGAGTGTTTTTGTTCATTGCTCACTGTTACCGTGAGAGTGTATTTTAATTATTTCTCTATCTTGTGTTGTATGGAGAACTGTAGAAGGTTTTAATTTTTTTTCTCATACGAATTTTTAATTTTGTTTTGAATACTCGTATATTTAGAAAGTAAAAGTGAATGGAAATGACCTTCGCAAGCTGGTCTATGCGGAGGGAAATTTTGAATATTTTTCACATTTAGTATTTGTGAGGAGTAACGCTTATGTGGAAATGGAGCAGGCACATTCAAAAAGATATGTTTGTGGAAGTGGGCAAAGGCATATCACCCAACTTTCAACTACTTTTGCAATCGTTGGTGGATAGTGGAGAGTATTTAGCTTTTGTGCCAGATACTGATGAGACGAAGCTGTTGATAGATGTAGTGTCAATAAAATTTCCACTCTTGAAGGTACCCATTCATTCATTGTGTAATAGTTTCTGATATTCTAGGCTTAATATATCCCTGATATGAAGGTGAAATATTTTTACTTTGATTCCTCCAAATTTATGAAATGTACCCTCTTCCAAGCTTAAGCTTTGCTATGGTTGGGTGCTTGAATGCAGTTTCTCCTTGTATCATGCACAATTGCACACTTAAACCCCTTTTTTGGATAATTTTTTTAGCCTTGGGTCTTTGTTGGGAAGTTGCACATCGCTTGCCTCAATTTTTGGTAGCTTTGCTTAATGGTAATTGGTTTTAAGATGAAATATGATATGATATTATTGCATATATCTTATCTTGGTAAATTGCCTATTTTGGTTCCGGCTGTTATTGTTGGTGTTGGAAAGTCTTACATTGCCTACTTCAATTATTGGAGTGTGACTTATATATTTGTTGGACAACTTCGCTTAGTGCGAATTGGTTCAAGATGAAATTTGATTGTCTTTGTGACACAAATGTAGAAATCGATGGATCACCTCTTGTTTATTTATTTTTTAAATTTTAATTTAAATAAAGATATTGACTCCATACTCAAAAAATGTGAGAAGTTGAGTGATAAGTCATAAAAATATAGAAGGAACTAACATATTGTCATTGAGAGAATGCAGATCGAGTAAAGAATCTATTTCAATCCAAACCAATTCCAATCCTTTTGATTAGCTAGCTCCAAATCAAAGACCACTCCCATAACCTCAACTTCATATGTATTGCAAACCTGAAGAGGGACTAGAAAAGCATCCCATGTTTTCAACCTTAGAGTTCCTAAAAACACCACGGCAAGCTGATAAATTCCCTTGCTTTAAGTAGGTATCATATCTGTTATTTAACAACATGGTGATTGATGCATGGATCTTCTACCCTTCTTGTGAATCCATGTCATTCCTCGTGTTGTGAGAGCAATTGGAGTATTTATGATTGAATGAGAAATGATCAATGTCTCAATCTTCACCAATATTTTGGACCTATATAAAATTTTCTATAATTTTTTGTTAACTTTTCCAGTTCGCGTCAAATCCCAAATTGAAAAAAGAAGTATATCCCTGTATCTTATTGTAAAAGTACTAATCTTGGTAATTGAAACAAGTTAACTAGTGTATACAAAATGTTAACTAGTAGTAGTGACTGATATTTTCTTAGAAAAGCTTCTCAGAGCATCAAACCTCCCTTGTAACGTTTTTCCATTTAGGGAGGATAAAAATTTGACAAAAAATTGAATGATGGTTATTTAAATGAAAGAAGTAATTTACTAACTCCCAATGCCTGTATACAGAAGTCATTGTCCTAGCTTTATTTCTTTGCTGCTATTTTACCTTGGTAAATTAAGTCATTCCCCTTTATTTTGGGGGTATCTTCTTGCAACTAAATGCATCTTCAAACAAATTCTCTTACAAGTTACAACTTTTTATCCTTTCTGAATTTACATTAAGCAGATAAGTATATTCTCTTTTCTTTGACTGAAGCCAACTAAAATTTGATGCCTAAATGCAGCATGTTAGTAGAGTATACACAGAAGAGGTAGAGCTGGAAACCTACATCCGCTCTGATGCTTATGGTACCTGCAATCAAGCAAGGTAAATTCCTTTTGCTATTTTGGCAATAAATCCTACTGGAGTGATGTTATTTTTATTATGTATTACATACAAGGTCAATAAAACACTTGTTATATACTAGAAGGGGTGAAGGATAGTTGCAAACCAATGTAGGATAATTTTTGAGATATCTTGTTAATGGTGTAGGCTTAGCTGAGAGAGGTCCAGCCCAGGAAATGGAGTGGCAGGTGTATGCAAGGAGAAAGAAATGACGGGCTGGCTATTGTTAGGGCAATTAATATAATGGTCTGGGTAGTTTCTGATTTATTTGTATTTAGGGATGCTGCATCTGTGGATAGCAATTTAGGTTTTATTCTTAATGATTTAACTCAGTTGTAAGGAGACAGTCTCCTTGGATAGCTGCACAATAATACTTACTCTCTTCTGGTTATTTCTCCAAATTGCTCTATTGTGCTGCTGTACAATTTTTCTTCTTCATGTTCTCGACCTTATCTACATTCTTCAGTTCTAGGATATTGATATTTAAGTGTTTTTTTTTTAAAATACTCATGCTAGGCATAGGATATTAAGATTTAAGTTGCTTCATAGATTATTTATTAGTATTCCGGGTTACCATCAGTTTGGATTCTGGTGTGCTTTTTTCTTGTAAATAATCTCTCCTATCAAATAAACAAATCTTCTTCTGCTAGTTGAAATTTGAATTTTTAGTTCAGTACAGTGTGTACTAATTTGTGTGTGCTTTTAGTTTAGCTTATATACATTTTTTATTAAAAATTGAAATTGTTCATATGACTACCTCTTTTAGATTATAACTTTATTTTTGGCTTTAGTAACGTCTTTACTGTAATTTTATTAGCTGGTGACATAACACATGAAAATGATGTTTTTATTCATATGGGTTGTTTAACTGATTACTTTGTTTCTCTTGTACCTGTTTAGGAATTGTTCAAATCCCAAAATTAAAGGAGCAATTGTGTTTTATGAACAAGGCCCTCAATCCTTTGATTATAGCATACGCCTCAATCATACATGGGCTTTCTCCGGTTTTCCAGATGTTACAACAATAATGGATACAAATGGTCCTTTTCTTAATGACTTGGAACTTGGTGTTAGTGCAGTACCAACAATGCAATACAGCATCAGTGGGTTTTTGACCGTATGTTGCTTTATCTCATTCAAATTCTTATTTGTTCTTGTCTCTTTCCAGCCTATTTTATTACCTCTAGTATGTATTTGAATATACTGAAGTAGTTGGAACTTGGAAAGTGTAATATTGCTCGTGTTGGGATTAGGAACCCAATTACTGAAGTGTACTGTAGAAGGAATATGAACCTAGAGGGGAATTACACCCATGGGTCATTGTAAACATAAAATTACTTAGTGTTGGAGATTCCACATCTGCAACAAATATGATTAAAATAAAGTATATAAGCAAGGAATAGCCCCTGGTTTACCAGCTAGTTATTAAGTTTGGCCTAATTCTGAGATGGTATTAGAATCTAGCCCAGTGATGGTTATTGGCTTATTGTGCTAGCTGCTATTAGGTTGCTGTCTATCACCCACTAATGTGTAGTTGCATATTCAAAATGTCTAGTCACATGTTTAGTCGCACATTTAAAATGTCTAGTCATTGACTTGAGTGATGTTTGTTGGAGATCTTAATGGATATATGACTGAAATAGATTATACAAGTGGGGGCCAACCTTCACCTTAGAAGATGGTTTTTGTAATGTTGAGTTAGACTTAAACCCATATTTATAGAGTTCAATAGTGGTAGTTAGGGAATTCAAATAAAGGAAAAACTATCCCTCAGTTTTAGAAAGTTACATTTTGTAATTCTTAGCCTTTAACAAATTTAAGTTTTGGTATGTTTTCTCTCACTCATCTGCTTGTTGAACCCTAGTTTGATTAATTATGGAACAATTGGTCAACTAGCATCAGAGCTCAATACACCAAAAAACAAATTTGACGGTGGGAAGGAAAATGAAAGGGAGGATCAAAACTATAGAGATAGGGCATTGGAAATCTGAGTTGAACCCAAGGCTCTGATCTTTAAGCACTTAGTAGATTTGAAGCAATGATGGTGTAGTTGATGCAGAAAATGGATGCAAGTATGCAAGGTGGGTCTAGAGATTCTGCATTTCATAGAGATGAGTTTAAAGGGGACAGGGAAAAACTTGGATTGAACTTGCATCAAGACTGAAAGAATGATGGAGGAGGCTAAACATACCCACATTTAGTGGAGATGAAGAAGTTGTGGGTAGGGTCCTTAAGGTGGAGTTTTAATTCAGTATACAAGGAACAATTAAGGATGCAAAGCTTGAAATGATATAGTTTGCCTTAGACAGAAAGGCCTTGGGCTGATTCAACTGGTGGGAATGAGGGAATCTTGCTTTCTTCTGTTCTTCCTTGCTTTCCTATGTTATATATTTGCATCTTGGTGCTGCTATTTTTGAATTTGATATCTATACTTTGTTACATTATTAATGCATTTATATGTTTTGGTTCTGTAGCTCCAGCAAATGGTTGATTCATTCGTAATATTAGTAGCTCAGCAGTCTGACTTAAATTTCAATGCTGAAAGTCTGGACCTTCCCCTTCAAGGCTTCAATGACAGTATTTTCTTTTTGAAAAGTCCATGGACTCTGTTTAACCCTGCTCACATACGAATAGCTCCATTTCCCACCCGAGAGTATACTGATGACCAGTTCCAGTCAATCATAAAGAAAGTCATGGGAATATTGTAAGTTTGTCTCGGAAACCTTTATACCATGTTTCGAGTATTATTAGATTATATCTCTAAACAAGCTATTATTTTTAATGAAGACTTTTATGTGTAGGTACTTATTGGGATTTCTCTATCCAATTTCTCGCCTAATCAGTTATTCTGTGTTCGAAAAGGTTTGATTCTTTTGTTAGTATTGCTTTTTGGTTTATGTATGTTCTTTGTTTGTTAAATGGGCCACAATATGGCAATAATATCTCTTTTAAGATTTGGACAATCCACTTCCGTAAAGCTAGATTTTTGAAATTAGTTAGGCCTAGTCTGTTTTTCATAATATGATATAATGGCCCATCCTATCTTAGTTTTGGGCTAATAGCAGATGTCTAGTCTTGCAAATTTAATGCACTGAAAGTCCACTTCTAGGCATAAGAGATGTGTGTTATGATGTCCTACACCTAGAATACTCTTTATAACTTAGCTTGAATTAGCTTTCAGGAGTAAGTTAGGCCTGATATGTTTCTAAGGCCCTTTATTATCTGTTTCCCTTTTTTTTTTAATATTATTCAATAATTTGTGAGATATGAAGAACCATCATCTCTTGTTTGTTTGTATCTACCGATTTATTGATGTAATATTTCAGGAACAGAAGATTAAAGAAGGACTGTATATGATGGGCCTGAAAGATGGTATATTTCATCTGTCTTGGTTTATCACATATGCATTGCAGGTAAATCTATTCATATTCCATCTGTTGTAGGACATTCTTTTCTTTTGCATTGTTTACAATCTTGCTTCCTATCGGGATTAATGCATTGGAAAATCCAATTCAAGAATTAAACTTACTCTACCCTAATGCATTGTTTGGTTTAAAAGTGGGGGGAGGGAGAGGAAATAAGAGGACACCTTGTTAAGTTCGCGGAGGGAGGGGAGGAAAATAGAGTATTGAACTTTTATATACTTAAAATTGACAAATAAAGCCATTAGTTAAGGATAGTAAATTAGTATAGAAATTTCTCTACCCTTCAAATTCCCCCAATGAACAGGTGGGAGGGGGAGGAGCCAAAATTGAGTGGAGGCATTGTGGTCCTTTCCTCTTCAATTTTTTTTAAGCAATAATTGTTATGTTCAATTTACTACCTTATTTTTTAATTCCACAAGTTCTTGTTGAGAAGTTTATCCAACCCAGTAATTGTCAACTCATAAAAAACAAAGGGGACAATGTCTGGAAAGATATTGACAATTTGCTAAATAAGTGCAGAGGAGCTTTTTGTGATGATTATGTCATCAACTTAAACTAATAAGTTTGCAATAGTTGATTGTTTGCTGAGCACAAACAAGGAAGCATCACATTTACTATCTGTAAACCCAAACTGCAGAGTAGACCTTATTAAAGAATAGGATAAGTCCCTTGTGTATATTGAACACATAAGGTTATGTTTATATAGGAAAAGAAACATATGGGCTAAGCCCATTACATAAATATGAAATATCTAACAATATCTATAATATCTTATAATATCTAATAGACCTGAACTTTTGAAACAAGCTGTAGGGGCTTGTTTTCAACCATAGTTTGCTTTATTTAACTTGCATTCAAGAGATTTATTAGAACTTTCAAAACCTAGAGGTTTCAATATAAACTTATTCTCGAAGCACCCATTATGAAAAACATTGTTTGCATCAAGTTGCACTAGAGGCTACATATAAGTGAGGGTAAGTGTAATTGTTACGAATGGTGATAGGTTTAACCACCGGAGAGAATGTATTGGTGGTTTTTATGCTTGTTTGGGGAATCATAATTCCTTGTATGCTAAGGCCATGAGGACTAGTCTTGCCATTGAACATGCTCAGAGTGTTAGGTTTAGAAAGCTTTGGTTGGAGAGTGATTCTACTTTGCTCTTTCAAGCTTTTTCTTATGCTGATGTGGTTCCTTGGATCTTAGATAGAGGTGAGAAGGTGTATGAGGCTATGTGTTGGCATGGACTTCAAAATTTCTCATATTTTTAGGGAAGACAATAATTGTGCTGATAAATTGGCTAATCTGGGTGTTGATAATAAATTATACTTTTTTTGGTACTCTGTTATGCCTCCTTGTCTTAGTTTGGATTTTTTCCTTAACAGATACCAATTTCGTTTAATCTGTGTTTAGGCTGTATTCCTTTTTCTTACATGGATTTTGGTTTGGTCCCCCATGTTTTGTATTCCTTTCTTTTCTCATTTATGTTATGTTTCTTGTGTGATGATTGGTAGATTTTGAAGTATCAGCCTAACTGAGATGTCAAAATTCATAGTGATGCCAACTGCTGTGTTAGTTTGTGTTGTAACTCAATTGCTTTATTTCTTCTCTTACCTTAAATTGTGTTGAAAGTTGGAAATTATTGTATGACTATGATGTGATTAGTTGATTCTTACCATTCCTAGATCAAGAAATTATTAATTTTCTCATCTTTTTATAATTGATGTTTGCAGTTTGGAATTTCTTCTGGAATCCTTACAGCTTGCACCATGTATAATTTATTCAAGTATAGCGATAAGACACTGGTGTTTGCATACTTTTTTGTTTTTGGGCTAAGTGCAATCATGCTCTCATTCTTTATATCAACATTTTTCAAACGGGCTAAAACAGCTGTAGCTGTTGGAACTCTATCTTTTCTTGGAGCCTTTTTCCCATATTACACAGTAAATGATGAGGGAGTTTCAATGTGAGTGCTTGTCTTTCAAATAACTGTTATTGTTGTAGTTCAATTTTTTTCATATTTGAGTCTATATTTTATTCACTGAGGCCGGACGACACCTTCAGAATCTTGAAGGTTATTGCTTCTTTGCTTTCACCTACTGCCTTTGCTTTGGGTTCAATCAACTTTGCTGATTACGAGCGTGCACACGTTGGACTTCGTTGGAGCAACATATGGAGGGTGAGTTTTTGCTTGGTTGTAAACATTTCTATTTTAACTTATTTTTTGTACCTAAAATTTGTCTGATATTTATCATTCAGGAATCATCTGGAGTAAACTTTCTTGCATGTCTTCTGATGATGATATTTGATACACTGCTATATTGTGCAATTGGACTTTATTTTGACAAGGTATGTCTTTGGTTGTGTGAATATATATCCTCTAAATTAGATTATTCGAGTAATAGGACTAGAATGGAAGGGGATCACTCTAAGTGTCGTCCTTACCTCCTTGCTGGAAGCCTGCATTTGTCTAGATGAACTCCATTCAATCCTTTGCTTCTTACCAGATAAAATGAAGCATGACCAATTTACTGATGTATTAGTTTACCTAAGAGCATTGTGGGATGGCACTTGTAGAAAGGAGAATGGTCCATGTTTTTTTACGTATTGAACATTTCCTCTAAATAGTTCTCTTCCTGGATAACAAATTGTTGAATTTTTGATTTTTCAGTTATTGTTTAGGTGTCAGATTGACAGCTACTGAAAATTGAGAGAGAATCTCTACAATAATTTTGAATCTTATTTCATTAATTAGAACTGTAATAATTATATCAGTACAACAGCCCCTATTTATGGAGACAGTGGCTTACTCAGCAAGCTCCTCATTCTCTTAAAGCCGACAATTACATTGAACAGCTGTCAAAGACTAGCAGAACGAACACTACGAAAAGCTGCGTCTAGCACTGTTGACCAATGGTCAACTTCATACAATGTTATAGCAACTTAAAATATTCATCTATCATCTCTTGCAAACTCAGTGTGGTTCAAAAGAATGCATTGTGTTTGTCTCTCAATGTCGAAACCTACGCTGGGATGGAGATTTGGTTTAGATATATGCTATCTGATGCTGAAATGTTGACAAAGATTGACTTGTTCAACTTCTTTTCTCTAACGAAAAAGATATAGTATGATTGTCATGGTAGTAGATGGTACGGGTCACAACTAAGACAGTTCAGCGCGAAGAGACTGAATCCATACTGATTCTGCTGCATTTTTTGGCTAGACATCTGTATTTTTCCTCTCTGCTGGATTTGACCACCAAATTTTGTTACTTGGACCACCAAGAAATTATATTTAGTCCCCCAATAAACTCAAGAAGCATGTGCAGCTGTGAATTTAATCTCATACTCTAGCAAAACTCAGAACTCACTCTTTCAAGTGCAATTTGGAATCACAAATAGTATTTTCAAACTTTATCTTTTTCTTATTTTATATCTAAAGCACAATCTCTCTCCCAAGCTCTCTTTCTCTTAAACCATATAGTTGGATGAAGTGGTAACAAAGCTGAATACACACTGGAATGGAGAAAGAAACTGTTTGAATACACACTAAACACAGTTACAAAAACAGAGAAGAAATAGGAGAGAGAATAGGGGATATGGGTACTGAATCTGAAATTTTATTTCTCACTTCTATGCATTACAATATCATTACTGTTTATTGTACAATAACAATTCTGCCCTTGTCTTGGTTCTTTGCACATAGCTCTCTCCCCTCACGGCTAGGGTTTCTTTTCACATTTAGGACTTTTTCCCTCTCTCCTCATCATTGTTTGTATCTCTTTGTCGCTGAAATAGCCTCTACTATTTTGGCTCCTATTTCTACTACCACTACATTAGCATGAGAAAGGTGAATTGGAAAACTACTTATCTTGGTTCGCGTCCATGGAGTTATGGTTCCTTGTTTAAGGATACCATGATTGTTTGGACTTCCAGTATTGTGCTATTTTATGGTAGTCAGTTGAACATAGCGTTTTAGAAATACTCGAATCCTTTAAGACATGTTCTTTTTGGAAAAAGGTGCAAAATATTTTTGCTAATAATAGTCAATGTCTCTCTGTTGCAACTTAGAGTAATTTTTTTTGCATAGACCAATCTTTGTATGATTTTACAAGTAGCAAAGGCTCATACTGTAGTGGAGGAATTAAAGTGATTTGTGGTGGATGATTCATTGGAAGATGTCAACACAAAACTTGATAAGTTGTACATTTGAGAAGTCTACACTCAAGATTTGATCATGTACATGACCAAATTTTTGTTGGTGATTAGATTCCTTTAATGGACTACTTAGCCACTATACTTCCTCGGGTTTCTACCTTGTTAAAATATAAAAATTCGCTGAGTTATTGAAACATTAGCAATGGTAGCATCATGAGGAAGAGGACAAGGTTGTAGCAACCAAGGAAGATGTGGTTTCCGGAGTGGACATCCTCTATGCACATATGGGTCGTACCCAAGAGAGTTGCCATTCCTTGCATGGTTTTCTAGACAAGGCACTTCATGTGCCTAAATTTGGAAAAGGAGAGTCGAAGTTTTCTCACGAGGAGTACCAAGAGTATTTGACACTTAAATTTGAAAAATTTCATGATCAAGGTCAATCTTCTTCGGTGCCAAGTGTTTCAATGGCTTGTATTTCTGAATTTGTGCCGTTGATCATATTTCTAGTATTAAGTCTTCATTCTCATTATCTGTTCTTCAAAAATCCCCCACATAGTTATCGTAGCTAATGTATCGAAAGATGCATCTCAAGGAATTGGTGAAGTTCTTTTGTCTCCTTTAAATCTTTTGTCTAGTACATTCTACATTGTCCTTATAATTTAGTCTCTTAAGACAATTAACTTGTTTTCTAAATTGTTTTGTAATTTTTGATGTTGATTCCTTTATCATATTGGAACATGGTATATGTTGTCTGATTGGTGAAGGACATAAATCACGAGGACTTTATCATCTGAAAAGAAGCCCACCCAAGTCCTGTTTTGCTACCTTGTCCCACAACTTTTTTGCATTATTGAATAGGTCACCCAAATCTAGCAAGTTGAAGATAGTAGCTCAAAGTCTTGAGAAACTTCAAGTGGTATATCGATCATTGGAGAAAAGAGCGTGCGGTGATGGCTGCGGGTATTGTTCACCCGAGAGAAAACAGATCTTCTATGGACTGCAGGAACTGTTCACCTGGGAGGAAAAGAAAGGGATCGAAAAACATAAAGCTACTGATACCATATTAAGAGAGAATTATCCGAATGTTGTGTGTCTGACCATAGGGTATGTATTTATACTAATTTTAGATTAAATTCTTGCTTAATAATTAGTGATCAATGATCCTAATTTCCTAGAATCTTTAACAACTAATGATTAACAATTCTGTAATAGTCAATGACTCATTACATTCTAACATCTTTCATGAGAATTGGTGAAAGAAAAGTAGAAAAAGAAAAGTCATTTTGTGCCATTGATGTGAAATTTATAGATTCCTTCATGCATTGTAACATTCAAAGTCATTTGAAATTCATCTTATGATATAAATTGATAGGTAGCCAAATCATAGGATTTGAATCTTGTTTGTAAGATTCTAGTAGTTGGAAGGAATAAAAAGAAATAGATGGAATGTATTTTTGATGTGTATTACAAATGTGATTACAGTATCTATTTATAGACCGTTTTACAATCTAATTAAGGAAGGAAATAATAGGTAATAAAAGACAATTATAATGGTTGTTTAAAGCTGTACAAATCAAATAAAATCAAATCACTAACAAATCTGTCCTAATAAATATAAAAT
>Ga0123342_1008513_pt1 | contig 12847 bp, 11 predicted proteins | sample Turbeawhitnodule_FD_89960 | JGI IMG/M metagenome (GOLD analysis project Ga0123342, IMG submission 89960) | Root nodule microbial communities of legume samples collected from Mexico - Turtle bean Mexico white nodule | ecosystem: Host-associated > Plants > Roots > Nodule | place: Mexico: Nepantla...
TGCATCATTTTCTTTCTAATTCACGATTTTCTTCTACACATAGTGCATATCTTGCTAACATCACAACCACCAAAGAACCTCACACTTATGCTCAAGCTATCCTTGATCCAAATTGACAAAAAAGTAATCGACGAAGAGCTTTCTGCCTTGCATTGCAGCTAAATCAAACGTGGACCTTGACACCGTTACCCGCTGGGCAGAAACCCATCAAATGCAAATTGGTCTATAAAATAAAGTACAATTTAGATGACAACTTCGACAGATATAAGGCGCGCCTTGTCACAAAGGGGTACACTCAGATTGAAGGCGTTGACTATTCTAAAACTTTTTCACCAACAACAAAATTAACAACTTTGAGGTGTCTTTTCACCATTGCAACAACCAGAAATTGGTTTACTCACCAGCTAGATGTGCAAAATGCCTTCTTACATGGCACATTGCATGAAATTGTATGTCGATGTCGACTCAACAAATCCTTTATGGTCTCAAACAGGTATCCTGAACATGGTTTTCAACATTTTCTCGTGTGATTAAATATGTAGGATTTCAACAGTCCAAGATAGACTACTCTCTATTCACACAAGACAGAATAACTCATCATTTACTGCCCTTTTGATTTATATGGATGATATTCTTTTGACAGAAAATGATTTGACAGAAATTCAGTGTGTTAAAGACTATCTATTACAACAATTTCACATTAAAGATCTTGGAGACTTAAAATATTTTCTAGGAATTGAATTTTCCCGTTCCAAAGTTGGTATTTACATGTCACTAGTATCAACTCGCAAATATTTTTACGAAGACACTAGGCAAGAATCGCTTTTTACGCTACGACACACGTTGGGGGTTCATGATCTTCACCAACCAACTTGAGGGGAACATTAAGGAAATAATAATTATCAAATTATACACCATTATTGTATGCAATTATTATACGTTATTGTATGATATTATACGCAATTATATGCAATTAATTTAATAATGATAGAATTTCATGATTAGTGGATCCTTCCTAATTAGCTTGTAATTTGGGAAGAGAAAGTCTCCATACACTTATATATTTATATATATTTTCCTATACATAAAAGTGATGTAAATACTTTTCTTCTTAAAATCTTCTTACATACAATTTCTTATAAGCTGAGATCTCAAGTTGCATAGTGATGCTTAATCTGAAAAATTTTATTTAAAGAAATAATTTGAATGATACAAAATTGATTTTTATCTTTATTCTAAACATTAAATATCTTTAATATTTATAGTAAGAAAATTATTGAAATAAATTTTTATAAATATTTTTTTTTCATAATAATATAACAAACTAATAATTTTCTTATTACAAAATTTCAAAATATATAAATTGAAAATAAAAATAAATTTAATAAAAATATAAAAAGAAAAAGTTTTTTTTTTAAATCTTATTTAAACTAAAATGGATTTTGTACGTTGATTTGAAGGAGATGCATGGTGGGCATGTGGAGACAGCACGACCACACGTACGAGAGGTCCAACAAAAAATATCAAAGGCTTTCAACAACCACAAATAGCTTGCCACCTGCACCACATGTCATCCACACTTCTCCCAAATATCTCCTCCCCCATTCCAAAAGCGCCACATTCACTTTCTTCGCCACGTCAGCGCTATCATGCCACGTTCTCTCCACGTGTATCCATCCTACAACGCTTCTCTTCTCTTTCCACCGTCCATCTCTCCCTGATTTTTCAGACATTAAATTGTGGACACGCAATTTTTCAATGTCGCGTTTAACAAAACCACACCTCAACGTGTTCTCATAGATTCGCCGTGGTCGAAAATCTTCGTGGACTCAGTGAAACATTGCAGTTCAAGGTGCTACTAATGCTCCCTGCTACTTCACTTCATTTTTATGTCATTATTTACAATAAACAAAACAGAAAATTCAATTTGTTTTAGAACTCATTAAGATTGTTTCTTGATTTCTGTTGGTTAATGCTGTTATTATTTTGAAGTATTGGTGTATCAATTTTTGTTTAGAACAATGCTTACAACACAAAAATTGAACGTAAGACTTCATGCATCTACTTTAACCTGCTACTAGCTCGATCCTACTGGGTTTTGTATTGGTATTTCAATTGAAACCATTTTTCTATCGTAAAATTGGATAATCAGTGTCTGATAAAACAATAGCTTTGTTTTTCATTGTTTTGTTCTTTTGGGTAGTGATATTGATATTGGTGCTGATGTTGATGCCACATTTTTTATTAGCACATGTCATTGATATTGGCTTGATCTGCTCTTGTAGGATCTCTGCATTGAAAATTTGTTTAATTTTTTATGCTCTAAACACGGCTTAGAAACCTGGCATGGGAGTTGTTACTGTTTCTACCTCAGCTGCTAGGACTCCCTTAAGATTGAGTACAAAGTTGATCAGTCTTCAGCAGGCACATAAACGACTCTTAATTGTAGCTTTTAAAGGAAATAAATTGAATAAAACCACTTTGGTTTCACCTAAGGAGCAAATTCCTCTACCCTTAGAAACGGCAAAGAAACACCGGAAAAGGATAGGAAAGGCTAATGATTCGGTGAAGAGAGTGAGAGCTGTCTCTACTGATGAAACCACACCATTCACCTTGGATGTGGACTACAATGAAGCTGCAGCCAAACTTGAAAATATATATAAACTCAGCTCTGTATCTAGTACTTGTGACACGGAAGATATAGATAGTAAAACCAAGAGAGTATTGCGGAGGAGGAAGAACGTTGGTGATGAACATGATGACAGAAATGATGGTAGTGTGGTTAGAAACCAGAATAAGAAGGCCAAACGATTGAGTCTTGATAAGAGGATTGCATTGAAAAGGAATCCAAAGCAGGAGGTGATTGTTCAAGCTCAGAAGAAAAGAGATGTTAATAGAATAGAGAATATTGATGCGCTTATCAGGGAATATTCAGCATCAACTGATTTAGTTAGCATGGACTGGAAGAAAATAAAAATTCCGCCAGTTCTTCCTTCTTCAGAACATGCATGGTTATTTAAGTTGATGGAACCTATGAAGGTGAAATTATTTTCCTGTTTTGGTCTCCAATGCACTTTCTTTTATGATTTTTCCCTTTCTTCTCAAAATAGAAGTTTGCCACCTTTGATTGTTGAATGTCAAAGAACCCTCAACCTAAAAGCTTAAGCAGGAAGATAAAGACTTTCAACTGATTTTATCATTTGTATACGTATACTTCATGTCAAACTCATTTGGGCATGAAGAAATCACGAGAATTAGTAATCAAGGATCCACATCTTGAGCATACAGTCATGAAAGCTTCTGATGCCAAGGAATCTTTAAGTTTAATAGCTTAAGATCCTTAGTGAAAATTCAAGTATTTGTGATATTAGGCTGTGTTTTATTATGGTTCAGGAACTCCTACAAGTGAGAGAAGATTTACAGGAAGTAGGGAAAGAAATTTCAGATGGTGAACTAGCAGATGCAAACAGCATTAGCGTTATTCAAGTAAGGAAAGCTCTAGAGGTTGGTCAAGCTGCGAGAAACAAGCTCATAAAGGTAACATGGAATGTTCAACTCTTCTTTTAGATTGGCTTATAATAAGCCTTCAAAGATCAGTTATTTAATAAACATCTATTCTTTTACTTCTCTCTCTCTGTTTGTTGCTTTGGAAACAAATGGTTTAATTGTTGATGTGTTTGTTGATATTCTTTGGAATGAGTAATAGTTATATTGTGATTAATAAATCATAGTGATTTCTATTGCAGCACAATCTCCGGCTTGTATTGTTCGTGATTAACAAATATTTTCAAGATTTTGCAAGTGGTCCAAGGTTTCAAGATCTTTGTCAGGCTGGAGTTAAGGGACTTATCACTGCAATTGATCGATTTGAGTCAAAAAGGAGACTTCAGCTATCTACATACAGTCTATTTTGGATTAGACATTCAATTGTTCGTTCCATAACCCTCTCAAGCCTCACACGTGTTCCTTTTGGACTTGACAGGGTATTCATTTTTCTTATTGTGATTATTTTGAAAATGGACTAATTGCTTTTATTACCAAGTTTACACAGGCAGCATACTTTATTAAATTTGGCCTGTATCATAGGGCAGTTTCAACAAATTTGTTTTGTAGGGTAAAAATGAAAGAAGGAAAGATCTAGGATTGTTTTCCTTAGGATTTGACTTGGAAGGCTTTTTCATAATTAAAATAGAATATATAAACAATTTCTTGGTGCTTTGACCATATCTAATTTTTGTGAAGACATTCAAAGAAAATATGCAGGTTGGGAAATTATTATAGACTTAGTATGGTATGAGCCTTTTATAACATTTCACATTCATTTCAAACAGGTTAGAGCAGATATCCATAGAGCAAAACTTGAGTTAAGATTTGAGCTCCAGAGGTCACCAACGGAAAAAGAGGTAGTGGAAAGAATTGGGATCTCCCCTGAAAGATATTATGATGTATTGAAGGCATCAAAACCCATTCTATCCCTTCATTCAAGACATATAGTGACGCAAGAAGAGTTTATTAATGGGATTACTGATCTTGATGGTGTGGATGGTGATAATAGGAGGCAACTTGCTGTTCTAAGACTTGCTCTTGATGATGTGGTAAAAATTCAACTCCTTAATACCCTCCCTTTGATGATAAGTGAAATTTGATTAATGTGCTAAAACTTAGTGCTTTGAATGTCAAAGTTGTGTGCTGCTTGCCATACCTTTAAATAAGTATGATTATCACATTCTTTCCAACCTAAAACCTTACTTCCTCAGTCCTTTTCAGTGTCTGTCCTTGAGGAGTACAGTGCGTATAGAGGCCTAACTAATGAATAACTTAATGTATATTAACTTAATAATAAAAAAAGACAACAAAGATCTTGCTGGAATTATATATTTTTGTACTAGACCCCTTCATTGAGTGTTGAATATATATGTGTTACACTTGATTCATCTTTAGTGAAAATTACTTAAGGATACTGTTTTTGTCTCTTGGGGAGTTTTTGGACATTCTCAACATTCAACTACTAGTTCTGAACCTCTACTATCATATAAAAAACTTTAGATGTTATAAAAGCTTAAACTTTATTTCATCTTCTACAATCCTAAAATCATGGTATGGTGTTTAAAATGAACTGATTTTAATATTTAATAAAATAACTAGGCATATGCATTAAGTTCTTCACCACCATTAAGGCATTTTCATCTGTATTGGGAAGGGAAGAGAAGAGAATTGTGTAATTTAAGTACCTTTTTCAATGCAAAGTGCAATCAATTCAAATTATTTTAATGATATTCCAAGTTTGATTTATTACACGTATAAACACTGGGTTCCTGCAAGAGTTATCCTCACTGAACTGTGAGACTCACAAGACCTAGATGTCTTCTGATGGAACCCCCAAAAATAGGCATGAAAAAGGGATCTTCCACTGAGTGACACCTTCCATTAAATTCTAAGGTATATGTGGTTTGCATGCATGTTTTCCTTGCCTTGCTTGGTGCTTGAAGAGCCTAGAAAGTTCCCATGTTGCTTCAAAGTGTGATGTGGCATGATGCTTGGCACTCCAAAGAACCTAGAAACTTCCATGGAAAGTGCAGCTCCAAGATATGTATTGAATGCTGAAAATCATCTAGGTCCTTCCCTCAATGGCGCCCTTCAATAGGTCTTTGACCCTTGTCTTTAACACACTCCCTATAAAGCAAGGTCAAACCTGTTCTATTATTATATTTCAATTAAGTCCATGAAATGTAAAAATAAGAAAATAAAGACATTTTTGTGAACAAGAAGATTCTTAATCATGCTTCTAGTGATGAACAATCTACTTCCATTCACTCAACATTTTCCAGTACATAAACAAGGGCTTAGCTAATTCACTGGCAGAACATTTATTCGTGATTCATAATTAGAGGAAAATCAAAGTCTCTAGATTAATTTTTATACTGCATTGCAATTTTGGTTTCTCATGTTTCAACTGCCTTAAACGGATCCATTGAAAATGTGTGATTTTGATCCTCCAAGTTCTAATTGGAGACTAAGTTAGTCATTTTAGAAGGTTTTCTCATGTTTGTAAAACCATAACATGGAATTGACACTGTCATTTGTTGGGAATGTTTTTGTAGCTTGATTCCTTGAAGCCAAAGGAAAGCTTAGTGATGAGACAGAGATATGGACTTGATGGGAAGGGTGACAGAACGTTGGGAGAAATCGCTGGGAATTTGAATATTTCGAGGGAAATGGTTCGGAAGCATGAAGTTAAGGCTCTCATGAAGCTGAAGCACCCTGCTCGGTTGGATTATCTCCGTCGCTATGTTGTATAATGAATTCACAAATGTATATATGCTTCTATTGCTGCTGTTATAGTCCCAGTTACCTATAGCCATACCCATCATAATTTATATTACGATTATTTAAGCATACAAAATCTAATCAATAGTCATGTAATTTGTATATGAAGGAGTTATTGATCATAAGAAATAACAACCTAATGCTTGTTACATGTAATGAGTTGTGTTTATAAAACTACATTCCAAACTATACAATATCTGCTAGAGTTCCTATCTTTGTACTATGAGGTCAAACAAATTGGTTTTTTCATAAATACAATAATTTTGTGCATTTCAATTTTAAAATAGAAAATGTTTCTAAGTAAATTCCATAAATTGATTTTATATATAGGAGAAATTTAATCTTTTGGTATGAGGAAAGCAGGGTAGTAAAGACAAAGAATGACTTGAGTGACTTGGGAAAATTATTATGATTCAAGCCAAAATTTATTTAGTTCTGTTTAATTAAGTTCTATGCCCCTAACATGGATATAGGAAATGGTAATATATTACATACTATGGGTTTGAACTTCAGAATTCCTGGGGAATTTCTTCCTGCAGTCCCATAATTCTTTTAATTTCAAAAATATTTTTTGCAAATAGTTTTAGGTTATGGTGTTTTATTGTTGGAGGAGAATGAGGTTAGTGGTGAAGTTTGTGGTATTGGTTGTTTTGGTGATTTGTGGTGGTGGTAGGTTGCTGGTTTTCCCTTCTGCCAGTGCATTGGTTGTTTGTGGTGGTGGTAGGTTGTTGGTTTTCCTTTTTAGTTAACTAGATTTCTTTTTTTTAAATCTAGATTCTGTAATCTAGAAATTTTTTGGATTATATAATGAATTTAATCTATTACAGATTCACCATTCTAAAACGTATTCCTAGATTCAGGAGTATGTTTTGGATTTGACCAATTTAGAATATAACTTTGAATTATGAATTTGAAACATATTTAGGTTATGGATTGGTCAATATGAATATAATTTTATATTTTAGATTGACTAACCTTAAACATATTCTTGGATTTATACGTTTTGGATTGGTCCATCTACAATAGAAGGTGCAACCAGGAAGGTTATTTTAAATCCAAAATATAAACTTAAAATGTTGATTTTATTAATTGATAAAATTATAATAAAAGGTTTTATCTATCATTTGTTATTGTAATTTTAGGGGAGTGATTGCTGAATTACGAAGAAGGAATCTAGATATTTTAGCAAAATATCCGATGAAGTATATAAAATGTCAGATATGGAAGAATTAATGAATAATGCGAGTAGTGAAGATTGGAATGAGTTTGGTTTTGTGATAGTGATTATTAGATCTAACATCGCAAATGGAAAAAAACGGTGAAAGACAAATGATTTGGAGGTTAGTGTAACGAGTAAATGAAAATGTGTTTGTCCCTTTAAATTGCGGGGTAAACCTGTTGCAAATGGTGAATGTTGGATATTGAAGGTAATATGTGAGACTCATAATCATGAATTGGTTAAAACATTAGTTGGTCATCTCTATACCGAGAGATTAAAAAGTGAATGAATAATCCATGCTTGTTGACATGACTAAAAGTCTAGTTAAACCGACAAACATATTACTCACTTTGAAAGAGAACTGTGAGAATAATGTGACAATAAAGGAAGTGTACAATGTCATATACTTATATTGGAGATCAAATAGAGGAGGAAGACCTGAATTGCAACAGTTAATGAAGTTGATAGACCATGACAATTATATTCACTAGACTTCTTAAGTTGTGAGTGATCTTTTGTTGAATGCAATTAGTATCATGAAATTGATAGCAATTAGTATCATCGTCTTGATGGATAGCACTTACAAAACAACAAATATAGGTTTCCTTTGCTTGGATTATTGGTGTGACATCCATATGGTTGACTTTCTTTGATACTTTTGTGTTTTTATCAGGTGGGCAAGAAAACAACTTCAGTTGGGCTCTAGAAAATTTAAGAGAGTTATTTTTTAGATCATATGTGGTCCTTGAAGTCATTGTCAGTGACATAAACCTTGCTTTGATTAATGTAATTACCAATGTCTTTCCTAAAGCTTCAAATCTTCTACGTCAATTTCATATTAAAATTAATGTTAAAACAAATTTAAAATATATTTAATCTATATTAAATTCACTTTGTTAGTTAGATTAAATATAATATGGGATCAACCTTATGTGGATAAACTCAACTAAGTCTTGATCGACTTGACTTGACCTGGTTCAAGCCAACTAAACTCGACCTAACCCAACTCGACCTAACCCAACTCTACCTGACCCACTCAGTTTGACCCAAGCCAACTCAGTTTGACTCTGACCAAGTTGACTCATCTCAACCAAAACCTGGGCTGACTTGGCTCAACCGGACCCATGCCGACTTGGCTCAACCCAGTACCAGGCAATCTCGAGTCAACCTAGGCCTAGGCCAACTCGGCTCGACCTAGACCCAAGTTGACTCGACTCGACCTGGCCCCAGTTCGACTCGGCTCAACCTGGCCCCGGATCGACTCGGCTCGACCTAGGCCCGATTCAACTCGGCTCGATTTGGACCTAGGCCGACTCGGTACAACTTGGACCCAGATAGACACAGTTTCGCCTGAACCTGGCCCGACTCGGTTGGACCATGGCCTGGGTCGACTCGACTCAACCTAGGCTCCAGTAGACTCAACTCGACCTAGGTGCTGGCTTGTGTGGATTAACTTGGGTTAGGTCAACTTGGCTTAGACCCATGCCAACTCGACTAAACCTAGGGTCGGGCCAACTTAACTCCACTTAGGCCTGGACCGACTCGACTCAGCTTGGGTCCGAGTAGACTTGTGGACCTAGACCGACTCAATTCGACCTAGCCGACTCGGGTTAACCTGGGCTTGGACCAAGTAGGCTTGACCTTGGCACGTGCTGACTCAACTCCACCTGGGTCGACTCGGCCTAGGCATGGGTCATCTCAACTTGACCGGGCTCTAGGCCGACTTGACTTGGACCCAAGTCTACTTGACTCTATTGGACCTGGTCCCAAGTCATTTTAGCTCGACTTGGGTCATGCCAATTCGACTCAACCTAGGTCTGGATCAACTTAGTTGGACCAGGACTCAAATCAACTTAGCTCAACTTAGATTCAGGTTGAGATAAATTTATTTAAGTGGACTTAAAAGTAATATAGAATAGCATAATTATGAATTAAATTTGACAATTTCGATTTTTTCACAACACAAAAAAGATATATGCGTGTACCTTCAATTTGCAACACAAAAAAATATGCAATGAAGCCATATTTTATTCCTTTATTATGACCTGTTATGATTCTTCAACGTAGGGGTAGGGTTAGAAAAGATGGCACTTTCGGTCATGACCCACGACACATTGACGGGCAATTTCATCCCATCTTTTTGTCAAATTTGTCAAAAAGCTGTGATGAAGAATCAGAGAAAAACTGAGAAGCAAGCATGCATGCAATGTTTCAACCCAAAGCAAAAGAAGAAGCATGCAATGTGGGTCCCTAGATTGGTCATCAACTTCATACACACAAAAGCCATGAAATGTTGTAGTGGCTGCCTCACGTAACGAAAGCCATGTAATGTGATGTCCAGGTTGTTGCTGAACAACAGTGCTGTAACTGATCGAGGTTACTCGTAGTTGTGGCATGACATGTTCATATCAACAACAGCGTCAGATCATAGCCTTTGCATATTAGTTAATACTATGCAAAGTCACGTAACTCGAAATAAAATATCCATTACCTACATTAATGTACAACAAATACTTTCGCCAAAATTGGAATGATAAATGAACCTTTTTTTTTAATGAGAGCTATAGATAATTGAACTTCAAGACTTCACAACTACCCCAGATCCTCCATAAAAAACTACCGTGAACCTTGTACTACGTTAAAACATTGATTAATAAGGCCTAAATTTCCTGGCAGCTCTCATCTGCTGCAGTCGTTTTTTATCTTCCTCAAATTTGCTCTGTAGTGTCATGATCTCTGCAAACAAAAACAAAAAGGGTTTATCTCAGTTTGAGCACCACCACCAACAAAAATCTAATCAAAATCGATTTAGAGAGTTACTAAGTTTTGATTCTCAAGAACTAGAGCCAAGAAACAAAATGAGGTACAAAGCATGATACATTCATTTACATAAAATCATATAATTCCTTAAGCAGTTCCAACCAATAGCAACATGAGATCCATTTCATGAATATCCAGAAATATTCTTTCCAGACAGTCATTTGTGAATAAATCTTAAATTGGCAGCAAAATGGGTTTAAAATCTTGAACACAACAGCACTTATGAATGATACAATATATGGTATAAAATAGCATGAGACTTCAACATAAAATCATATAATTCCTTAAGTGAGTCCAACCCACAGCAACAAGACATCCATTCAAGAACCATCAAGGATTTGCGAGTGTTTTCATATGCATAAACTTTAGTTTACTGACAAGATGAGTTGTGAATCTTCAGCACAACAGAAGTTATGGAAAGTCAAATAAAAAATCAAGCATGGTAATAGAAATGAAAAAACTATGGGTTTTCTTCTTTTACGCATTAAGGAATTCATTACAAACAAAAGAAAAACAAATGGCATCAACTCCTAAAATAATTTTTTCATCCAAACCTTGATAGAAAACTCGCTAATTATTGACATTTGTTTGACATAAACAGAGCAACTTTTAGGTCAACTTCAAAAAAAGAAATAATACCTTTTCTCTGTGCTTCTCTTCTTTGAAATCGGTAGAAATCTAGACCAACTTCTTTACATTTCTTTTTGGTCATTTTATTCTCCACTGCTGCTTGAGCAACCGAACCCACTGCAATTCCAGTTTCAGAATCAGTAGTTTTCTTTCTACCTTTATGGTGTACAACAACCGTCCACCCCCCTTCTGCAGCAAGGGCTTCTTTTTCTTTTCTTTCCTGCAATGATAAATAAATCATTACATCTAAAACAAAAATAAAGACAAAAAAATGTGGGATCATTCATGCCTTATGAAAATAAAAGCTTAAACGTTTAAGGAATTTAAAAAGATGCTTATGAGTTAAAATGGACAACTAGTCACAGGCACACATAACTCATTTCGGTCCGATACCGCAAATGCAATTCAAATCCAACAGAGTACCCTCCCAAAATGGCGCCATTGTGTTTTATCACAAACCAAAGCCTCAAAATTCCATTTAGATTTAAGTCCTTTTCAAATGATTTTGCGTAAGTTCATTTTGGTTTCTCTCCCTCTCTAACTATAGGAGCTATCTAGCATCTGAGACACTCTCCTTATTGAGACTTCTATTGTCTTCTCCCGCAGTCAAACCACTTTAAGCAATATTCTACCATTTTTTTCCTCTAGACGCTACACCAGCTTTCTATATAATTTATTCATTATTCATTCTACCTAGTCTTTTATGCCCACTTATTCACCACAACCACAACATCCTCATGTTGGCAACAACACTATCACGGGCTTCTCTTGTTGGCTCTTTACCACTCACTCAATATATAAGACCCCATACGATATCCCAGATCTTGTTTTGTGCAGTAAAAATTTCATTACGCTTCAGAAGCATTTTTGAATCACAAATAACTAAAGACACTTTGTCATTACATTCACCCCAACTTGAAGTCCAAGTATATTGTATAAAAGATCCAACATACTTTAAAACTAGTGGAATCGAATAATCCCCAATTCTGACCTCTAAACTAGAACTAGTGTTTTTGAATTGGAAATGCATTACTTTAATCAGATATGCATTTCCAAAGATTTTCTCCACTACTCTAGTTACAATTAATTGATCTCCACTTGCATAATAATATTAAATTAAATCATTTTAAAAAGCATACTGCTAGGATACAAGAAGTTTATTAAGATAGTTAGAATGTCAATGGGTAGTTAGTTGGTTAGAGGGGTTAACAGATATAATTTACATATAGGGGAAGAAGGATAGGAGAGATTCAGATTGTTTTTATTATAAATTGAGCATGCCTCTTTCACAAAGGATCCTTTCTCAAATTGAGCATGACTTCTTCCCTATTTATATATTATATCTAATTAACCCCTCGAACAAACCAACTAACCCATTGATGTTCTAACTATCTTAGTAAACTTCTCTTTCTCCTTATATCCTAACAAATACATGGTGAAACTAACTTTGGGATGTGTTCAGTAAACATATCCTAAAACAATATAAAAGGACAAGGGCTCAAAGTAGACCCTTGGTGTAAACCTATGGTTAAAAGGAAATCCTCAATTACCTCACCATGAAGTAACCCCCAGCATAAATAAGTTTGATTACTTGCTCCTAAGCAAACTCTTTTCTCCCGTAGAGCCTTCTGCTAGACTTCTCTTAGCATCATAGGCCTTTTCCAATTCAATAAGAGCCTCAGGTAACAGGTTGATCTATTTGCTACTTTCAGTATGTATCCAATACTATTAAAAGGTATATTATTTCCAGGGTTGACCTACCTAGCATAAAACCAACTTGGTTTTTTGAAATCTAAGAATCTAGTTTATCTGTTCAACCACCGTATTTATATACAATTTTTATAAATTCAA
>Ga0123342_1008514_pt1 | contig 12845 bp, 8 predicted proteins | sample Turbeawhitnodule_FD_89960 | JGI IMG/M metagenome (GOLD analysis project Ga0123342, IMG submission 89960) | Root nodule microbial communities of legume samples collected from Mexico - Turtle bean Mexico white nodule | ecosystem: Host-associated > Plants > Roots > Nodule | place: Mexico: Nepantla...
CAGCCGAGAGCACCAGCCGAGAGCACAAGCCGAGAGGGGAAGCCGAGAGCACCATCAAGGAGAGAAGTACCCGGCCCAAGACAGTATTCAGCCCAAGATTGAAGGATTAGTCTTGATTAACCCGTTTCAAGTGTTCTTGGTCCTTGTTGTAAGAACATTAGTATTTAATGTTTTACATTCCTTACTGTTTTAGCATAAATAAACATCAATCAAATGCTATTTCAAATGAATTTAATTCCTTAAAATTTTAATTGTTTTAAAATTTTAAAATCAATTTTATCCCGCATTTTAATCCTACAGCAAATTTGGTTTAAATTAGTGTTATGTTTAAATACAAAGTCTTAAAAAAGCGTTACGTATTCTAAACTTATTAGGTAGGCCGGTCAAACATCAACTTCTTTTTCTTTATTTTTATCTTAAATTTTTATTTTTCAAAAGATAAAAAATAACAGTAAATATTTAATAAAAAATATTTTTTTTATAAAAGTTGTCATGTTAGACATCACTATACAACTTCACATTTCAGCTAATCTAACATCTCAAGTAACAATAATCATATGTTATCACGAGAAAAAAATATTATTAAAAAAAATACAAAAATATGGGAGACTAAACCAAAACTTATATGTTAACTAAAATGATACATTTGTACACTATACCTATTTATAAAGAATTATAAGAACAGACTAGATGAAAACCTATTATACCAATGAAATGATTCTATATGAATAAATCCTAAATTAGCCAACTTATCAGCACACGCATTTCCTTTACGAAAAGTATAAGTAATCCTAAATCTGATTTTCTCATAGTAATTAAGACAAGTATTCCATCTATTATGAAAGCATCCACGGAACATTAGTCCTAACACTAAACACAACACAAACCAAGGCAGAATCACATTCAATCCAAACATTAGTAAGTCCCATCTTTTGAACTTCCTCTATAACATGTATAACTCCATAAAATTCAGCAATAATAGCAGTCTGAACTTCAAGAAACGCAGAGAAAGCACCAATAAACTGCCTCATACTCCCACGGAAAATACCTCAACAAGTAGCAAGACTAGGATACTCCCTAGCAGCCCATCAGTGTTAATTTTAACACAGTCTGGTGAAGGAGACTTCCATCTAACAGGAAGAGGACGAAGAACTTTACCACTACAAGTATTAATACCAAAAAACTTAATCACATTGAAATCCAACATATCATTCTTCATTGAAGCTTTAGACAAATTTTTCATTAGACAAGTTAAATCTTTAATTACCGAAATAGTCCTAGAAACCTCAATCTTATCTTGAAATCTAGCATAATTCCTCAAACGTCATATCATCCAAATATAAAAAGTTATCACAACAAGCTTAATCAATTTAACCAAAGGACTACCATCACTCTAATAAAAGAAAGAAGATTATCCTTATTAGAGAAATGAGAAGTAAGAAAAATTCGTCGAACCCAACTTCAAATATGCAAAGCATTAGAACATTCAAAAAATAAATGTTGAATAGATTCCTCATGCTTTTCACAAAGCGTACTCATAGAACATATACACAAACCTTTATTTTGAATATGTTGATATGTAAGAAGTCACCCATGAAAAACTTTCTAAAGTACTAAAGTTTTGGAAGGCGGAATAGATGAAGACCAAATGAATTTACCCCAACCATAGGAAACTCTTGGTTCCAAGAAAAAAGTCCTAGCCGATTTAAGAGTGAAATGACCAGACTCATCTAGAATCCAAGTAGGAATATATTGTTCCTCCCTAACCATGATATGATTAAAAAAATGAGGCATCTGCTGTAAAGACAAGGGAATATTCCAATCACAACCTGTCCAAAACTGAGAGACTGTATCTAGAATGCTAGCACCATCAAATCAACCTGCAATATTTGCTAAAGAAGTAGTAGAACACCATTTATCATTCTAGAAATTAATAAAAAGTATCTGTACCAACAGTCCAAGAAGTATAATCAAGTATAGTAGAATAAAACTTGATACAATTCAAGTAGAAAAGAAGATGACCAAGGACTCAAAAGACCATTCACACTATGAGCAGTCATCTCAACAATCAAGTCAAGACCCCACCAAAGATCTCACAGATCTCACCGAAGGAAGAACTGGGCATAGACCAAAACACCAAATGTTCTTTCTTATGGTTTTCTTAAAAATAAAACATGTTGTAAATAATTTGGACTCCCTTTAAGGGTCCAAATAGATAGATAGGCTAGAATAGGTGCCTTTAGTATAATAGGGGGTGTAGTTATCATTTTAGCTTGTGCCTAACCCTTTAGGAATGAAAGTTGACCTAGCTTCTAGAAGAACAAGCCTAAGGTGCAGTTTTGACTTAGTCAAACCCTAAAGGCAGCCCCTCACACATTTACCATCCTATCCTTGCTCATCTTGTTTTCCAAGGCACTCATTCCTATAAATAGGGTGTCTTATTCCATGTATTTTCATGTTGAATTTTGATATAGAAGGAAAACTCTGCACATTTTGTGTGAGACTTGTGTTCTCTTAGCTTAAGTCTTATCTTGTGAGAGTTGAGAGCTCTTCAAGTGGCGACCCTCCACACTTATCTTGGAGAATCCACACTCCAAGTGGCGTGTTCTTCTCTTGTCCACCACCATAAGCTTTCTTTCCTTCATCTCTTCTTCCATTTTCTGTTACACCTTTTTTTTCTTTGTGTTTATGTTCTTGTTTTGTTCTTCCAATTTCAATTCGGCTTCCTTCATCATATTTGTTTCCGCAATATGCCTCATCTTCACCATATAATGTGTTTTTCCTTTTGTTTTTGGAAGTGAACCTTCACACTTAACCACTTGGTTAAGTTCGTGTCCAGTTGGGATCTTCCCTAGGTCTCACCGTATATTTGCTAAAATCCAAATAAAAAACAAAGTGTCACTCTTAAAATGGATAAATCTAAAATCAACTCACATCAATATTTGCTAAAGAAGTAGTAGAACATCATTTATTATTCTAGAAATTAATAAGAGTACCTGTACCAACAGTCCAAGAAGTATAATCAAGTGTAGTAGAATAAAACTGTTTAATTCTAGGCCAAAGAGAAAAGGATCTATAAATCATTCTAAAGTCGTATTTTGATTTAAGATCCCTGACTTTCAGGAGAAAAGACCAAGGTTTGTTGCTATAAGCAAAGTTCCAAGCAAGCTTAAAAAGATATGCATTATTTTCATGACGGAGATTAATAATCTTCAAACCTCCATTCTCAAGAGGAGAACAAATCATATCCCAATTCACGATGACTATGTGTGTTTTCAAAATATCACCAATCCAAATAAAATTTCGACACCACTGTTCAACTTGGTTAAAAAGTGAAATAGGCCATTTGTACATGTTAAAGCTATAAGCTAGAAATCCAGTAATCACCGTATTGACCAACTGAATCCGACCTATAATGCTAAGAGATTTACCTTTCCAAGATGCTAGCTTCAATTTGACTTTATCAGCCAAAGGTTGAAGAAATCGACACTTTGGAGCATCAACAAAGATAGACACTCCTAAATAATTGAAGGGAAAGCAACCATAACCATAAGAAAGAATACGTTGAATTTTGGTGACAAATCTTGCAGAATTATCCATGATGAAAAAATTACTTTTAGAGTTATTAACATATTGCCAGAAAAACCACCATATTGTTTAAGAAAAATACTCAAAACTAAGAGACTTAATATACCCCCTATAGAAAACAAATATGTCATCAACATATAAAATATGAGAGGGAGTGAGATAACCTTGCGGACTAGCCATGTGTAAAATTTTCTTATCATTCACAAGCTTAGAGATATCTCTACTAAGAACTTCCCTTGCAAGACAAAAAAGTAAAAGAGACAAAGGATCACCTTATCTAACACCTCTACTGTAAAGAAAAAAGCCCACCAAACTGCTTTTTATTCTGATAGAAAGCATAGCTGAATGGAGTATTGTACTAATCCAACCGACAAACGAGGGGTGAAAACCAAAGCGTGTCAAAACTAATAATAAGAACTTCCAACTCAGAGTGTCAAAAGGCTTTATGAATATCAACTTTGTAAGCCACATTACCAACTCTAACCTTTTTAGAAAGCATGTTAATAGCTTCAAAAACAATACCAATGCAATCCTAAATTTATCTACTCTGCACAAACCCATATTGATTAGGAGAAATGATTCTAGTAGCCACAAGTGCAAGCATATCCGCCAATATCTTGGAAATAGTCTTAAATTTGAAATTAACAACAATAATTGGTCTGTAAGCTTTAATGGAGTCAACACCCTAAATCTTAGGAATAAGAGATACCACATTACTGTTCATTCCAGGGAGAACCCAGTTTTGTTTAAAAAACTGTTGAACAACATTCCAAACATCTATCCGAATAATGTCCCAACAAGAATAATAGAAAACACCACCAAAACCATCAGGACCAGGAGCACTATTACCATTAAGATTAAAAACAACAGTCTTGATTTCCAAAAAAAGCAGGACATTTAATCAACATCATATTTTCCTAAGAGGAAACTATCTCAGAAATACAAGAACCAATAAAATCTATTACTTGTATCCAGAACATTAGAAATAGACTCAACATAATTTTTTTTTATAAAAGTCCAAAATATGATACTCAATGAGTTTAGGATCCTAAGTAACCTCATTATCAATCCATAGACGATGAATCTCACTAGAATTATTTCTCCTTTTGACCACAACATGGAAAAAAGCAGTATTTCGATTTCCATCTTTGAACCATAACATCTTAGCCATTTCTTTCCAAAACAAATATTGATAGTGAAGAACATGATCAAGCTTCTCTTTAACAATCTTTTCTTGACAAAGAAGCCCATAAATATAAGACAAACTAGTAGTCTCTAAATTTTGTTGAATACCAAGGAGAAAACCCTGCTTAAGAAGAACTGCATTGTGAACATTACCAAAAGTCTTGGAGTCCAATTTTCAACCTTTTTAACTTATGTTGCAAAATAAACACAAGACAACCAACAACCTTATTAGTCCAAGAATCATAAATAAATAAAAAATATTTAAATAAATATATATTTATTATAACTTTAACTGTTTTACATTTTATTTATTTAACAAATAAATACAAAAGAAAAGAAATTACGTTGACAATATTTATTCCACAATTATTCTCTGGTTGAATAATTTTGTGAAAATTTGAAGAATTTTGTTGTAAACATGGTTAGTAATAAGATTTAATTTAAAATTCGTTGTTCATAAAAGAAAAATGGATTAAACATTCAAATTAAAAATATCAAATGTTATACAAATTTGATTTGATAATATATATTTTAATTAGGAAAAATGGTTAAATAAATATTTAATGTCAAATTTTATAAGAATAATTAATAAACAGAAAAAAGGAAAAAAAAAATAGAAATATTTATTCCAAAATTATTCTCTGTTTGAATTATGATAAATGAAAGTGGTTTTTCATGATTTGGAATTTAGAAGGGGACGCCAATTTTAAACCTTTTTTTCTATTTGTTAGCAACCGTTTCAAATAGGAAGCGTCGTTTACTATTCTTCGCACAAAGAGAAACATGTTCAGGTTCATATTGTTTTTCAAAATCTTCATGGACTTAAACTTTTTCGCATCAACTTACAGAGGAATCGTTTTAAAAAGTTTACCCTAAAATCACACATACACATGTTTGTTTGATTCAGATTCAATTGACGAAAAGGAAATAAACTTGGAGAAATATTAACATAATTAATTTACTTACGATTGTTATTATTTAATAGATAAAAGCATGCAAAAAGAAAATTAATAAAAAAATGAGGAGCATGGACATCACAAATTTAAAAACAACATGCCTTAATTTATTACAACAACAAACTAATCACTACTTTTTTATATAAGTATTTATCGGCTGAAGCAGCAGTACCTTTGGGCGTGGCTTTCTTGTTATATAAGGTCATAAACCACCTTCAGAACTCAGGCATAGGCATACACGTGCAATTTTGATCTATGTAACAAATAACACCGATACGACACGAAGACGGATACAAAGATACGTAAAATCTCTAAAATTAGAATACGGAGACACAAATCTATATATTATATAATTATGAATTATATAAATTGACAATAAAGATTTATGTGCATAAGTATGTTTCAGATTATTTTTTGGAGTAGAAAAATGTTTTTATGACTGGTTCACAAGGATTTGTTTATTATTTTTATAATCATAATAACAATTTATACAATAAAGTTTAAATTTTTAGAAAATTAATGTATTTTTTCTTTTTAAAATTGTGTTAGAACCGTACTAGAATTGCCAAAAATCTAATAAATACTTTTTGAATTGGACAGTTCACAGATATGTATCTTACAAGTGTCATACAAGTGTTGGTGTTCAATATCGAACACCGACGTACCATTTAAGAGGAGTGTCCGAGCTTCATAGATTTTGATAACAATTTATTACATTAAAAAGACACATTACCTTTGGTGTTGAGGAAAGTGTAGGGAAGAAAGAAACAAGTGTAATTGTTTTGTGAGGAGAGTGAAGAGAGAACTTTTATGTGAAATATGAGAAAATGAAAATATAATGCCAATAAATTTTATTTAAATTAAAAAAATTGTTCTATGTAGTTATTTTATTTAAATTCAGAAATTTTTTCTAATAATGCTCAACTACTTTAATAATTACAAAATGATAGAATAACTAAAATAAGATAATAAAATAAAATGTTGATATAAAAATAAAATAAAATAAATTTGTGTACATAAAAATGATTTTAAAGAGGAATCATATATATATATAGGTATACATAATCTAATTAAAATGATATATTTTATATCTTACATTTTATCTTAAATTATATTGACATAAAATGAATATGTGAAGATTATCTTTCTAAAATTACATTAAATAAATAAGGTGAATTTAATATTTTAATGTTATTATTTAAATATGCAATATCAAAAATATTTAGAAAGTGCCCAAAAATATTTACTCCAAATAATTTGGTGATATCTTTCAGAAATTTCCCTTAGCATTTTATTGTAGTTGTATTCAATTACATCATTAGCATGTGATCCATATGTTAGTATAAAAATAATGATAATACATTTTTTAATGATGAAAGACATTATCTTCCGGCTACATTGAGTCTTAGCTGAAGTACTCATCATGATTACTAAAAGCATATACAATTTGAAGGAACAATTTTTTTTTTCACGATTGAAACCTTCATCAAAATTGATTGTTAGTTTATATAGAATTTTTAGAGAAAAAGTCAATGAAAATCGATCAAGTCCTTCTTGCTAACGTTAATGTATCATAAATCTTTCTTCTTAGAACTTGTCTACTAGGTTATCAAATCTATGTTGAAATCTTTATTGAAATCTTTTGTTCTCCTTTTAGTGTGAGGAGTCTCTTTAGTTATATATAAAGATAGACCTCCACCCCATTCGTAACTCACCTTTGAATTGAATAGCTATCATGTTTTCTTCTTGTTCTTCTTGGATATAAAAAATGGGATCATTCTCCTAAGGGATTTTCTTCAAGGAACCTTCCTTAGAAGAGGAACCCTAGTTCCAAGTTTCTTTTAAGAAATTGGAAAAGTTCTAACTATTTGTTAAGTCTTTTGTTGCCTTGGGGATGTTTCCATAAGTTGATAACATGAGCTGGGTAAGGAACCTTCAAGATATAAGTTTTTTTTTTTTTTTCATTTTCTTCCTTGTTATTTTTGTCTTGTAGTTGCATATTTTTGGTTTTATAAGTTAAAATTTCATGTTATATGTATTTCTTTGTTTGATTCAAATTCTTGTTCAATTCTTGAATCAATATCATGTCTAGCTTTCTAATTGCATGCTTACTAGTATAGTTTGTGTTAGAAATTTGTTCACCTTAGCTTTAATTTTCTTCATCTTGTAAGTTTTGTTTAGTCCTTTAGTATATCATAAAATCTTAAAAGTAGTCCAAAATTTTCTACGCAAGTTTTGCTTCAAAGTCATGCTAGCCGAATGTTTTTCTGCTAGAATTATTTTTGTAGTTTTGAATTCTTCTTTGCTTGTAGTTCCTAAGCAAAGATCTGAAACATTTGTTCCAAAGAATCTGAAGTAAACTAAGACCTCTTAGGTAAGTTATCTTGAGTTTCTAAGTTGAACTACTTCCTTGAACATGATGCATGCATTTGTAGTTGATTAGGAGTGAAAAAAATGACCTAATTGGTGAGTTGTTGTTCAATATTGAGTGTATAAAAAGACATTTGGTGGCCTCTTGAACCAAAAAAAGAAAGAATGTAGAGAAATTAAAAAAGAAATAGTGAGTTTGAGACTTATAAAAAAGAAACAAAAACAAAAGAAAGCCTAAAAAAAATTCACATTCATTTATTGATGCATGTCTTAACTTCTACTATTTGATTGTGTTGTTTCAAGCATCCTTGAGTGGTTCATTGCATTCATTTTGTTCTTATGAAAACTGCCACTACATATTATTATGTATTCATGATTTAACTTGAGTTTTGATTTTTGTTTAAGTACTATAATCTAGAGTTATTCCATAGGTTCCTTTTGTGTGTTAGTTTTAAAATTGTGCCTTAATTTTGTTGTTTTTCTTTCTTTGAATCTCTTTGATTTTTTTCATATAATCTTTCATTTGAAGTTTTCCACTTCTAATTATGTTTTTCTTGATTTTTTTCTTCTCACTCTTAACTTGGAAAATATTTAAACTCTTCTTTTATATCTTGAAAGAACCTCACCTCTTTTAAAGGTAGCATTCTAGGTGTTGGTTGGAGAACCTTTGGAGACAACTATTTGAAGAGACTTTGGAGAAGGAGAAGAACATTTTTGAAGAGTGAAAACAATATAGAGAGCGTGATTGGCAGTTGGACAGAAACCTTTGTCCATTGAAACAAGAAAATAAAAAAAAAATAGTAAAGCAATAAAAACTATTCGTCACAAACCTTAAACTTCTGTAGAAAAATTTGTTGCTTGCTGGATGTTGTAATTTTCATTTCTTTGTCACAAAATTGTGTAATTTTTATATTTTATTTTTTCACTTGTAACATTTTTTCTTAACTTTTGTGTCTTGGAAAATGTCTTTGGTGCAATCCTCTCTTAGCCAAACTTTGTAATAGTTAAGCATTTTAGTTGTGAAAGTGTGTCAAGAGACTCAAAGTGTCACTTTCACCTATACCTTTCATCTAGAATTTATTGCTTTATTAGTGATATCATTTCTTTCAATTTAATTTGTTCTTTCTATAAAATGTCTAGGTCTCCATGATAAAATAGGATTTAATCTCTCTTTTAAAATCAATAGTATTCCTTTCTTTGGTCTTTAGAAGTTTGTGTACACACATAACACATTTGGGGAAAATATTTTTGAAGTTTTTACCAAGAGATTTTATGACTAGGAAAAAATCTTGTTAGGAAAGACTTAGTACTTAAGTATCTCCACTAGTGACTCACCTCTCTTTCCTGGAAGTATACTTGGTAAACTTTCAACTTCTTCGCTTCTTAGAAAACTTCACAACAAATTAAACCATTTGTGAAAACCTTTATCACTCTTTTTTTGAAATTTTGAAAAACTTTGTGAAAATATTTTAGTCATAAAACAATGAGTGGTCATACCCATTATTCAAGTGTGCATGGTAGTATTAGGGACTGAGAGGGTAAAAATTGATAGATGAATTACAAAATATCAATGGAAGAGCTAAAAACCATGTTTGCTCAATACATGCATCAACAAGGTAAATCTAAGAGTAAACATGGAGAGGGGTCAAGGAAAAGACATGTGTCCCCTTATTATCAAAGGGAGTTTATGGATCAACTTTGTACACTCCAATGAAGGAGCATGAGTGTGGAATAATATAGAAAAAAAATGGAGTTACTCATGATGAGGGCAAGGATTAGAGAAGAACCTAGGAAAACAATACTAGGTTCGAAAGTGGTCTTAACCTAGAGATTAAGGATAAAGTTAGGCTATTATTTATAGTTTAACTTTGTTTAAGGGAACAAGAATATGCTCAATATTATACCCCTTCACAACCTAATCATGAACTTAAGAGGGAGGGATACTCCTCCAGTTCCACATCTAGGTTTAAAAAACCATGAGATAGGGATAGTGAAAAACAAAGAGAAAGAGAAAATGAAAAAGAGAGGAAAAGATAAAGAAACATGAAAAATATAAAGAAGAAATAAAAGAGCTTGTAAGGAAATAAATTTACATATTTGCAAGTTCTTATTAGAAAAAAAGAAAAGCAAGAAAGGATTAAAAATGTGGATGAAGAAAAGAGAGAAAAAAAAGGGAAGAATGAAAGCAGAGACAAGAAGAAGAAGAAGAGAAGTTAAATAAATTCATAAAAGAAAAGGAGTCTTTCATACCTCTTACATGCATGGTTGAGGAAGAAACCTTAAAGGGGGATTACAATACTTTGAACTCTTCTTCTCATTTGTTTTTTTTTTTATTTCGTAGCACAAAGCAATGAACACAACAAAGTGAAAAAAATACGATTTTAAAATAAATTCATCAAAAGTTTTACAAAAATAAAGGGCCTTATTTTCTTGTTCTTTTTTTGTAAATAAATTTGTCTTTGAATGAAGAAACTTATTCAAATACTGTTTGTTGTTTTCTATAGGTGGATCTTTGATTTAGGAGAAAAATAAAAAGAAATAAATAAATAAGATCTAAGGACAAATCATTCTCATGAAGGAAGGAATGATGGAAAAACATTCAATCACCACATCTTTGGTTAAGTGGAATGAAGGAGGACTCAACACTTGAAATAATACTTTTAAAAATATCATATTTCTTCTTATTTTTGTAAAAATGTATAACGGCAGCTTTCTGAAAAAAAACAGGACTAGAAAATTGTATAGAAATAGATTTTTTTTTTTCTATTATAAAAAAAGAACATCATAACTGAGATCATTTTAGGCCTAACTAGGATTTGATTTCGAGATCAAATCCCTAATTTGAGGATTCAACATGAAGCCTTTTTCATTAGGGAAGTCAAAAACCCTAACTGAAGAGGTCAAAAGAGAGAACAAAATGAATCATCACACACCCACACAACCATGCAAGTTTCAAATGAGCTTTGGAGCTTATAAACACAAGGAAGAAAAGCTTGATTTGAGAGATGTGGAACTTCTCTCCTATGGTGTGTCTAATTCAAGAGTGCACCTGCCTTTTACACTTTTAGTCCCACATCTTCTAGTCCTTTGAGTGTAAGGAGTCTCTCTAGTTATAAATAAAGCCCTAACCATGTTCCTTGAAACTCACCTTTGAATTGACTATGAATTGAATTGCTATCATGCTTTCTTCTTGTTCTTCTTGGGTCTCAAAAATTGGATTATTCTCATAAGGGATCTTTTCCAAGAAACCTTCTTTGGAATTGGAACCCTAGTTCCAAGTTTCTTTTGAAAAAAGTTCTAAGAATTTTTTAAGTCTTTTGTTTCCTCAGAGGATGATTCCATCATATGTCCTTATAAACAAATTTGTGTTCTTTTTTAATTATCTTCTTTAAAAAAAATCTTTGCTTCGAGTTTAATCCTTCAAATAACAACATGCATGTTCATATTTAAATGTCTCTATAGTGTTTTGTAGAGAAATAACATATGCTTCACTCATAACATCCTCATTTAATCTTTCAACTTTTTCTCCTATGTAAGGTTGTAAGGCTTACGAGGGACATCAACAATTTTCCCAACAACAATATAATCGTAGTCCATTAATATAAAGCTTGACAACAATTGTTATTCCACAATATTGTTTTTGTACTAGATGGTAGTTTTTAACTAAAACCTTATTTTGTCATATCCACACCTATAGTTAGATTAATTGAAGAGTTGAGTATACTTGAATTAGAAAAATATCCTTTTTCAAGGACCATTTATCATGTTCACTTTTGTTGCCATTGCGTCCTCCTTCTTCGATTGTGATATTGTACAACCAAATTTAGTTAAACAATTCTAGATTTTTAGTAGATATTGACTTGGATGGTGATTCATGATCTTTATTAATAGTTGTTACAATAGTATTCATTGTAGATCTAGAGCATGGTTATGAAAACATTTAGATAAATTGAGGATTTTTAAATTTTTTGGCTTGAAGAAGTTGAACTCTTTTGCATATAATTGGATATTGAGTTGTTTGGTGGTGTTACAAACATGAAAATTAGGTCGATTTTGAAAACTTTAAGTAGAAGAACATTGCTAATTTTGAATACAATAATTAAAAAGAGTTATCAGACCCTCTCTAGAGCTTAGGACATTGTCTATTCGTTTGTTATTGTATCATCTAGTAATTGATACACTAGACCATCTCCTAGTGTTGTAAATAATGTGTAACAATTTTTTTAATTTTATGTTACACTTGACTTATATATGAAGTTTCCTATTTGATACTCAGTATATTTTTAATACATGATCTTTGTGAGTATAATCTTCTACTATTCAATACATAGTGATTTCTTTTTTGTTCCTAGTTTTTTGTGTTATCATTGATGACTATTTCACGACAAATGTATTGTGTCAGAAGTAATAAATTGTCCATAAGGATGAAGATCAAACCCACAAGGAAAAATTAAATTCTCAAGTATAATATTCACTAAATATAAAACAATATGTAAAAGTGTTCCGTCCGGTTGACCGGGACGTCTTCGTGCACGACCTCAACCGTCAGCTGGGGTCTCCTTCCCACTGATTGCCTGTGAATTCCTGCAAAAAAGAGGACAAAGAGGCGCCCTAGCGGCCGTTTGCACTCCGACGCTCAAGTCAGCCAGCAAGAAACACCAAAAACTGACCACCCACGTATCTGAGCACCGCGTGTGGCACTCTGACGGTGGTAAAAGAACTGTGTATCTGTGTGTGTGTTGTCTC
>Ga0123342_1008515_pt1 | contig 12842 bp, 12 predicted proteins | sample Turbeawhitnodule_FD_89960 | JGI IMG/M metagenome (GOLD analysis project Ga0123342, IMG submission 89960) | Root nodule microbial communities of legume samples collected from Mexico - Turtle bean Mexico white nodule | ecosystem: Host-associated > Plants > Roots > Nodule | place: Mexico: Nepantla...
ATGTCAAGGGTTCAAAGTAATATGAAGAGGAAAAGGAGAAGATGCACCAGAATGGGGGTGGATAATGGCACTAGAAGAGGACCCAATACAGGGTCTTGTGAAGTGGAAAGGTTTGGGTTTGAACCTGGTCCAGAATTTACCTTGGAAACATTTCAGAGATATGCAGAAGATTTTAAGCACCAATACTTCAGAAAAAATGAGAATGTATCTCATTTGGGTGCTAATACAACAGTTTTAAATGGTACTTCAGAGCCTTCTGTGGAGAGCATTGAAGGTGAATATTGGCGGATGGTCGAGAGTCCTACTGAAGAACTTGAGGTCATATTCTGTAGAAACTCAATAATTCTCTGCTGCACGAAACTATTATCTATTTGTTGCCCTTATTATATGCTGCTCTGCTTACATTTAATTTTCTATCACTTCCAGGTGCTTTATGGAGCTGATCTGGAAACTGGGATTTTTGGGAGTGGTTTCCCTAGTAAATCTAGTCAACTAGGTTCTGCTTCACATGAACAGTACATAAAGTCTGGCTGGAATTTAAATAACTTTGCAAGGCTTCCTGGATCTCTGCTCTCTTATGAAATCAGTGATATATCTGGTGTTTTAGTGCCATGGTTGTACATTGGAATGTGCTTTTCCTCCTTTTGTTGGGTAAGGACTACATAGTTTCCTTATTTTCTAGCATGTATTTCATTGAATTCATCACAATTTGTGTTTACAATGCTTGAGACCAAAGAAAAAGATTGAAATAAATACTTCATTTCTGATTGATTGAACTGTACAAAAGGATACATGGATAATGAAATATATAGATACACATACATATATATATATATTTGTGCATGTATGTATGTATACACACACATATATATAGAAACACGAAGCTGTAAGTAAGAAATGAATTGAGCTAAATCGAAATATATGATCCTATTTACATAGTTGTTGGGATACATTTGCAAGGTATGGCAGTTGAATTCCTCATTGGAAGTGTGAGATTCTAGTGTGAGGTTTACAAGGCCTTGGGCTTTCCTGCTACAATAGCTAGCTTTTATGGTGTGGTTCTCCCAAGGTTCTTATCAATTGGTATCATAGCCTTCCACCACATGTCAGTTGCACAGGTTTGCCTTGGATTAGTCAAAGGGCTAGTTTATAGCCGGTCCTCATGGGCACTTAGGCTGCGATGTGATGATATGTTAGGTTGCAATTATAAGGTATGGGACTTGAATCCCACATTGGAAGTATGAGATTCTAGTGTGAGGTTTATTATGCCTTCGGCTCTCCAACTACTGCAGATAGCTTTTTTGGTGGTGGAATTCTTCCAGGGTTCCTGTCAAAATAAATTACAGCAAATATTCCCAAAATAGGCTGTCTGATACAAATAAAATCTGATATAAATAGAAATAAAGTCAACTAAATCAAATCTGTATCAGATCTCCTGGAATATATCTGTAATCTATGTAATATATTTACATGTGTTTTTTTGTGTCTTCAAAATGCTCTTTGAGGATGGAAAGGACGTAAGGATGTGCATTTGTGTGAGACTAAGGGGACACATAGTATAGGTGTTATCTTTTTGCTCGGTTTTGTTTGCTAAACCACAATACCAGAACTATTTGTTCTGTTGATGGCAATTTGTTGATGTTGTGTGTGTGTTTGTGTGTGGGAGAATGAGTCCTTACTTACCATAGGATCTGCAGTTTAAAACAACTTTATATTTTCCTTTTGATTTAATTGTGAATGCAGCATGTGGAAGATCACCATTTATATTCATTGAACTACATGCATTGGGGAGCTCCAAAATTGTGGTATGGAGTCCCTGGAAAAGATGCCTGCAAATTGGAAGAGGCTATGAGAAAGCATTTACCAGAACTTTTTGAAGAACAGCCCGACTTGCTTCATAAGCTGGTGAGTAAAAGTTTTTCTATCACTTGACAAACATCATTTGATCTTCTTGTTTGCTGTATCTGCTTGAGAGGTGACAAAAGAATTAAAATTATGTTCTCATTTGGTGGAGTTCCATGTTTTACATCTCCATTTTACCCACCTGTCCATATTTCTATTATTAAGCTGATAACTAGTGATGCTGGATGATCTTGTTTATTTCTTTGGACGTATATTTATCTGCTGCTTGTATTTCTAACTTGTTGCAGGTCACTCAGCTTTCTCCTTCTATCCTTAAGTCCAAAGGAGTACCAGTTTATAGGTGTGTCCAAAACCCTGGGGACTTTGTTCTGACATTTCCTCGAGCCTACCACTCTGGGTTCAACTGCGGTTTCAATTGTGCTGAGGCTGTTAATGTAGCTCCTGTTGACTGGCTGCCCCATGGGCATATTGCTATAGAGTTGTACCAGGAACAGGGGCGCAAGACTTCTATATCACATGATAAGCTGTTGCTTGGGGCTGCAAGGGAAGCAGTACGAGCTCAATGGGAGCTTAATTTGCTGAAGAAGAATACTTTGGATAATCTACGATGGAAGGATGTCTGTGGAAAGGAAGGCCTTTTGGCAAAAGCGCTTAAGGTAAATTATGCTTCTCTCTAATCCCTGTAATGCATGCAGTATGAAGAGATGATATTTATGATTTTGTATTAACTTATGTCATGACCATAAACAAGGGAGTTGATGTTTAAATAGTCTTGTTTATAGTTGTAAGAATCTTCTGGTTCACAATGTAATTCCTTCAATATGCCACCTATTGATTCATATCTAAAGATGAATTTCAGATGACTTTGAATCTGATGACGCATGAGTGAATTGGTACAATTTCATATCCTTTACACAAATCATATGATTCCAAGATTCATAATTTCCATTTTTTACTTTTCTTTCACCGATTCTCAAGAAAGAAATTGAAAAGTGACATGAGCTTAAATTTGTTAATGAAAAGGAAATAAAGGACCTTTTTTAATTTGTCCTATTTTATTATTCCAATACTTTGTTTGTTACTAAATCAATGCATGCACTCTATTTGGCTATTTCATTGTTTAGTTTCCATTTTCTAAAATAGTGGTTTCACATAAATGATACTTTTTTTTGTATGATTCTTGTGGTTAAGTTGTTTTATCAGTTTTGAGTTTTGAATTATTAAATTGAACATTGTAAATCATCACTATGATATGTTTGAAATTATTTTTACATTATATTTGAATCATGTCATTAGATACAAATTATCATTCACAATCAAAATTCAGCTTGACAATTCACAATTTGAGTTTTGATTTGATAACCTCACCCACCATGAGTACTTTCGAATATTTTATCTGTTCATCCCTTTCTTATACCCCCACCTTGGCTTTTTTCTTCTGTATTATGTTAGTTGATCGTGGAGAGAGTCTTTAAACTGAAGCATAAAGTGCTAGATTGAATTTAAATGTTCTTTTATGAAGTTTCTTTTTAGAGGTACGAAGATATTTCCATATAAATAGACAAGGATTGTTATCCAAAAGTGGAATAAAAAGAAAAGGAAAAATCAAAATTCAATGATTCCTGTGTCATTAACCAGTTATCCCAGAAGTTTAAGGTTTAGTTGAACACTCAATCTCATCAATGGTTTTATATGTTATACTCTACTCAAGATGCTTGAAGTCTAAATAATGCGTAGGCTTTCTGTCCCTTTTGTGAGATTATGGTAGAGAAAATGTTATCTTTCAATTACAATTTCAGAAAGTAAATGAAATTCATTCTTGTGATTAAAATGCACCCTCCACCCCCGAAAAAAAAAAATATTAAAGTTAAATGCAAAATTGTGATAAGTTAGCTTTGTGAATCCAAATTCTATGAAAATACATCACCACGGTACTTTCTATTGAATTTTAATATTAATAATCTCGTGTTACTTGTGATTCCCTATCTAGATGCGTGTTGAGATGGAACGAGCAAGAAGAGAATTCCTCTGCAGTTCTTCACAGGCATTAAAAATGGAGAGTACTTTTGATGCTACTGATGAAAGGGAATGCAACATATGCTTTTTTGATTTACACCTATCTGCATCTGGCTGTCGCTGTTCCCCAGATAGATATGCTTGCTTGGATCATGCAAAGCAGTTTTGTTCATGCTCTTGGGATTCTAGATTCTTCCTCTTTCGCTATGATGTTAGTGAACTAAATATTCTGGTGGAGGCATTGGAAGGAAAATTAAGTGCAATCTACAGATGGGCAAAATCAGATCTTGGGCTGGCGCTATCATCTTATGTCTCAGCAGGCAAGGAAACAATACTTAAAGAATTGAAATCACATTCATCCAATTTGTCTCATTCTTCCAGGGCCACTTTGCATACAGAGATGGCTTTGCATCCTCCAAATAAATATATTGATGATTCTCAATTGATTGACGTCCCAATAGAGAATCAAGCAAATAGCAAAGATCAGAGCTATTTTCAACAGATTAAATCAGCTGAAGCTATTTCATCTTTGGGTTCAACCAAGGAATTGCTAACATTTATAAGCTCAAAACCTACATCTGACGTACATAATCACAAGATCTGTGTTACTAAAGAAGAATCTGTTATTTGCAGATCAAAGATGAAAACACCTGGTTGTCAATTGTCTCAGGAGGATACATCATATGCTTTATCTACTCTACCTCAACAAGGAGGTGAGAAAAGTTCACTTTACAGGCATAACAATATTATACTTCTTAGTGATGATGAAGATGACGAGAAAATGTCTGATTCAAATAGAAGGAAGGCACTTTCTTCTATGCCCGTAGGTTCTGGAGATAAGTCAAGGCCATTGAACAACATAGAAAATACAAACCTGACCATTTCTTTGACAGATACTGCAATGATGGGTGAAAAGGATGCTAGCACATTACCCCATGAAAATATGAGTTCTGCTTCAATTCGGCCTTTGCATGTGAAACAAGAATGTCATGAACACACAGGAACAGTTCTAGCCTCTACCCCACTAGATCTTTCTTGTCATATGGGTCTTACAAGTGCAGAATGTACAAAAAATATTTCAGCTCCTTCAAAAGTAGAAGCAAGTGATCATTGTTTGGCAAGTTTGGAGATTTCTCCTCTGAACCCACAACTTTCTGGCACTAAGGTTAAGACTGAAGATAATCACGAAAAGTTTGGAGGATGTGCCACTTCTAATGTAGCAGACCCTGCAAGATCTGTTAATGGGAACTTTTCTTGTGGTCCAAACAGTTTCCGACAGAAAGGTCCTCGGATAGCAAAGGTTGTCCGGCGCATCAACTGCAATGTTGAACCATTAGAATTTGGAGTTGTGCTTTCTGGAAAGTCTTGGTGTAGCAGTCAGGCTATATTTCCAAAGGGTCTGTATGCTTGGTTATAATGAATTAAAACTTCTATGGCACTGTTTAATTGAGTCTATAAACTGTGTATTTATGCAAATTGAATTAATTGATGCAGGATTTAGAAGCCGTGTTAGATACATAAATGTCTCAGATCCATCCAGTATGTGTTACTATATTTCAGAAATACTGGATGCTGGACGTGGTTGGCCTCTATTTATGGTATGTTCACCTCGTTCTCAATTGCTGGCTTTTGTCATGCAATTTGGCCTTATATTTTTATTTTAATTATGTCTGGAAAGGTATTTCATATTTTTTTGCCAATTTGATGTGTTTATAATTTAAATCCTTTGTTGCTAATATCTTGCTGAGTTTTACCCCCTTATTAAGTCGGCAAAAGTTTGATGGATGATTCCTGGATCCTCTACTTTGCACTTCATGGAGATGTTGTAGGTTTAGAGCCACGTATGTTTGTTTTTTCAGAAGTTGCTCTTTTAAACGTGTAATGTTGTGAGAATTGATTGCCCCTTTATCTTAGTAATTTGATTACTGACTATTCTGGCTTCTGGGCATCTAAATTTAAGAATGGAGTCATGTAAAAAAAATGCAAACAAGGTGTTTGGTATTATGGTGTAGTCTTTAATGGTGCTATGTGGTTAAGCAACTTATTTCCTTATCAAGTTAGATCAAAATTGATATCTTAACTTTTTAGGTGTTGGATGGATTTGGTTAAAATTTTCTTTGGATATCAAAATAGGTTGGTATGAGTAATTAGTTGACTGAAACTAGGAAGAGCTGGTGTTTGAAATAACTAAAATCTTGTTTTACCCCTCAGGTTTCCTTGGAAAGTTGTCCAAGTGAGGTCTTCATCCACATGTCAGCTGCAAGATGCTGGGAGCTCGTCAGAGAGAAAGTGAATCAAGAAATTGCAAAGCAACATAAGCTGGGAAGAAAGGGCCTTCCTCCTTTACAGCCCCCTGGTAGCCTTGATGGCTTAGAAATGTTTGGGTTTTCTTCACCAGCAATAGTGCAGGTAATTTTACTGATAAACACTTGTAGGAAAATAAAATAAAAAAGGTTAAATAAATTGAACGTATCTTATAAGCATAAGAAAAAATGAACTTATGCATTTCAGGTTTTGGATAAGTTAAATGAAAGATTTTATTAAAGTATGACAGTTGATTTTAGCCTATTTATATGAGAAGCTCAAATATTTTATTATTTTATTTTCTTCTCCTGTTACTGTATGACTTTTTTTTTTCTTCCAAATAGGGCCTAAAATCCTTTTATGGTTCCAAGGACTTCATTTAACCTTTCTATTATACTTTTATAGCTTCTTTTAGATTGACATGATAGTGATTCAGGATTGAATTATACCTTTGCAGTAGGTATTTAGGTTAAGGAAATAACAAGGAGCGTTTTCATTAAAATGCAACCAAGCATTTTTTTTAAACAGTTTTCTGATTTATTGATGCACAAACCGAACTCTCTCTTAGCTCGTCTCTTTCCATTAGGGCTAATGGAACACTAGGAGTGGATCTAGCATCAGTCTTTTTTAACGAATATTTCATCTCTCCCTTGGTTAAGATAACAATCTTGTCACATGTTTTACGTCTGGGTTTTAAAAATAGTCTTATTCTTAAAGCCGTGTTTTAGGGCTTGTAGGCTTCTTTCTGGTTTCCACCCATATTGTTACCATCTTAATGCATATTTGATTTTGTTTTCCATGGGCATAGTTTTGAATTTTGAGAGCTATCAAGCTATAAGTTAAAGATACATACTTTCTTTGAACAGGCTATTGAGGCGCTGGATCGAAGTCGAGTGTGTAATGAATACTGGGACTCACGGCCGTACTCCCGTCCTCTAGGACAGATTTCACAATCATGCCAAAGCAATGTGAGTGGTGGAAATGGTCAAGGGGTTCTCTTGAATAAGCACATTCCCGTTGAAGTTGTTGCAGTATTAAGGAGCCTATGTAAAAAGGCTAATGCAGAAGAATTGAACTCTTTGTACAGCATTCTTAGTGAAAGTAGGCCACAGGCTGACAGGAGCCAAATTGCGCAATTTCTTAAAGAAGAGATTCACAAATCACAACCGCCCTAGGTAATTCATTATTTGGACGGAATTGTTCATACGCCTAACCTTCTCACATGTATATTGTAGTTCCTCCGAGGTTGCACATGCAATTTCATGCAACCTTAATCTTTTGATTTTTTTTCCCACCTGAATGGAGGTTATAGAGAAAGAGAAAGAAAAAAACGAAAATAAAATTAGAAAAAGTGTGGGTGGGGAAGCCTATTTCCCTTCAAAATTTTGCTCTTTACTAGTGGCAGCTGGGAGATGTTGAAAGTTATCAAGTGTCACTATGGCTGTCTCATCTGAAACTCTGAAGGGCGAGGCTACCAGGCCTTTATAATTGATTTTGATTCATATGTTGTACACGCAGTTTGAAACAACATGTAGGTTCATGTTTAGATTTCATTAATTATTTTAGAAAATAGCTTTTTACTCGTACTAAGCTGTTTTCTTTAAAAAAGTACATATCTTATAAAAGTATTTTTTTTCTTCTATTCCACGGTTCATAAAAGTTTATGATCGTCTTTAGAATGTAGATGATTTCAAAAGTTGAGAGGCATCTTATTATCCTCAACCAAATTATTTTTTATTAATCAAATGTAATTTGTCGAAGTTATTTTTTTTATATAATTAGCCAGATTGTCTTATAACCAATTAAGAATTAGCACAAATTGAAAACATTAGAAAGTTATCTCGTAGTTCAGTTGTAAAATAACCTCCTGTAGCTAATTCAAACAATAGGGGCTTAATCTGGTTTTTACTTTCTTTGGATTGATTGCATTTTTTAAACGTCAATTTTATGTAGATTTGTTTTGTTTTCTATAGTTTTCATGTAAATTACACATGTCTAGTAATCTTCTGGTTTTTACTTCGGTGACAGCTAAGGTGAAGAACTCTCATATTCATGAACCACTTTTATACGTTGTTTGATCAAAATTTACGGAAAAAAAATATTCAATTAACTTATTAATTTATTAATTTAGAATATAAAGTAGTTAATAGTTAATTTCAATTTAAAATTATTTTGAATGTCAATAATTTTTTAGTTTATAAAAATAGTTTTTAAATTAGTTGATATTTAATAAAAAGAAATAGTGTAAATTAATATTAATATTATGATATATAAATTTTATTTAGAAAAAAATATTTATTTTAAATAAATTATTATATAAGAATAAAATATTGGATATAAGATCATGCAGATGTACAAATATCTCAAATTTATTTAAGCATATAGAAGTAGTACAATATTAATAAGTAATTTTCTACCATATTAAAATGTAGATCTATATTTTAAAACAATAATAAACAGTAGACCTGAGATAATAAATGTGATCATACATATACCTAAACGCCTCTTTAATATATAAAAAAAAGTAGTGTAAACTATACAATTATATTAAAAAAGTTTATGTCAAAAGAAAATTTATTCAAAAAGATATATAATGTGCATGAGACCACATAGATAATATTTAAATATACAGAGAGTGAAGTAAACATCTAGATTAAAAATCGATAATCATGAAAAAAGGAAATATAATATTTGTATAATTATCGTGCACTTAAAAGCTACTTAACAATTCATTATTTAATAAGCCATCATTGACATTAAAATATATTATAGTATATTGAGCATCACCAACATTAAATTCGTGATAGATTGTAACATGAGAGTGATATACAATTCCAACACATGCAATTACAACGTGTGCAAGCAAAAGGAGAGAGAAAAGAAATAAATACCAAAATGATTGAAGGACGTCTTCCCTTGCGCGGACCATTTATTAAGGCATTCATATGAAAATTTGCTAAATGGTGGCTCCACAATGCTTATCAATGCCAATGAAATTGGCACATGCAATCACATAACAAAGCTGCACGCCCCTTTTAAGCCCCCCCAATTGCACCCACAAAAACAAAAAACAATATCCACATAGCGTTGTTTAAAAAATCAAAAGAAGCAATGTTTAAAAAACTTGTTTTGTATAAAGGGTGTGGTCAATGTTGTTTCAACGCTCTTAATATCGAAATACCAAGGCTTGCCACCAGACTTTTCCTCGATGAAATGGCAGTAAATAGGTCGTTCACGACTCACCATTTTAATTAGCGACAACTATTCATCTTGGTTTATCTAAAACATTGATGATAAGGTAGCTAAAGTATCAACCAATTGGTTATCATCTTATGGAATGTGGTGGAATACGATAGTATCAAAGTTCTCCTTTAATCTCCTGATGTGTGCTTGATAAGGGATCCAATTTTTTTATCCCTGGTTTCCCATTTTGCTTTTAACTGCTGTATAACCAATGTTGAATCACATTATACATATAAAAACTTTTATTTGGATTCAATGGCTGCCCGAATACCCATTACACAAGCTTCATATTCTACAATGTTATTGGTACAATCGAAGCACAACCTTGTTATCATTGGTATATATTGATTTTTCGGCGAAATGAGGACTACCCATATTCCATGCCCCAATGTATTAGAAGCTCCGTTAAAAACCAATGTCCATTTATTCTCATTAATATCACTTCTAGTCTCATTAAAAAGGGCCAAAATATCCTCGTTAGGGAATTCGGGCCGCATTAGTTGATAATCTTTAATAGGTTGATGATATGTATAATTTTATTCATATTTAATAGTTTTACTCATAAATTATTGGATTATAATAATAAATAAATTTATTGTTTTAATTAATATTCATATAATTGTTTTATTTAGGTTTTAAATATTATTTTTGTTAATGTTCCTGTCAATTGATCAGATCGTGCTTCGTGCGCAGCTAAGACTCGTGTATCAAGGACTCCTTCGTCTTTGTTCCGGTTCACCACCCTTCGCCGCCGTGAGTACCTGAAACAGAGAGAACAAAGGACGCCCTTGCGGTCGTTTGCACTCCGACACTCAAGTCAGTAAGGCAGTAAACACCGTGCACCTTCGTATCGGAACACTGTGACTCAGGTGTTCTGAAGGTGCGTAACCGTTTTCTAACTAACTTCTCTCTGGTGCTCAAATCACTCGTGCGTACAAGGTGTAAGCTAGCAAATGATTCAAGCGTGTGTAAAAATGTCAAAAATGTACCTCTGTAAGCTTTCAGAAAAGCTTATATACCTTGGGTTTCAGTGCTACTGCCACGTGTCACTTATGACTTAAGCGCAACTCCACATGGAAGGCCTTACGACGTTGTAACCCAACTTAGGGAAATCCCTGCGTGTAAGTCTTCCCTCCTCGAAGTGCATCCAGCGCAGGGGATGACTACCTGGGTGCCAACTAATGCGCCCCAGCCTCTAGTCACTCGCCCTAGGAGTATCTCAGCCTTCCTCTCGCACTATGCACGTAGATTACCCTTGGGACGTGGCCCTCTCTCGTGTCTGTCCCAGCGATTCTCCAAAGGTGGCGTGGATCGCCCCGTCCCTACACCTCATGCATGGGTACTTCACGAGTCAGGTCACTCCCTGCTGGTACTGGGAATATGGCCTTGAAGCCACCTTTCTCTTCTCTTTATTACTGTTCTGATGTATCGAGGCCTGAGACCTCCACTCCTGTACCGTGGCCTCTTACTGTGCCGCCCTCTCCACAGTCTTCCCTACCTGTGGGTATCGGGGGGTGGCACCATCTGGGCCAAAGCACGCTCTTAGGACAACAGGTCACGCCTTTAAGGTGGGCGACGCCTAAACCTGCCGACGCCCATGCTTGGGACGCCTGAGGTGGTCAACACTAACTTTCCTCCTTGGAGCCCCTTGGTGGGTCCCATCGTATGTTTGACTTTGGTCAACGCCCGAGGACGGGTCGATACACAAGCCCCCCAGTCTTGAGCTGATAACTTGTTTTTAGTGAAAAGACTTAAGGCCTCACCCTACCGTCTACGTGGCACTCTGGTGATGGGACGTTCCTGTGCTTGTGACGTGACAACTTAAGTGGCGCATTAATCTCTCGACACGTGGCCCAATCCTGCGGCTGAGGTTGAGTGTCGCTAGCGCTTCTCAAGGTTTACGTTATACCTTTCAAAATCGCGTGCTCTGAGTACTGTTCCATCAATTACCCCATTTCTTCACTGTTCATCTTCTTCTCGAAGCTTTCTCTGAACTCTCTCCTCACACCCAAAATCTTCGTCACTCTGATCATTCAAAGGTATGATTTTTCTTCTTCCATAGCTCTTTCTCTCAAACATTTTGTACTGATATAACTGCCTGGGTATGTTTATATTTCTCGCATTCGCGCTCTTCCTTCTCATTTCTTTGTTCCCCTGTCTTCTGAACTTTCTCGCGTGGGGGTAGGGATTTCTGGGATTTCTACCCATTTTGATACCATGACCCTTCGCTTACTAAACCCTTGTATTTCTTTCTGCTCAGCTTCCTTTGCCGCATCATGGTGCGTACCAAAACCACCGCCAACCCTCCACCTCCCAACGTCAACTACAAGTCTCAGTACCCTTGGGCTTCCAATGAGCTGCTTGCTGAGACTTCAACCTTAACCACCTTAGCTGATTGGAGGGCCCATGTAGGCGAACCAGGTGTTTACAAACACGACGCCTTCGCCAAAAGGCATGATGCCTACATATCTGTGCGTCCTTGCACACCCGAGGAGCCTATTTGTGTGGACGACCGGTTGAACAACGGGGAGGATTTCTTCTTTTTCTACCAGACCGTGTTCAAACGCATAGGTCTGCGTCTGCCTTTCTCTGGGTTCGAGAGAGAGCTTCTGACTGAGATAAATGTCGCCCCTGCCCAGCTACACCCCAATAGCTGGGCCTTCATCAAAGCGTTCGGGATCTTTTGTGGATACTTTGGCCAACCCCCCTCCGTGGACGTATTCCTCCACTTCTTCGAGGTCAAGAAACAAGGGAAAAGCCTCTGGGTCAGCTTCAGCGGCATCGCCGGGAGGATTCTTCTATCCTTGTTTTAGCAGTCCTACAAGGGATGGAGGGGTAAGTTCTTCAGGGTGTGCTGTACTGATCACGATCGCGCAACGCTGGACGGATTCCCTTTATACTGGGTACAAAAACTAAAGCTGACCAAACCCAAAACCTTAGATGAACTACCTTCAACAGATCGAGAGGTTTGCTTGATTTTGGCCAGCGTGGGGGTCTTAGACATTGCTGAGTTGATAGCACGTGAATACAACTCCGAAGCCCTCACTCAATACCTCAGTATGAGAACCATTTCCCACTTGTCTTCTTTGATTTCTGCTTCTGTCAACGTTTACTCTTGTTCGTGTGTGAACTGCTTGTTTGCTTTAGGTCTCCATAGTACGCCTGATTATGCTTTCATGCTTTGACTTAGCCTGCGCCTAACCTCTGCTTTGTTTGCTTCCTTGGTGCAGATTCAAAAATGGACATGAACAAGAGGATGAGGCTTGCCAAGGCTTTGACAGCCCGGGTGATGGAAGAGGCCCAAGCACAAGCCCACATGCAAGCCCAACAAAGGGTAGATTTGGGCCAACCATAGAGTTATGGCCAAGAGGATCCAAGAAGACGTTCTTTTACATGTTCAAATGCCATAAACTCTA
>Ga0123342_1008516_pt1 | contig 12841 bp, 7 predicted proteins | sample Turbeawhitnodule_FD_89960 | JGI IMG/M metagenome (GOLD analysis project Ga0123342, IMG submission 89960) | Root nodule microbial communities of legume samples collected from Mexico - Turtle bean Mexico white nodule | ecosystem: Host-associated > Plants > Roots > Nodule | place: Mexico: Nepantla...
ACCCTAGAACCGCATTTGTAAATCAATTTAATTACAAAAATGCCACCGCGTTTTTTACAAATGCGTTTAAACGCAAAGCCGCACTAAATAAATAGTCGTTGTTTTCAAATTTTGTACTAGTGTTTGGTGAATGATGTGTGTCTAAAACATGTGTTGTACTCACATAAGATGAGTAGTGAAAAGACAATTAGCGAACAACTGGATGAATTTAACAAGTTGATCATTTATTTATATAATATTTATGTGCTAAATGATGATAATGATCATTTTAAGAAAATTTTGTATAGAATAAAAAAAAATCTTGAGGAGGTTCAGTCTACTTTCAACTTGAAAGAGTTGAAGTTAATATTTTTAAAAAAATATCAATATATATAATTGTTATATATATATATATATATATATATAAAATTAAGAGTTAAATTAATATATATAATTTATATATATATATATATATATATATATATATAATTAAGAGTTGAAGTTAATATTTTTAAAAAAATATTAATATATATAATTGTTATATATATATATAATTGATTTTGATAGATTAATAAGTTATTATTTAGTTTAATATCAAATTTATTTTTAGGTATACTTTTAAAAATATAAACATTTTTGTTAGAAAGAATAGTTGAGAAAATAAAAATATTTTATTAATTTTTAATAATTATATAAAATTAAAAAATATAATTAGTTAAAAAACAAATATTAAATATAACAATAAACTAGTATTTTATTAAAAATTTGTTTATAAATTTACTACTTTTTCTTTCTCTCGTACTCTCTTCTCTTTTTTAAAACTTTTCTTACAACTCATTATAAATTACCTAAATCAAATACGCCTAATAATCAGGAAACAAAACATTGTTCTCTTCAAAATGGATCAATTTTCAGCACTCTCTTTTCTTCTCAAACAAGTTAGTGGTTTTTGGCCCACGTAATTTGGTGCAATTAACCACCATCTTACATTTCACAACAACTCTTTAATTAAATTAAGACAATATTATGCCTAAAACATTTGCCTATAAAATGAATGCATAAATAGGAGATGCCTATTAAATTAACAAGAAAAAACCTTTTACCAGTAAAAGATAGTAGTAATCAATATTTTGAAATGGTGACGAACCCTATCACTCTCCCACTACCATAATTTGATGTTAAGTTTCACAATTTCGTAAGCATTTATGTTCAAAACGTTCTTCCTACCATAATATTAAAACCAACTTGACTTGGCTACTCTCCATTACCAACTTCATTTAATCAAATAAAACTCTCTTTTTTTCCATTAATATACAATTCAAGAACTAGGAAAAAGAATGTGATTCAGTCATTTTTTGTACACAATTTATGGAATTGTTTAGGCATGTAGATAGATATAGGAGTTTGTTCAAGAAGCAATGCCATTACCAATTAAACTAATCCTACTACAAAAAATACAATATAAACTCTTCTATTATAATGCAAGGAAAGTGAGGAGAACATGAAAATGTAATAAATCCTTTCAATGAAACAATAATTCTTGATTTTTATTTGAATGAATAAGTGAAGTAGGAGTACTCCAACTTTAATTGGACTCATGAACAAAGAGATGTGACAAATTAAATTTGACATTTGTATTTAAATTAATACATTTAAAACCCTTGATTTTTTATTTTTTTTAAATTATTTATAACTTTATTAATATATTTTTCAAAATCTTCTTAAAAGTATGCAAACAAAAATTATTTCCCAAAGATCTTTTAATTGTATGTTATAAAGAGAGTAAATATATCTATATATATATATATATATATATATATATATATAAACCGTGATAATGTTTATATATTTTATTACCGTGTGTCTTATTATTTTAATTTCTATAAAACTGTAAAGTTTTTGACAGAAATCCCTCGTAATTTGAAATTTGTTAAAGTTCCCATTATTTAATTTAAAAAAGACACATATTTGTTAACTAAACTTTGCCATATAACTCAATAATGAATGTCATAAGTTAGAAATACAAATTAAAAATAGGGATGTAAATAAATAAAAAAATCAAAACAAAAACAGTAATTATTAAAATGATATTTTCAGACATCTCTAATTTTATATTATAACTTTATTTTCGATAATAAAATTATTTTAATAAAAATTTGTTAAATTCTTTAAATCATATAATATTAAACAGTTATCAAATTACCTATAAATATATAATTAATATAATATATAGAATACAAATTTAGATTATTAATTTATATTTTGATTATTGAATATATTTTATCCAAAACTCTTAATTTTGTTAATTCCTATACAATGAACGTATGAATTGAATAAACTTTTGATATCGAGTTTGTATAAACTTGAAATTAGCATACTATAAAAAGTTCTTCAATAACTTCATTTTATCAACTGGGTTGAACACATTTTTTTTATTTACTAATTTAAAAATGAATGGGTGAAACTTTGAATTTGAGCCTCGTACCTATTTGCATATACAATCAAGTGGTTAAATTACTTAATTAGGTTCAGACACTCATAGCACCTATTTTTCTCTATTGTGATAGATATAAGTTTTTTTTTTATCAACAAGGTGATAGAGATAAGTCGACGCATAGTCACTAACCTAATTAAATTCAATTCATTTTTTTTTACATATATATATATATATATATATATATATATATATATATACACGTTTAAGCCAACAAAATCCTACAAATAAAATGGTAATATTTTATTTAAAAAACAAAATAATCTGTGGAGTTTTTTTTTTTCTTTTGTCGATTTTTTTTAGATTAAATTAGTTTTGAAACGATAACTCGAAACTAATTTATCACCATAAACTCTATCTTTACAAGATTAACTACTTTTTAGTTGAAAACTTATATACAGTGGTCTTGATGTTTTTAGGAGTTACTTATTTTTATAAATTTCTAATAATTTGTAATGTTGATGTTGCACAATTAATCAAGTAAATACAACGCGTTTAGAGGAATAAAATTCAATATATTAATTATTCAATTTATGTTATTTTAGATGAATAGTTAGTTTATGTTTTATTTAATGTTTTGTTAGTGTCATTTTACATTAGCTGTTATTGATGGTTATTATTAATTTTTATTGATTTTTGAAATACGTTTTTCCAGTTGATGCTTCAGTGTTGAATTTAAATTCAAATAATGAAAATTATTGTTTTAAATTTGATTTCATAACTTGATTATATTCCAAATTTTATAAGAGTTATGATATTATAAATATGTTTAATAAAACAATTTTATCGTTAATTCGTAAAGTTTATATTTTAAGAATAAATATTTAATAACTAATAATTAATTTTAATTATGACGTCATAGAATTTGGACATATATTAAGTCTAATTATTAAACTATGATTGAAACAATTAAAAATGTTAGAATTAAGTATTTAAATTTAAATTTGAATCCCACTGTTTATCCAACTCAACCTATAATATATATTTTGTGATTGAATATTTGAGACAATTTAACCATCTCAATAACATATTATAATTCAATCTAATGCAAAAACTATGTGAGAAGGTCTTTACTAATAATTGTGATTTTATTAATGGGCAATTCCTCAAAAAAAATTCTTTTTGTGATGGTAAAAGAAATGTATTTTTGAAGATTGATACTACTGGTTTTATCTAATGATTTTTTGTAAAGATGTGATGAGGGGTATAACTCTTACAATTTTTTTTTTTCATTTTCTAATTCAATAGAGTAATTTACACGATCATAATCAATTTAATACATGAGTTGGATTCATGATTCATGTTCTAAGAAATATTTACCATCCAAAAAAAGGAAAAACGAGTTTTTATCTACATAAATGCTTTGAAAAAAGTTCAAATATATATAATCTATTATGTTATTCAGTAAAAATGATTGAAAAACCATTTATTATATTAAGAACGTGTTTGATAAAAACAACAAATTAACTACTAGTTTACTTTAATAATTTATAAACTAATTTAACCAATACAATTTGTTTCTTACAAAAAAACTTGTTTAAAAAAATCAAACATATACAATTTAAAGAAAAATACTTGAAAGTTTAATCAAATTTAATTATTTAAAAAAACCTAAAATTATAATTATATAATAATAATTTTTTATCTAAAGAGTATACATTTTATTTACACAATAAAATCTATTTAACTATATTCTTTATGTTATTTTACTAACTATTTTTAATCTAACAGCTAATTTATCAAATTAAAATTTATAAGTTAAAAGCTTATTAATTATTACCTAGTTTATAAGTTAGTTTTATTAAACACGCTTTATTAAGAACGATGAGTTACAGTTCTGAAAAATGGTCACTGGATTTAAACAGTTTACCAATTTCCCAAAAAATAAGATCATTTTCAAAAATATTAGTTATTTATTCATTATTAAGGATGGCTAACATTAACTGTATAGTTACAAATAAATGGAGCAATAAATGCCAGAAAGAAACTGAAGAAGGAGGAAATTAATAAGAAAGGATATATTTTTGTAGCTATATTAACGGTAGCAAATAAATATACTATAAAAAAATATTTGAAAATTAAAAAAAGTTCAAGAATTACAAGGCATGAATACCAAATAGAACTAAATTCTAAAATAAATGGTCCAACTCTGTTATTTTGGTTAAAATTTCGGAAAATGTGAGCGCCACATTGGTCACCACCAACATGATTCACTCGTGAGTACATACATATTTTAATTTTTTATAATAATAAATATTTGCTTATATATTTTACATGACTTATTTTATTGATTACCAAGTTTTAATATTATAAATTTGATTTATCCTTGATTAGGTTAATTTGATTATGATTGTTTGAAGATGGTAAAGCTGAGTAGGGCCCAGTGTTAGGAACCAAAGTGGCAAGGTCTCAATATTAGCAGAAGGAGATGGTCCTGGAATTCAAACTATCCTCTCATAGCATTTGGCAAGATCTGATTTCCCTCTTCACAATAAGAGAATAAGAGAAAGAGAAAGTGCAACCAACTCTGATCTTCAACTTCTAATCTTTTTCTTCTCAGAGAGACAGGCTCAGAAGAAACAACATGTTTTAGATCTGTCACTTTGTTTCACTTCAGGTACTGCCGTTTTACATCTTCATTACACCCTTCAAATTTCAACTTCATCTCTCTTTTCTTATCCCATCTCCCACTTTCCATCTTCTCTTATCTTCCTGCAATTTCTTTTCCTTTTCTCAAAACTCTTAACTTCAACTTTCACCACAACCATCTTCCACCTAATTAAACCGCTTTTATCTCAATTCACGCCTCATTTTCCTGGGAAATGCAAAAGGGGAGATTATTTCAGTTCTTCTCTTTTTTTACTATATCATTTGGTGAACCGGGTTTAGAAACCCCTTCATTGCTTTTACGTAACGTGGTTGGCTTTCATTTATGGGATGCCCCAGATAGAACTAATGCAGAATTGATTACGATTATCAGGAAATTTAATGGCTTTTTTAGCATAAAGCTTGTATTATTGTTATTTTTTCATTTCTTACCGCTGTTTCCTTGTTATTTTCATGACACTTTTCTCTTGCATAAGGTTTGTTCTTTTCCGTTTCTTAAAACAAGGAAAAGAATAATTGTGCTGCGAAGGAGGCTTACGCAATTATTGAGAATCTTCCCTTTTTAGTGTCAAATTTGCTATCTAATAATGACATTTAATAATAACAGCAGATGCCATTGGTTAGAAAAATAAATTTTTTTGGTTAGTGAGGTTTCAGATCTTTAAATTTACTCCTTTTTTTCCTTTTAGTGTGAAGGATCGTATTGAGGAATGCCAAGAAAATGGGGAAGAAGGGAAATTGGTTTTCAAGCGTGAAGAAAGCTCTCAGCCCCGACTCAAAGGAGAAGAAAGATCAGGTTTGGATGAATGTTAATTCAACTTTTCTCAACTTTCTGGGATGTTTCTTACATTTGTGTCACTTACTTTTGCAGAAATCAAGTAAATCTAAGAAGAAATGGTTTGGAAAGCAAAAATTGCAAACTTCAGTCTCATACTCAGAAGCTGATAAGCTGCCGCCACCACCACCACCACCCGTTCCTCTGCCAGAAGAGATTAAATTAACTGATATTGAAAATGAAATCAGTCATGATCATGATCATGTTGTTGAAGTTGTAACTGCCGTTGAAGCCGATGTCCCTGTTCCTCCTGTTCAGATAGAAACGGTTAGGGTTGAAGCTGCCCGGATTCCTCGTTTTTCCGGCAAACCAAATGATGAAGTGGCAGCAATCAAAATTCAAACAGCTCTTCGGGGATACTTGGTATGGGTTTCAAGTTTCATTTAGCCAACTATAAATTTACTTCATTAATTTCTCCCCTCTCACTCTTTTTGACAATTCATTTAACTATTTAATGAGTACTTTTTTTTCCCATAAAAATCCTACATAAAACCCACTTGTATTTATTTTAGAGATGATACAATCAACTAAGCCTACAATGGTATCAAATCTCAATTAGAAATGATTTATTGAAGGACATAACTTAGAGATACAATTTCATAAGTACTTTTGGTGTTGTTGTTAGTCAATCAAAATTGAAATTTTGTCTTGTAATCTATGTTGACCTTTAATGTAAGCCTTCATTATGTGATTTAGTGATGTGAAACTCCTGTGCTGATCAGAGAATAGCACCAAAAGTACCTAAGCAAATGCATTTTTAAGTTTTTTTTTCCTTTTTAAACCTGGGGCAATGAACTCATTGTTTTTTGTAATAATACGCCATTCATATTCTTATTACCTTATAAAGAACATATCTGTTTAGTGCAACTCCACCTTTAATTCATGTGGTTGGGAACCAAATGAACCTTTAATTCAACCACACTATACGAAGGCCTTCTTCTCCTTTTTTTTTACATTATTATTAGGCCCTACAAAGGGAGGGTTGACATTTGGTATAGAAAAATTTATGAGTAACATTACATTGTTACTTAGCATTTTTTATGCAAGTGGTATTGTGTCAATTTTCATAATAAATGTGTTAAATGCAAGTTAAGGGTGTGAGATAAAGAGAGTAGATTACTTTTAATAATTTACTACGAGAGAAAAGCTTTAGTTACAAGAATATTGTAGCAATTTCTTGTTTACTAATGGATAAAGTTTTACTGTAACGGTAGATCAAAATTTAACTCTTTAAATTTGGATCTATACAATATCTTTGTTGAATGTGTTCTTACACAGCTATGTAGCTGACAGTGTCAATCAATTGTAGCCAGAAAAGGAAATTGTCATTTGAATTACTTTTCAAACTAGACTTTCTTTTGAAATCATTTAGGCAAGAAGAGCATTGCGGGCTTTAAGGGGGTTGGTCAGGTTGAAATTATTGATGGAAGGGTCGGTTGTAAAACGCCAAGCCACCAGTACCCTTCGATCTATGCAGACATTGTCTCGCTTGCAGTCTCAGATTCGTTCCAGGAGGATCAGAATGTTGGAGGAGAATCAGGCTCTGCAGAGACAGCTGTTACAGAAGCATGCGAGAGAGCTTGAGAGTTTGCGGGTCTGGTTTTCATTTCCTAATTTATTTTCAAATGCTAATCTTTTTTTACTATTTTGTATGTTGTGTTTGGAATACTTTTTTAACTTGGAACAAATCATCATAATAGGTGGGAGAGGAATGGGATGACAGCCTACAATCAAAAGAACAAATCGAAGCTAAGTTATTAAGCAAGTATGAAGCTGCTACGAGGAGAGAAAGAGCACTGGCTTATGCATTTACTCATCAGGTTTTTCTATCTATCTCATCAACTTACACATGTGAGGAAATGGATGAATTTTTTTATATAAACTGATAGATCCTTAAAAAGTATCACACATTATAAACACTAAAATGAGAAATAAGCATCCTTATAGTACAATTGTTTATACTCTTCATTGTTTCCTTATCTCTTGAAGTTGAAACTTAGCCTTGTTAAGAGCACGACTCCTTTTCTATCTTGTCACCATCTTAAAAGCCATATCCTCCTCTTAAATCTCTTCTCTATCCTCTCTCACTGCCACATTTGCAACCCAATGATATGCTAATGGTTTTTTAAGCTGCAGCAATAAGTTATTCCTCAATTTTGTCAGTGGCAGTATTTATTTGCTGAAATAAAGTGGCATGTTATATGATGTGCTTAATATATTTTGAGTGAATAACATAGAGTGTTTTCCCATGATATAATTTACAGTCATGAGGGCAAGTTCCTCAATTTTTGAAAAAAATCAGTGTTTAACATTTGGTGTAAAATTTTTGGCAGCAAAACTGGAAGAACTCATCTAGATCTTTAAATCCAATGTTCATGGATCCAACAAATCCTGCCTGGGGTTGGAGCTGGTTGGAACGATGGATGGCAGCCCGGCCATTGGAGAACCGTAGCCAGATGGATAAAGAGATGAATGACCATGCATCCCTGAAAAGCTCAAGCCGCAGCATTACTGGTGGAGAAATCAGCAAGTCATTTGCTCGTTTCCAGCTCAATTCTGAAAAGCAATCTCCAACAGCCAGCCAAAATCCGGGCTCACCTAGCTTTAACTCCACTCCTTCCAAACGAGTTTCGGCATCTGCTAAGAAATCAAAGAAGGCAAGTCCAAGGGGCAGCTGGATTACAGACGAGGACTCTAAAAGCTTGGTCAGTGTACAGTCAGATCGGTTCCGGAGGCACTCAATCGCAGGTTCATCTGTGAGAGATGACGAGAGCCTTGCTAGCTCTCCATCAATTCCGAGCTACATGGTGCCAACTCAATCTGCAAAAGCCAAGTCCAGGACACAAAGTCCATTAGCCCCAGAAAATGGAAAAACTGAGAAAGGATCCTTTGGAACTGCAAAGAAGCGGCTATCTTTCCCAGCTTCACCTTCCAGGCCAAGGCGCCATTCAGGTCCACCAAAGGTAGAAATCAGCTTAAATGCCGAGTTATCTGTGGACAAGGTTGTGGACAGTTGATCATACAAGTAAAAGGGTGGAAACTATTGAATTAGAATTGAAATATATCACTGAAGGAATAGCACAAAATGAGTTCATTTAAATTGAGTGTTCCATTTATTTATTTTCCCTATTTTTATGTGTATCCTGACGTTTCTTGGAGGCTTTTGATTTGGGGTGATAATTGTTTTACTTACTATATTTATCAATTTGTATTTCATTCACTTTGCTCTATTTGCCCTGAGGGGAAGAAATGCGATTCATGGTCAAATGACAGAAGGACAAATGAAGTGTCCGAATCCTTTCTGTGCTTCCCCAATAAAGGACAAGTATCATTCTGGTCAAAGTTCCTCTTTCTTCATTCTTAGTTGTGATATAAATGTAAATTTAATTTCACTGCCTAATTTCTTTGATGCTACAATATTTTGCTTTGAAAATTGAAATCAATGAAACGATTAAATATAAAACAACCTTAAACGAATAATACACCTGTAAATGTGGTTGGCATCACGGAACATTGCTGCTGGAGCTTATTTTGTTTATTGCCTTACCTTCTAATGATCTGGAACAGAAAAGATCTGTGCCAGCATGCACTTCTTTTTATTAATCATTCTTATTTTCAACTCCCCCTTTTTTCTTTTGTTTTTTTGGGATGATGGTATTTTTCATTAATCGGTGGTTGAAGTGGGGACTTCCAGCTCATTTAAGTACTATGATGGAAGATCCCAACTCATATTAGTACTGGACTATGCCTAATCTCCTTGTCACTCTTCTTTCTCTTGTTAACTGCCACAACATTTGTCAACTGAATTCAAATTTTTTAGTTTGTTTTAGAATATGTTGGATAAAGTACATTGTCTGTTTGTCAGATAAGGAATTTCAACTTAAATTTATAATAAAACAACAAAACAATCAGCCTTTAGGACATTCTCGGTTATTTAGATTCTACATGTTACACTTATGAGTCTTGTTGGATATTTACAACGATTACGAGATAAGAATATTTTCAAATATCTGTAAATTTTATCTTACAATGTATTTTTATAAAATTTAGTATTTAAAGTTCATTTCTTAATATAATATAATTAAGCAAATATAAAATATTAAAATATTAAAATATTAAAATATTGTTTTTAACAAATAATGAAAATAATTTAAAATTAATGTTTTCTCTTTGCAGCTTAATATCACAAAGGCGAACTCTTTAGTAAGGTCCTAAACAATTTTTTGTGGAGTTCATGTTGTCATATCAGACTGACTGAAGACCTGTATGCATCGAAGTCTACATTCTTCTTCCCAAACCCACAACATCAACTCCAAGAGTCACTTTTTATCGTACATAGATAGATACTGTGAGAGACTACCCTCACGTCACACCATTTTTTATTAAATACAAATAAATCATATTTTTTTAACAAATATATATTAAAAAGAAATATTTTTAAATGTACTTGAAAAATATTATCTTTTGTTTGAAAAGGAATAAAAGTAAAAGAATATAAATATGTTTCTAAAAAGAACATTCATGTAGGTACAATGTGCAATAGAACACTTTTCTAAAGAAGATCACTCTATTTGTTTTCGGATATATGATGCACTTTTCAAATTAATTTAAACACCAAATATCTTTGTTGATATATGATGACTTTTTATGATAAGTGCACCGCGTTTAGTAATAATTGTCTCTAATGACGGATATTGATCTCACAGGGAACACTGAACTATCGGGTACAATATTTGCTAAATATAACAACAAAACAATAAACAGAGTTTTGAGTTGGTTATGTTGGCACTAAGCAATAAGAAAACAAATAAAGAATTAGTTGCTTCAATTGAAAAAATAGGGATTAAGTTTCATCTTTCTCACTCTAATGTATTTTGATTAACTTCTAACACCTTCCATTCTCCCAATTGGGTTACAATTCACTCTATGATGTTTTCCTTTTAATCTGGTACACTAGGGTTGAGCCTCTAGCCCTCTATTTATCCTAGTTTTCTAGGGTTAGCTAGTTTCCTATGTCAAACTAATGGGCTAAGTGATTAAACATAACAGGACTCAATCTTTCCCTGCATCTTTTTTCATTCTGGTACCTTCCAACTTTATATTTTTTTATCTCAAATTATTCTCCTTTACTTCAAATCTTCAATCCTCCCTACAAATTTGCAATTAACACAAAGAGAATAAAAAGGTATTTTCATGTTTTGTATGGGGATGGCAGAAGAACATACGGAGGTGCAGGAAGAAAAAGTCGGAAATAGTTAGCCTGCTGATTTGAATGAAATGGGCTTTAACAACACCGGTCCGGCTGCTTCTTCCTGCACCTCCATACCTTCTTGTGCCACCTCCATAATTTTTTCTTATTCCAAAAATACCCTTTTTAATATTCTGGATTACATAATCCGGAAGTCTTTTTTTAGATTCAAAATTAGCTTCTAGATTATGTAATCCGGAAGTCTTTTGTGATTAGCTTTCGGATTACATAATCCGGAAGTCTTTTCTATACATAAAATTAGCTTTCGGATTATGTAATCCGGAAGTCTTTTTTTTCATGTGTCATTAGCTTCCGGATTACATAATCCAGAAGTCTTTTCTAAATATGAAATTGACTTCCGAATTATGTAATCCAGAATTTATCCGGATTACATAATCCATAGACTTATTGTTTCAAATCCAAGGGATGAATAAAAAGGATAAAATGGTATTTTTAATTTTAGTATGGGGTGGCACAAAAAGGTATGGAGGTGTAGGAAGAAAGAGTCCACCGGTCCTGAACCCGAATAAGTCTGGGCCCAAAGTTATTGACATAAACTTAATAGTCCAGAAATACAAGCCCTGACTTAACTTCTTTTATAAACCACACTCCATTTAAAGAATTAGGGTTTGCACTGCGGCTGCTTCTACTGCCTCCACTGCTTCGTCTTCTCCGATTTTCTTAACTCTCCATTTGCGCAGAACCAATCGTTTATCACCATGGGGTAATGCAACATTTTTCTTTCGACAACTATTATTATACTCATTTTTATTTTCCTGAGCAAATTATTATTATTCCAAATTTCTCCTCTATTGCTACATGTCTTTTTTAATTTTGAAATTTTTGATCACTGTGGAGTTTCGTAGTGCCGTTCATCTTCATGTTTCTCGACTTTTATGAACATAGGATAAGTTGCATTTTTATGGGCTGTTTTTATGTTGCATTAAGGTGTTTGTATGGTTGAGTTCATAGATGCGTAGTTGATTTTGTAGATCTATGTACAGTCAAATCTTCTCATGATTTTCTCCATACGATGCAATGTATTTTTCTAGTGTGGGTCTTGTAGGGATTGTTATGTATGAGATGGTTCATCTATTTTCATTGTATATTCCAGTGTTGTTTGAACCTCCAACCATATGTGGTTGATGTTCTAAAGTTATCTTATGTGTTTTGGTATTGCATTCACTGGAACACTGTAATTGAATTTCATCTGTTCGTTGTATTAGGAACAATTGCCTAGTGGAATATGACTATTATTGTAATTTTAATGTTTTAGGACCTTTTGAATTCTTTTTATTTGTTTTCTCTAACAAATTACGTAATGCTACCCTTTTAGAAATTATATTATTGGTAGGTATCTCTTTCATTGAACAGTGTAGTGGGATAGAAGCAATATTGTTGTAGTGTTTAAAATCAGTGTAATGCTGTTTATTTCTTTGCTTAACAATCTTGTGAGATTATTCTGAGAGTAATTGTTAATTGGCATGTACATAAGAGTTAGAAAATTAAATGTTCTTCCTTTCCATCTAAAGGAAAACACGTGGAATGGGAGCTGCCCGCAAGCTGAAGTCCCACCGTAGAAGACAAAGATGGGCTGATAAGTCATACAAAAAGTCTCATCTTGGCAATGAATGGAAGAAGCCTTTCGCAGGTTCATCCCATGCCAAGGGAATTGTTC
>Ga0123342_1008517_pt1 | contig 12841 bp, 10 predicted proteins | sample Turbeawhitnodule_FD_89960 | JGI IMG/M metagenome (GOLD analysis project Ga0123342, IMG submission 89960) | Root nodule microbial communities of legume samples collected from Mexico - Turtle bean Mexico white nodule | ecosystem: Host-associated > Plants > Roots > Nodule | place: Mexico: Nepantla...
CAAATCCTTCCTTTCACCTTCTTCCCCTATGATGCACTTACACATGCCAATGAACCCTCTTGAGGCTGCAAGGTGCAAAGGAGTGTCCCCTCTCTCATTGGTTGATCTCAGTGCACTTTCATAGCTCACCTCTTCACTCCCTTCATGTCTCAAGATTTCTCCAACAAGAGTGTTAACAAGCTCCACTCTCCCATCATTCACTGCCATATGCAGCGCAGTGCCTCTGCTTTCATTGATTCTAATTTTGTGGAAGAAACTGTAGTCTCTATATGCAACAATAACATCCCCCCATCTTCCTTTCAATACGCACTCTTTGAATTGTGTGATATGATACAAATGTGTATCTTCTTCTGATCCTTCAATTATCAAATTTCACTCAAAATATCATGAACTAGTTAAATAGTATTTATGCACTGAATTAAGATACACTCATAATTTTATTTAGTTTGGCCCACCAGTATATCAGATATTAATTAAAGCATGGTTAAATAAATAAAAATGCTGAAAACAACTTGATTCCAAGGTTATTTGATAACAAGATAATCAAGAACAGTATGTCAATAAATTTAATACCAATTATATAGAAAACCAGAGTACAAAGGAGAATTTTAAAATGTTACAAAACTGATTTGTGAAAGTTCACATTCTGGACTCACCTTCACTTGAAGTCATTTTGAAACGAAGAATGCAGAGAAGAATGGTGATAGACGTGAAATCTCAAATAATGCAGGCTTACTTTTTATAGTGACAAAGCTCCCAGTTCTACACATTTCTGTTGAGTATATGCTACTACTTTCTTTTTTTTTATTTGTTCTGTATTATTACTATTTCTTTAGTTTTTATCACTAGTAAATAATTAGTCAAAGTTGTCTCTTACCATTTTCTCACTGTATTAATTTCTAGTCTCCTATTAAATTAATTTTAAATATATGAAATCTATTTCCTGATTATATTCATATAGTTTCTACTATAGTAAACGTATAGTTCTATTATAAAGAGTGTATAAATGTATTTATGCATCAAAAGTTGAGAAGAATAGCATTTTATTTTGTATCGAGTTTGAAGTCATCTTAGAGTCCAGTGAAGTGGAATCAAGAAATTTTCTTGCTCGGCAATCACATTTATGTCCATATACTGAGCAAAATAAAAGCTCAAGAAAAGCATAAAGCAGAATATTACTGTTTCACTTAGAATTTTCGCATCACCCAAAGATGAGGATTGGTATCTCTGGTTGTCTTTATTTTCATTGGTCTTTATCATTCCTTTTATTCCTAAAAGCAAGCTAAATACTGAGGTAATGCTCTTATTCTTTTATTTGGTAGAATACTCAATATTACTCAAATCAGTAAAGAATTGTTCTTCACTTCAGAAGTCAATTATGGTACTCTTCACTTATGCGATATACCCCAATAGACAACACATATTCAGCAGCAGTAGTACATATCATGACTAGTCTAAGAGGGTTGCAGTTGATATCACATATGTCCCTCCACATTTTAATTATACTTAAGGCACTAGTAAAAAAAAAGTAAATTAACGACGGTGAATATATAAAGACAATTTTGTACTACTGCTTTGTAAAGCCAAGGTGTATTCTATTTCCTTCTTTTGAATACTGTAATTGTGTGTAAGTCAGTTTAAGAAAGGGTTTCTGTAAACTGAGGTGTTGTCAAGGAGTGTTGTGTGTTCTTGAGGGGTTCAAGATCAACATTCTTGGTGTGGTTTTGGCTAAGAAATGTTGTGTTTTCTTGAGGGGTTCAAGATGAACATTCTTAGTGTGTTTTGTAATCTAGTTTTGATTGCATAGTGAATTCTCAATGGTTAGCTGGGGATTGGATGTAGCTATTAGTTAAGAATGAACCAGTATAAATCTCTTTGTGTGAATTTCTCTAGGCCTTCTCTTATACAGTGCATAGCAAACTTTTCTTTGTTTTCTGGTATAAACAAGCTGTTGTTTCGAGAAAACAACTAGTTAATTTTTTTATAAAGAACTATAAAATTGAAATTTTATCCAGTTGAACAGAAAATCAATTGGTTGTTTTTTTCAGAACTTTTCACTTTACTTCCAATCTTTGAAAAATCTTGTGAAAACAATTTATCCCCCTCTTGTTTTGGCCACACATTCTAACAATTGGCATCAGGAGCTGAGTTCTTGAAAATTACTCAAGTTTTAATCCTAAATATTTTTGAAAAGGATGAAAAACTATCTTTTGGGGAAGGTGCTTTTATATACAGACCACCTTTGTTTTGTGGGGTGAACTATAAATTCTAGAAGGTTAGAATAAATTTTTTGTTGAGTCAATTGATAGAGGAATCTGGGATGCTATCACTAATGGTCCTTTTATTCCTATGCTTGAAAAAGATATAGTTTTTTTCTTAAAAACCTTGGTCCCAATTGACTAAGAGTGAAAGTAAAAAGGTTTAATATGATTGCATTGCTAAGAACATTATAACTTTTGCTTTGAATTCAAATGAATTTTTCAAGGTTTCTCAATGTGGATCAGCAAAGGAGATGTGGGACATCCTTGTAGTAACCCATGAAGGCACAACAAATATGAAGTGGGCAAGGAAGCATCTCTGATGTGCATTAGAGATTTACGGATGAAAACCATCCGACCTCGAAACTTTCTGCTAAGAAGATAGACGCAGATCGAGACTTACTGAAGAGATTGTAAAGTCTTTTTTTTTTCTTAACCTTGTAAAAGTTGTATAGAGTAGTTAGGAAGTTTTAGGCCTTGTATTTTGGGCTAAAGTAGACAAGGATGTAAATAGAAAAGAAAGTAAAATGTAAAATAGTAAAAAAAAAGGGGTGCAAATAGAAATGTAAGCAAGGAAGACATGAAGCTCCACTTGTCTTCTTCTCAATGGAGAGGATTTGCACCAATAAGGTGGTGACACTTGTCACACTCTCATTTGAGAGGTTTTGAGAGACTTTCTCCTATAAATAAGAGTCTTTTGTACATGATTTTTAACTTTGATATGAGTAATGAAATGTTGTCCAATTGAGACACTTTTACTTGTTCAAAGTTGTTCTCTCAAGAGTTGTCTTCTTGTTAGACAAATTTCTAGACTCCTCCTAGTATTGTTGGCCTAACCTCACTCTAGAAACTAAGTGTTGGCCTAACCTCACTTAGATATACCGACATAATTTTTTTCTCTTCCAAAATTTTTACAATTCTTCATGCTTCCGCAATAGTGTTCATCATCCGTACAAGATATTCAAATCAAAACAATGAAGAAGATCTACAAATGAAGATGGAAGTTAGGATTGCATCATTTGGTATCAGAGCTTTGGTTTAAGAGATAAGTAGCTCCTTCTTCTATTTCTTTTTTAATTTCGTGTTGGTCATAGTTTTTCTTCATTGTATTGAATATTTATTGATTTATTTTGTGTTTTTATATCTTTTTGTTTGGTTTAAATTCATTGTTCTTACTTTCGTATATATGCTTTTAGGTGTTTTTGTATTATGTTCATTTATCTTTTGAATTTTCTTAAAATTTGTTCGATCAAATTTTCTTATAATTGAGTCATGTTTAGTCTAAAATTTGTCATAAACTTCATGAACTCTTCAGTGTTTTTGTTTTCATTTCTGAGTTCATAAATTGTTATTAGATCATTAGCAATAGCAATTTTCTTTAAAGTTGGGTTTCATTATCCTCTCCAAAATTCATTTTCGAAAATTTTCCGAAAAGTTTTTGTGGTTCAAAAAGATATTCAGAGGTATGAACAGTAATCCAGATCTGTTTTTGGAATTTCATGGATTGTTTTGGTTTCGTGTTCATCCGGTTGATAATATACTTGAACTTTTGCCGCGATTTTTGATTTGGATCTAACGAATAGAGTCAAATTCCTCTTCCGCTTTCTTTTCGGAAAACCTTGGTTCTGTGTTTTGTTATTGTGACTGCGCATCGCAAATTTCCACAATCGACTTGCTACCTCAAGGCCTCGAAGTTTCTTCAGAAACAGATTGTGGTGATTTTTTCCATCTTCAAAGGAAAACATCAGTTGCCTTGCGTGGTGGTTCTTGTTTCTGAATTGGTTATTCGAATAGGTACTTGCCTTCGTGAATCGGTGACACGAGATGGAGAGGATGATGGGAACAGTGTAAGCAAATCAGTGATTTAAAAAAAACCACTGTGCGACGACGATTGTTCCTGTAGTGGTGAAGCAAGCATGTGCTATGCAACTGGAGCGGTGATTTCCGAGTGAAATCAACAGAATTAGCAAAAAAAAAAAAAAAATAGTGTTCGTGCAGAATTGTTTCCAGTAACGCTGTGACTCTCGCTGGAAAAAACAGAGGTGTGATTTTCATTTGCTGTGGTGCTAGTTCGATTGGTGCTGATTCAAGTGGAAAAATACAGGTGTGTTTTTGTTTTTCGAGTAACGTTGTTTACGGTTCTGGAAATTTCTAGTCTCAAGGTTGATTGGCGATTCTAGAGCGTCGTTTATGTATAGAATGATTGAAACTTGAGCAGCGCAAATTTTGTTCAGAAATTGAAGTTTTAAGCACGAACGAAACAATTCTGAATTGATTTTGATTTGATGTAAGCATTAAGGCACCTGTTGAGGAATTCCATTCCGGTTGCTGAAAATACAGAGAATTCTGAGCATGAGAATGGTTGAAACAATTACTCTCACTTGTGAGGTACTGAGCATTGCATTTGCGGGGCCCACGAGAATTGAAAACTGAAAAAAAAAAGAATTCTGCATATAATATCAGAATTGATAAGAGAGATACTTGTAAGTTGGCAATGGATTGCAATCACTGTGGCTTAACCGATAATATAGTAATATTGTGATTTCGATGAATTGGAGTGGTGCACACTCCTAGACACGGCGGATCCATGATTTGTTCAAATCCTTTGATGAATGGAAAATTGTGAAAGTTAATTCCAATTTTGGACTTTTTTTTCTCGACCTTCATATTTTCTTCTCTTACCGCTATAAATTTTTTATTTTCAAAAATACCCCATGTAATATTTGGAATTACATAATCTGAATTTTTTTTTTCAAATTGATAAAAAGCTTCCGGATTACATAATCTGGAAGCTACTCTATTAGGGTGGTACAAAAAGGATAAAAAGTATTTTCATGTTTTGTATGAGGGTGACAGAAGAACCTATGAAGGTGCAGGAAGAAACAACCCCAATTTTGTGGTTGTAGTGAAATTTGTTTGGGCCAAGCTATATGTTAATTGGGCCCAGCTCCATTTTGGTGTGTGTTTCATTGAAAGAATTGATATTGTTGTTTTTAACTTTGTAATCCAATTCTAGTTTCAATCTTTAGGTGTTTTCTTTAGTGTTTAATTTTTCTTTGAGGGTCTAATTTCTTGATAGTATCCAAATTTTTTTTTTCATAATTTTTGGATAATCTTTATGTCTTGTCACAATTCCAAATCTCTTGAGTTTAACTTTCTTAATTTTGAGATTTTCTTGATTTTTAAGTACTAGTATGTTGATCCAACACGAGAAATTTTACAACATTTTATATATAAATATTAATATTATAATTTTTTTTACATATAAAAATTTACACTAAATATTGAGCATAAGTTTGGATACTTTTGCATATTAAAGAATTTAACTTAACTTGTCATAAATTTGCAAAGTTAGTAGTCCACAAATTAATTATAATAATTTTTTGCCATAACAAATACATTAAAATAGAAAAAAAATAATTTGAATAAATTTACAACAGTTATTTTAATTCAACTAATCTTTTAATACATAATTTAATGTTTGAATATTTTAACTAATATAAATTGTATATCCACATAATGTTTATATACAATGTATTGTTATATGAAACAAACATAACACAAAAAAACAAATTTGAAGTCAGATATTTAGGAAGCATTATGTAACAATATATGTGTAAAATATTATAATACAAAACTTGTGTAATCAATGAATATTTGTCTTAATTAATGTGGAAAAATCAGGTTTAAGATTATTCATATTTTTCGTGAAGGGAATGTGTGTGCTGATAAGTTGGCTAATTTAGGATTTATTCATAGAGAATCATTTATTTAGTATAATAGGCTTCCATCTAGTCTGTTCTTATAATTCTTTATGAATAGATATAGTCTACCTATGTATGGTTTTTGTTAACATATGAGTTTCTGTCTGGTCCCCCCATATTTTTGTATTTTCTTTAATTTCTCTTCTTTTAATAATACTTTTGTCATGTGATGACAAATGATTGTTCTTACTTGAGGTGTCAGCCTAGCTGAGATGTCAAGTTGCATAGTGATGTCTAACATTCATTATTTTCTATAGTGAATATGCACTTATGTGTTACTAAGTACAATGAAATTTCTGTATTAAAACCATTTAAAAGAAACAAATTTATCAAACTAAAATTATAGACAATTAAAATTATTAAAAATTTATAATTTACCTTTCTTGGTTATCCATTATAGTCCCGTTGAAAGATTTGCTATCAGAAATAAGAAGAAACCCGTTATTACAAAAAAAAACATATAGAAATTGTTAAATTCATCTTCATATATTAGAACAAAGATATGAGAAATAAGAATAGTTTTGGATTAAAGAATTTCCATACCGGATATGTATGGCTGTAACAATATGTTTCATACATTTTCAAATATTTCTCTGTAAACCACATTAGTAGTTGAATTATTGGTATTTCCATTATCATCCAAAATCAATATTTTCAACCCTTTCTTGGATTTCGATCTGGAAACAACAACATATAGTTGTCCACGTGTAAACACTGGACGTGGTAGATATAGACCAACTTTATTAAGTGTTTGACCTTGTCTTTTATTTATTATCATAACAAAGCACATAGATATTGGGAATTGTCTTCTCTGAAACTTAAAAGGCATGCTTGATTCAGAAGGAGTCAAGTTCATTCTAGGAATAAATATTTTATCACCAATATTTTGTCAAGTAATAACTTTGGGACCAATAACATTCTTCCCCAAGTGAATTACTTATAATCTTGTTCCATTGCAAAGTCCATTGGCTTGATCAGTATTTCCTTAGAAGCATTATTGGAACTCCAACTTTTAATTTAACACAATGATTAAGAATTCCCGAGCATTTGATATCATTCAAAAAATTTGTTGTAAACTATCTAGCTTGAGCATTTTCTTGTTCTTCAGATTGGCAAGGGGTGTCTGAACTTAAATAACTAACTTCTTATCCGGGGATTAAGGATAAGATGAACTCATTCACTTGGTCCACACATTTTTTAGTAGGACACAATATTGCACCATCGTCAAAAAATTCATTAGAGGAAAGATTTTGCATGTTGCATGGATAAAAAAATTCAACCAATTGCAATAAAAGTTGTTGAACGTGTAGAATTAAAATGTATTCTGGTATTTTAATAGTTGCATGTCTCAACTCATTTAAGTCCATATCTCCATCTCCAATATGAAGTATCCAATTAGCAAACTCTTTTATTTTTGTTACAGTTTGCATTGATTTCTCACTGCTTAATCTCATATTCTCTGTAAGTTTCAAGACTTTGCAATGTTTCCAATAATTCTGCGTAGTTTAATGTTGCCTTCACAATGTCATATCTTGATCCATTTTTTTACAATAGGCAATATCTACCTAAAATCTTCTCCCAATACAATGACTTCACCACCAAAAGGTTTATGAGCGTTTTCTTGACTTTCAGCCCTCATGACATCCCTTAGAGTTCTATCCAGAACTTTAAAACAAAATCTATTGATCATTGGAACTTCATCCCATATAATTAATTTATTTTAAATCAACAATATGGCACGAAGACTTCCTTGAGGTATGTTGCAGGTTGATAGTTCATTTATTAACAAAAGAATGCAAAAGGTAGAATGAGTTGTTTTCCCTCATGGAAGTGACAAATAAGTTATACCGCTAGAAGCTACATTCAACACAATCAACCTTTTTTATCTAATGGCAGTAGACAAAGTTTTCCATATAAATTTTTTTTCTTGTGCTGCCATAACTGTATAAGAAAAAAAAAACGCCAACTTCTGACAGTATTGTTATCATTATATTCTCATAGACATCCACTTGCTCAGCAATTAGAGATTGAAAAAAAAGAAAAGAATGCATTTCAGACATTTTTATTTTGTCATAATTTAATTGATCAATAATGAATCTATTCTCATAAATAAAAATGAATATGAATGAATAAGTTCTGGTAGACTGCTAAAGTCTTTTAAAGACTCACCATTTGAAATTAATAAGTCTTCTACTTGTAAGACAAAGATTTTGTATTTGAGCATCTTCAATTGTAAGGCCTACAAAAAAAATTAATGTCATATAAGGTATTTATAAACTTTGAGGAAAACATAAATTTATACCTGGTAGGTTAAACTCTTTTCTTTTTTTTATTATACAATGTCATCTAATAGTAACTTCCAAGTTTTGTTCCACACTTCATCAGGTTTAGACATAGTATTCATGAGTAACAGTGTAACAAATAATCTTCTCAATTGAATTCTTGAAGCAAGGTTGTTGGCCTCTATAATGGCATCAATAAATTTTTTATCATCTGCCAATAGCCCCATCGCATAGCAAACCTCTATATGTTTTGTAAATTATACCATTAACAGTCTTAATGTTATCATAATTACAACACCTTTTTTATAATTCAACAATATCATGAGATAATATAATTCTCCTGACCCAGGAGGAATATATGTAAGCCTTCCAATAGTAATACCCATCTTCATTGGCTTTCATTCTCTTCATTCTGCCATCCAAACAAATTGGCTAGGATATTCATAATAGGTCAAATGTTGCCCTTCTAGATAAATTTTATTAGCCTCAAACCAAGCTAAAAACATTATTCGTTTATGTTCATTTGTGTTCAATATTTCATCAATTTCTTCATTGTCTTTAAATAGAATGGGTTGCTCGTATAACAGATGAAAAACCAACCTTTGAACTGGATGCCATCTAGTTGACAATCTAATTGACAAAGCATGTCAAGCAACAAATAATGGGAATTGAATAACATAATTTTCTTACTTTAGCTGGCATAAATTGAGTGTGGAGCAATATTGAGTTATAAAATCAACACATTTCAATCACCGTTGCAGATAACTTAAATGTAGAACTGATGGAAGGAAATATATGAAAGATGAGAAACTAATTTTGTATGTGTCATACTTGTACTGCTAAGTCTTAGGAAAAAAAACAGGAAGTAGAAGTATTATTTTTTCCAAATGCAAAGATAAGAATAAAATATTTTGATAAGACATTATAATTATTACAATTTTGTAGCAGAAGCAGAAGTATGATCAGAACAACTATATTACCTTGTAAATTCAAATAAGAAACAGTTATTAAAAAACAAATGATTTACTGACGGTTGGCTTATAACATTGGCCAAGAAAAAAAAGTAGACCTTTGGAAAGTATTTGACCTTGGCTTTTATTTATAGTCATTGCAAAGCACAAGGATATTGGGAATTGTCTTCTTTGAAACTTGAAAGACAATCCTGAATATGAACTAATCAAGTCCATTCTAGGAATGAATATTTTATGACCAATGTTTTTGCCTGTAATCACTGTACCACTAATAACATTCTTCCCCAACTCATTAACTTGTAATCTTGTGCCATTACATAGTCCATTAGCTTGATCAATATTTCTTAAAAGCATTATTGGGACACCAGTTTTGAGTTTTAGGCAATGATTAGGAATCATGAGTATCTAATATTGTTTAAGAACTCCAATGTAAACCACTCAGCTTAAATGTCTTCATGTTCATCAGATTGGCTAGGTGTGTCTGAACTTAAGAAAGTAACTTCTTCTCTAGGCATTAAACATATGATAAATTTATTGACTTGATCTACACATTTTTTTGTCGGACAAAGTATTGCACCATCATAAAAAAAGTTAGCATTTCTCATATTATCCAAGAATTTAGGATACACAAATTCAACTAAGCTAACTAAAGGTGAATCAGTGTGTTCAACTAAGATATGTTTGGGTATTTCAATTATGCCTTAACCCATTTCATTTAAGTTCATATTTCCATCACCAATCTTTATTATCCAGTCAACAAATTCTTTTATATCTCCAGCACTTTCAACTGATTCTTGACTTGTTAATCTCATTCTCTAAAAGTTTAAAAACTTTGCAGTATTTTCATAATTGAGAAAAGTTTATTGTTGCCTTTACAATGTCGTATCTTGATCCCTTTGTGTCAACACGCAGAATTTGCCTAAAATCACCTCCTAATACAACAACTTTACCATCAAAAGATTTGTTATTGTCCTCTTCATCTACAACCTTCATAATAATAATACCATAAAATAATTATAATAAAAATACTATAAAATTGTATATATTAATTTTAACCATCATTTTTTAGAATGATTTGATATAATTGAATGTGTAGATTTTGGAACATATTAAATAAATTTCACGTGTAAACAAATCATTACATATTAGTTATAATAAATAATTAAAAAATTTAAATAAATAAATTCTTAATGTAGTAAGTGGAAGTTATTATTAACAATGTTTACTGCTACAACATCTTTATTTTAATAGTAATGAGTTTTTATGTTTTTTTATGTAGAGTTTGGAGAAGTAACGTTGATTTTAATTTGTGACTTTATTTGAATATTTGTTAACATATTTTAAGAAATACCTTATTAAATTAGACTTGGTTAAATAAAACAATAATGACAAAATCATTTTGTTCTAAATGATGTGAGATACTAAAAATAAGTACCTCTGATTTCCAATTTATTGAAATTGACTATGGTTAAAGAAGATTGATAAATATTTGCAATATTTATATGAAGAAATTTGTTTTAAAAAATGAATTTAAATAATAAACAGTAAACTATACCAAATAAAATATTCTATAAACCACACAGATTTAATTCTTTTCGTTTTTATTACTAATTAACTTTTTAAAAAAATCAGAAAAATATTTATAGCTATATGCATATCTGTTTGGATTTGTGCAATTACACAATGTTTGGAATTCTTCCCCATTTTTACTCTAATAATTATTGTTTATTGAGTTTCTTCTCAATTTTTATACCATTCTTCTTCGTGGCTTGAGAGAAGACAATGACATTAAATAAGAAAATAATATTAAATAAAAAAATTAAATTAAATTACATTAAATAAAATTGTAGAAGAAAACACACAGAAAACTCATATAAGGATATAAGGGCGTCTCTCAAGGATGAGAACCAACTATGTAGCATCTACATCGAGAATTCAAGTATTGTATACGTCATTAGTCCGATCCTTTGTAGGAACTACCCGTAATAACGAACTTGCAAAATAAATCTGTTTATCATAAAGGGATTCGTTGTTCCTGCTTCACGACGTGACAATAAATTTAAATCACTTTGATTTTAAAAATTAATAAAACATCTAAAATAAATTATTATTATGCTATCATTTTAACTCATGCGACAACCGCGTCATTTGAAAACAAATTTAATATTTATTAATAAAAATAAATTTTATATTATAAAATCAACTAATTTTATGTAACATATTTAAATTATGATAATAATATCATAAAATAATTTTAATAAAAAATACTATAAAATATGGTAAGTAACAATAAATACTTATGTAAAAAAAGGATTAATCCTAAAAGGTGTATAACTCGAATTTAATAATTTGGTATGATAACATCTACTTCAAAAACAATCTTATCGCCTTCTTTGAAGTCATTTAACATAAAATTCTTTAATCATGCTTAAAAGTTTTGTTGATTTATTTGACGCATTTTCTTTCACTTTTCTGTATAAAAATATAACTTATAGAATTATATATATATATATATATATATAAGAAAATAAAATTAAAATTACAATGAAAATATTAATATATAAGAAATAAACATGAGCATATACGAATAAGTAATTTTATAAATTTTATTTATTTGAGATTATTATTTAAGTAGGGAATAAAATAATTTAGGATTTGTATTTTGAATTTATTTTTTTTAGATTTTTTTCTAAGAATGACACTAAATAATTTAGAATATGGATTTATTTAAAATTTTGATTAATTTTGACATTTTTATTGATTTTCAGTTTTTATTTAAGAATGACATTACAAACTTTTGAATTTTTATTTATTTTGGATTTCGAAAACTTTAAAAAATTCAGAAAAATATTTATGGCTATATGCATATCTGTTTATATTTGTGCAATCACACTATGTTTGGAAGTCTTTCCCATTTTTACTGTAACACCCCGAAAATACATCTAACTATTTAAAACGTTCTACATACAAAATTAGAGTTTTTCAAAACATTCCTAAACATGATTATGACATATAGAAATATAAATATTTACAATATAAGTTTCAAAGTCAACACCCTAAAGCTCTTCAGACCCTCCTACACCTGTAATATCATATGCTCGTGTACGTAGTACAGTCAACGCAGTTCAAATACAGCAAGAAAAGCAAGGGTAAGCTAGTGAAAAGAAATTTCATATCTTATATATTTTTTTTGCAAAAAGAACTAATCAAACAAATCATTTATAAACATTTCTTTAAATGTGGTCATATAAAATTTCAATATCAATTTCATCATTCATATAGACCACACATGGATCTATTTTCAATAACAATCATTGGATTTCATTTCAATCCCACTTCATCTTCCGGAAGACTCATTAAGTATGCCCCTACCAGAGACTAACACCTGATCCAAAGATTACCAGCGAATCCAATAGAAAGGATTAGGGTAAGTTCAAACATCCAATACCGAGTGTCTACAGCGGGACCCGGTGTGTATGAACTCCCTCTCAGCTTCTCACCACCTGATATCTTAGTCTACATGACTTAGATCATCAGTGAAGCCAGAGGATCTCCGTTAAACATAG
>Ga0123342_1008518_pt1 | contig 12838 bp, 7 predicted proteins | sample Turbeawhitnodule_FD_89960 | JGI IMG/M metagenome (GOLD analysis project Ga0123342, IMG submission 89960) | Root nodule microbial communities of legume samples collected from Mexico - Turtle bean Mexico white nodule | ecosystem: Host-associated > Plants > Roots > Nodule | place: Mexico: Nepantla...
AATTGCATTTTTACTTAGTTTGTTCGGTTCAATTGACAAAAGATGGCTCCTCCATATGAGTTTGGTGTTTGGTGCAAGTCTTGGTGAGTTCTTGAAACATAGAACCTTGATCCAATTCTATTATAAATGCCTAAGCTATCTCCAACTCAAGTTGAGTCCATAGAATGTCAAAGAATCATCTCTTCTTTGCTATTGGATTCATATCACCTGTGCCCACTCCACTTGACATGGGCCTGGGCCCACTCAACTCGATATGTGCTCGAGCTCGCTTGGCTTGACTTCGGCCTGGGTACGCTTGACTCGACATTCACCCGGGCCTGCTTGGCTCGACATTGACCTGGACCTGCTCGGCTCGACATCGACCTGAGCTCGCTCGGCTCGACATTAGCTTTGGCCCGGTCGTCTAGATATAGACCCGGGCCCGCTCGACTCAATATCGGACCTGAAAGACTCAGCTAGACATTGGCATGGGCCAACTCGGCTCAATATCGGCCCTGCCCGACTCAGGTCGACTCAATATCGCTACTCAGCTCGACTTGGCCCAGGCCTGGACGACTCGACATCGGTTCAAGTCCGAACGACTCGACATCAGCTCAGGGCCACTCGGCTCGACACCGGCTGGGGACCGGACGACTCGACACCAGTTCGGGCCTGAACGACTCAACATCGACTCGGGCTCGGTTGAATCGACTTCGTCCTAGACCCGCTCGAATCGACATCGGCACGGGCCCGCTCAACTCGACATCGAACTAGGCCTGCTCGGCTAGACATCGGCCCGATTCCGCTTGTCCCAACATCAGCCCGGGCCCGCTCCACTCAACATCGGCGAGGGCCCGGACGGCTTGACATCGGTTCAGGTTCGAACGACTTGACATCGACCCGGGCCTGGACGACTCAACATCATACCAGGCCCACTTGGGTAGACACCGGCTCGGGCCCGGATGACTCGACATCGACCCAGGCCCGCTCGAATTGACATCGGGCAGGGCCATCTCAACTCGACATCGGACTAGGCTCGCTCGGCTCAACATTAGCCCGGGCCCGCTCGGCCAACATCGGTTCGGGCCCGTTCGACTCAACATCAGTTCGGGCCCATTCGACTCAACATTGGTTTGTGCCCGCTCGGCTTGACATCGGCCCAACATCAGCTCGTGCCCGTTCCGCTCGATATCGGCCCAGTCCCAGGCGACTAAACATCGGCTCAATCCCAGACGACTAAACATCAGCCTGAGCCCGGACGACTCGACCTCAGCCCGGGCTCGCTTGGCTCAACATCGATTCGGGCCCGACGACTCGACATCGACCCGGGCCCGGACAACTAGACATCGGCCTCGGCCCGGGCTCGTTCGGCTCAACATCAGCTCGGCCCTGCTCGGGTCAACATCGACCCCGGCCCGCTCGTGTCGACATTAGTTTGGGCCCGCTTGGCTCGACATCGGCTCGACCTTGCTCGACTTGACTTTGGCTCGAGCCTGCTCAGCTCAACATGGGCCTGAGAGTACTCAGCTAGACATGGGCCTGGGCCCACTCAACTCGACATGGGCTCGGGCTCGATCGGCTTGACGTCGGCCTGGGTACGCTTGACTCGACATTCACCCGGGCCTGCTCGGCTCGTCATCGACCTGGACCTATTCAACTCGACATCGACCTGGGCTCATTCAGCTCGACATTAGCTTTGGCCCGGTCGTCTGGATATAGACCCGGGCCCACTCGACTCAATATCGGACCTGAAAGACTCAACTCGACATGGGCCTGGACCGGCTCATCTAGACATTGGCATGGGCCAACTCGGCTCAATATCGACCCCGGCTGACTCAGGTCGACTCAATATCGCTATCAGCTCGACTTGGCCCAGGGTTGATTCGACTCGACTTTGGCCCAAAATGTCTTGGCTCAACTTTGGTCCATACCGACTCGATTTGACTTGGACTCGGACGACTCAGCTCGACGTGGACTTGGGCCGACTTTGCTCAACCTGGGCCCGAATTGTCTTGGCTCAACTTGGATCAGGCCAAGTCTAAATCCAACCCAAAATGCAATTTGGAAAATCTTAAAATGTATCCAATCTAATCCATAATCTAAAAATGTATCCAATCTAATTCATATCCAATTAAATGTATTGGATTTAAAATCCAAAAATAGGATTTGAATTTGAGATAAATCCATTTAAATGGATTAAAACTAATATGGATTTGAATAATTATGGATTGGATTTTGTAATTTGGATTTTTTGTCCACCCTTATGTGCCACTATTATGAACCTAAGGAATGTGTTGTGGTGTCACCTCTTAGCAAAGGCTTATATGAGACATTTATTAGCGGTCTCATAACTAAGGTTGTATAATGACAACAACTCAATCTTATACCGTGACTTCAATTTATGGATGAGGGATCCCAAACTTACTGAGCTTCTGTCCGCGAGAGACTAACTTCAGTTTCCATCAATCCTCGTCCTCTCATAGTCTACAAGTCACGTGGTTAGCGTAACTCTATAACAACGAGATATTAGTAGGTCCTCTAGAAAATTCTTCTCCAATTTTCTCATGTTCTCCTCCAATATATAGTGGCAACGATGATAACATGTTCCCGATCTCTTCCACGAAAAATCGTCATCGAAATCTATCTAGTTTGCACTTGAAATGATAATTCACCTCTGATCTATAATAATAATAATAATAATTTATTTAAAATTAATATATACACTACAAATTGTACAATTTGAATTTGAGATGTATTGTGTGATTAGAAAACCAATTTGCAAACAAAACCACATAACAAAAATATATCTCAAATACTTACATCTTCAACGGCACTGCAACATATACTGCAACATATATGCTGAGGTATTTTCATTTTTTCACAAAAGAGTATGGGTACAATCTTATGGGGTGTAGAAAGAAAAACCCATACTAGGAATCTACCAAAAATATGTTCAATTTTACAAAAATTAAATTAAGAATTATCCTAAACCTTAGAACTAACACCAACATGAATGTAAATAGTAAATAAAACTGTGATTCTAGAATCTAACTGCGTAAATTTAATGTTTGAATTGTCCAATACATCAAATCAAAATATTTAACAATTAAAAGGAAAATGCAATTAGAGTTTCGTTTAATTTTGGGTTTAATTTTATAAAATATTATTAATAATCTATCAAACATGTAAAATGTAAAAAAGACAAATATTTCTTTTAAAAATATAATTAAAAACGTAATAAATAGAATAAAAAATAATTAAAGCAACGTAATTAGCAAGATTAAATAAAAAAATGGATTGATTATTTATCTCCATTAAACAATCAATTATTAGTGATTAAATTAATTCTAGAATAATATAACTTCTTAGCAAAGAATTAATCCTTCGTATGTTCATACTTTCATAGTGAACTTAAACATAAAATAATAACCGTCTCTTTAATCGACTTAAAAGCACTTATTGATAAATAGATAGATATTGATTATGAGTAAAAGTTATAATAATAAAACCAATTACGAATGTTGTATCTTATTTCCAAAAAAAAATCATATAAAATAGTAAGAAACTTCAAATGCAACAAATTGTATATCCATTTAGAAAAAAATATCCAGATAAAGAATCCTAAGCAGAAAAAATTAACAACAAAAAATAGTACTTACACAAATAGATATTATAAAAATAGTAATTTAGATGTCAGATTAGTTAAAAATAGAGAATTTAATCATTCATGCAAAATAAAGTACATGAGAAGTACTTTAAATATACAATAAAACTACAAAATATATTTTCTTTGTGCCTTTATGTTTAAAGCGCATCTTTTGTTTATTTTGCTTCTTGCAAATGTTGATTCTGTAGATAATATATGTTCTACTATTCAGTCTTTAAATAATATTTGGACTGATGCCTTAAACCTTTTTTATTTATATGTTATTTATTAAAATAAGGTCTTTCACATTTTTTTTGTTTTATTTAACAGAGAGCTATAATTTTTTTTTTTTGTTTTATTTAAAAGAGATATAAAGAAAGATTATGTGAGATTTACATTTCTTTTAGAAAATGAATATTTTTATCTCTAGGGGATTTCCAGATATGTGAATCTTAACAATAATGATTATTAATTTAAAAATTTTATAATTATTACATGATTTGAGTTCTAAAAAGATCAAAGTTAAAAGAAAAAATACCAGAACCATAACGTTAAGAAGTGAAATGATCCATGGTACTAGTTTTAAAGTACTTTTTAATATTGAGAATTAAAATGGTCATTTATTGTAATGCAACGATTTTTAAGTGTTTTCTATTCTCCCAGATAAGAAGATTGAGTTGAAAACAGTAACGTGATCTATTGTTTTTAAAAATAAAACAGAATTGTTGAGTAACAGTCGTAACGTAAACGTTTCCTGCGGATTGGTTCTTGACCGTTGCGAAGGAGAGGAGCATTTGGCATTGGTTTGAAAGAGAGCGTGAAGTGAATTAAGCTTACGATTTGAAACTTTGAAACCCGTTTCCCAAAGATGATTGGTAGAACCTCAACAAAACAAAATAAAATGTTAGCTCTGAATCCTGTTCTAATCAGAGAAACACTCAACAAGGTGATACATTAATCCACGTTACTCATTTTTTCTTTGTTTTGTTGATTATTTTTTGGCTGAGATGCTAAAAGTGAATTGTTGTGGTGGGTGGTTGAAGGTAGATAAGTGCATGGTTCGACTACAAGAACTTCAGTACACTGTGGCCGGTGGAACGAAGGTGATCTCAGGGGTAAGTCTCAGCCCTGGAAGCACCAAAGGTCATCTCAAAACCAGTTTAAGGTGGAAGCAAGAATCACTGATCAGGTAAATTTTGGTTTTGCTTGCATTCTATTTATTTCTCTATTCAGTTCTAATACAGTGCATGATTGTCAACATTTCATCAGTGTTTAATATTAGATAGAACTAATTTCCATATAATATTCACTCCATTGTGTATCTTAGAATTTCTCATTAGATATTGGAACATATGGTGTTAGCTATAGACTTTTATAATAATAAATTTGAAAACTGTATCTAAAATGATGAAATCTGTATGGAACTCGTAAATTTGATTACTATTCATATTTTTGAAGGAGCAAGCATGATGTAGCAAGAAGATCTCCACCTAGTAAGTTTTCCAAATCATAGTCAATTTACATCATGTGCAAACCATTCATGATTATATGTAAAAACAAATGTTTATGCAGGTGAAGAATGGAGGCAAATGTCATTGCCTGCAATGCTTGTTGATGAGACTGTTGGAGAAATTTTACAGGCAAGTCAATTTGCCAGAGAAATAGTCTCAGCTGTCAGTAAGAAAAAGGCCACGAAGGACCCACAAACTCCACTGTCCCAACTGTCAAATCAGAAAGTTGAGCCTGAAAACACACAGCTCCATGATAGAAGGAGAAAAGAGAAACAGATGAAAGTACTTTCTGATTCCCCGCCACCTCAACGGGCTCGTTCTAGGATCAACTTCAAGGTTTCTCCTCCAAAAGCTGCAGAGTTTGAGAAAGAGAATAATATAAAGTGTTTAGCAAAGAAGGTATCTACCAAGAATAGAGCATGTGGAAGCAATAGTAGCAAGACAGTGATATTCACCAACCCTTTATTCTTGTCTACACATTTTTCAAGGCAAAAACAGTTTTTCAAGACAGAGGCTCCTGTCATATCAAGAAACATGGGAACACAACACAAGTGCTTGATCAAGTCCCCACCTGAAAAAGCTTCTCAATTTCAAGGCAAAGTCAAAAACCCATCAACTGTGTCTATTTCCTCTTCACTTGCAAGACCAACAACTACGAGTTTGAGCAAGAGTTCTCCGAAGAGATGGGTTCCACCCTTCTCTTCTACCAGAGTGGCAACAAGATTCTTAGCTTCCTCGGCACTAAAGAGCAAGAAAACTGAACAAAAAATTGACGGGGTAGTAAATTTGAGAAAGTGTTCTTCAAAGGGATCGCTTACATCAAAATTATGTCGATCTTTCTCTCCTTCAAGATTGGCAACCAGATTTCTTTCACCATTGAAGAGAAAGAAAAATGCACCGCAAAGTGATGGAATAGTAAATGGAGTGAAACAACGACCAGTATCCTCTGCGAAAATCCCTGCTCCAAAAAATTGATATATATATATATATATAATGTTCCAGTTTAGCAATTCTTTGATATGCTATTTTTTAAACCTTTGATGATGTCAGTTATCTCAAACGTCCGAAGGGATTTTATTATTTTTTAAATAAAGAAATAAGTTATAACTTCAAAATTGAACTAGTCATTCTTGTCGAAGGGACGAAAGGCATGCCAAAAGGCCGGAAAGCCGATAAGTCTTAAAAAATAAGGAAAGCGTTAGTGAAAGATTTAATATAACTCATTAATACAAAGATTTACTTGAATTTCAAAAAATCCCTAATCCAAGAGTGATTTCAGAGTGACTAAGAAGAGTGGATAAAGAGGAACGAGAAAGGTAAAGCAAGAACGAATTTTAAAAACATTCTCCTCATAAAGTTTATACAAAGTACAAACTTTTTGTACTTATACAAACTTTACGAGAGAGACTGTCTTTAAAATTCGTCTTTCCCTTGCCCCTCTCGTCCCTCCTTTTCCTTGTCAACTCCTTCTGTCAATCACTCGTGTTTCTAGAATTACCGACCTCTTGGTATGGAGTACCTACATGAATTCTCTAAAACTTAAGTCAATCCTTATATTAATCACTCATAAAACTATTCAACTAAATACTTTATCTATTTATATCACATGTTAATGGATCTATTATGACTATCACATCATATTAAATCTTCTATTTATCCTTTATTAATTGATTTTTCATTTTATAATTCTGCTTTTAACACTTAATTAGTTTTATTTGTCTTCTATAAACGTATCTTATTAAAATTTGCATTTCTGTGTAAGATTTTTTCAGCTTTCCGATCTTTTGGCATATTCTTTCGCACATGACTAGTTCAGATACTATAAATTTTGTAATTAAGAAAGAAAGAAAAGCAGGAAGAATGTAATGAATGTTAATTTTTTTGGGACAATAATGATATCAAGGTACAGAAATTATTATTATACAAATTATTGTACGAATAGATATATTAATGACAACCTTGTATTGCCCTGTTTAGTTAAGCTTTCTCTAGTCTAAATCTACGGCTTTTGTTGGCCAACACTAAAGCATGTAATTAGACTACTTAAACTTTATTTAGTTCAAATTTGCAGCTTAGCAAGGTACATTTAATTAAGCAAGCAGGACATACTGTCTCCAACTATAATAATGAAAAATCAGTCAAAATATGAAGTTGTTTTAACTAGACACATTTGTTGATTAAGTGATTTGTGATTTGTGATTTGTGATTTTGTGAAATGTGTCTTCTCGCTTCTTCTTTGTGTTATATTTATGCCAGAAATATTAAAATGATATTGTTGTCTTTTTTCTTTAATAGATAGATTCCAAACACCCAGTCACCAGTCATGCATTCCTGATTAACCTTTTCAGATGCATTTTTTATATTCTGAAAATTCCATTCTGAAATATATGAGAAGTATCAAAAGAGAATTATGGAAAAAAAAGAAACACTTTAACCTGTATGCATCACCTGTAGTAGTAAAAAATGCAAAATAAAATAAAATTACATGCAATAGGTGTAAGGCCCGATTGAGTGTTCAAGTCCTGTAACCAACAAACTAGTTCACTTAATTATAAACACTCAGCAAATTAATTATGTTCTATTCTATAGAAATTGACGATTCTAAATAATAGTTCTAGTTATACCTGTGAGAAGTTTCCTATAATCAATAAAATAATTTCGTACTGTAGGAGTAAAATCAGTTCACAAATTACCATTGAAAAACAATTAGCAGGGGAAAAAGATAGACAAGTGGCAACAGATTCATAGGCAATCTTGTGCCACATAGTTCTGATTATTTCTATTTTCATAATACAAAGAGGGCATAAAGTTGACGGCCATGCATCTCTAAAACCCCAAAGAAAAGCAAAAAATTTCAAAGCAACGCATGTATAAAAAGCTTTACATGGCACAGCAAAACGACAAAGATTGGCATGTGAAAAAAAAATTAGGGCAAAAAGGCCAAATTGGATATATAACATTAACGAACCCAGCAAAACTGAGGTAACACGTGTTTTCAATCCCAGTAGTCAAGGCATTATGAAGGCTCAAACGAGTTTCTTATTTGTTGGGAGAAGCAAATCTTGTTCGTTCCCTCTGCCGATGTAGAGCTCGATCCTTTGGTGAAGATGTCTTTCCGCCCATGCCAGCCTGACGCATCATTTCTGCAATATTTGTCCAAAGCAACTTGTAAATTGAATCATACCAAATTCGACTAGCATATTATGTTAAGAATAAAGTACGAAGGGAGTTTTAGAAAGAATGTGAGAGAGCCGTTAGCATTCATCATCTGAAGTATATTTTCAACTGTGAAAGACAATGACAGCTTTGAATTCTCTGCTCATGTCTCTCGCTTACATAAACAGTCAAACTGAGTGAGAGTTGTAAATTATAAACTCGATCCTTAACATTAGCATCATGGTCAATTTGGTCTCTGGTATTAAAAGGAAGACGGTCTTGTTTCACTGTAAGAACTATCAATTAATTTGATTCTTGAAATTGACAATGCCAATCTGATTCCTTCATTATCAAATTTCATCCTTAAAACTAGCATCATTGTTCAATTTGATCCCTGATATTACAAAATGGTGTTTTTGTTGACTGTAATAAATAACTATCAATTAATTTGATTGTTGAAATTGACAAGGTCAATTTGCTTCCTTCATTATCAAATTAGTCAATCTAGTACCAAAATTTGACAACTTCGTGAATTGGATACTTATCAATTAATATGATTATTGAAATTAACACATCAAATTAGTCAATTTAGTACCTATATTTGACAATTATCGTCAATTTGATACTTCAATTTAACTAATCAATTGACTTAGTACATGATATTAGGTATTAACTTGACTAAATATGTACTAAACTTAAGGATCAAATTAACTAATACAGCCAAAGTTAATGACAGTTCCAAAACCAGGAATTATAGAAACTTATTAGTTATTTTAATAAAGAGATTTCGAACCTCGCTTCCTCTCAAGCTCCTGGTCGAGTTCTTCTTTCCATTTCCTCTGTCTCTCAGAAAAGCTTAGACTGCAATTACAACATACAGTGCATAAATTACTTTATATTTCTGAAAATAATTGAAGTTTAAGCAAGGCAAAAGCAAACAAACCTTGGGCTAGGCTGCTGCTGAGAGTCAACTAACATTCCTTTAAGGGGAGATGCTGGAATATCCTGTGAAGTATGGTTATTTACATGGCCAACAGTTGATGAGGACTGGCCATTACTTCCAGGACTTCCAGTATTATCGATGGCTTTAGATGGAGTGCTGATTGGTACTCGATTTGGTGACCTGCTTTTGGGGGGTAATTTCAAAAAATTTCGAGAAGCGGTATCATCACTTGTACTGTCAATAACATTGGGAGAACAAGATGTATTTAAACTGTTGTAAAACTCTTCATATAAAGGTGTCTGTAGTTTTTTCAGTTCAAGAGCCTGTCATGAATGTATAGTCACCATTATGACACTGCAGTTAGTAGACAAAAAAATTGATGAAGTTACAGCAGAACGACAAACTTGATTTCAACGTAAAGCAATACCTTCTCATCTAAAAAAGCTTTGATTTTTGACTCTGTGAGTTCATCATCTTCCTCTGAAAGAGATGGGACACCTGGAAAGGAAAAATCTGTCTGCCCCTTATCATCCCCTGACTGATCAGGTGGCATGTAACTTTCATCTGTGACAAAATTGACCTCTCGATTTTTCAGTTCTGAACTTGCATCAAATTTACACCCCCAATCATCAGAGGGATCAGACATTGGGTTGAAACTCTTCATTAAAAAAAAATGTGTCTGAGAAGTCATTAATTTCATATTTAATAAATAAAACAATAAGGACCTGCAATCACCTCAATATTAGTTGACATCAATGATTTGTAATTAACATCATTCTGCGAGAACTCTTCTTTGTCATCAATCACACACATATCATCATCATCATCATTGCTCATTCCCCACAATTGTTTATTTCCCGAGTCCAGAGGATTTACTGTTGAAGAGCAAAGGCTACATAAATTACAAAAAAAATGCTAAATAAAACCATGTTGCCATTCACTAGCATCAGGAAAAATATAACATTTAAATGTTCCACATAAATAACTACCAAATATTACAAGTCCTTGAAGGAAATATTCAACACTTACAAGGAATCATCATTTGGAGCACATGATGGTGATGAAGCTATGAAATTTTCCTGTCAGAAGTGAAAGCGATTTTTCTTAAAAGTTGGTTTGTAGAAAGATACAATAGCATTTCAAATATCACACAACAATTTTACATACCGTGACATTTGATGACAGAGTAAGAGAATTCATGTGTTCGCCAGTTACAAAGGGATGCTGTAGTCAATTACAACTTAAAATTATGTTAGGGAGAGCTGAAATATTTCATGCAAAACACTATTAACAAACAACAATAAAAAAAAGTAGAGTCTAACTAAAATGGCCACACAAAATGTTATATACTTCATATGCACAGTATAAAAGAGAAATGCTTAAAGAATCACCTGCAGCAGTTCTGATGCCGATGACCTCAAAACTGGTTCCCTACAAAAGGATTATAATTTTACATGATTTTTGTAATCTGATAAACAACCTTTGAAAAGAAAGCATACTAGGCGCATATTCTCTCTCTTATGCAGACTACACCATTGAATGTTAAAAGTCATTTTTTAATATAGAAATGTGCAGAGGGATCTTTCTCCCAGACCCCCTTGACACCCCACTTCACCCACCAAAAAAAGAAAAACTTAATAATGTTTAGTTGATCATCTTCCATCATATACTTTAAGACAAGTATTAATCACATGAAACACACTAAAACTAAGAATTTGTAATGCAAGAAAAGCAGAAGAAAATTTAAGGTAACGTACTTCTGCAAACATTTTAGCAGAAAATCTTTTGCTGCAACTGAGAGATGATCAGGTATTGGCGGATGCGACTTAGTTGTCCCAATATGGAAGAGAGCAGCAACCTGAAAGTTTTTTCTTTTAGTAGATTCAGAGAGCACCTCAAACAGGATTTCAGGAGTCAGAATGAGATACCTCTTGTTGGTATTGCTGACTCCAGGGAGGCTTTCCGGTGGCCATCTCAATCACAGTACAACCCACGCTCCATATGTCAGCGGAGCTGAAATGAAAACATTTTTATTTAGCATCAAATGAAACACCATTTCAAAAAGATATATTATACACTTGCACAAAATAACTAAACAAACAAAAATTCAAGAATTACACCAAGAACAGTGTATAAGAATCTCCTAGTAGAATTTCGAAGGTAGAATCTGTGACCTTGAATTTGTAAGTGTCACTCATCTAAAACATACAACTATTTCTACAAGACACAACAACTAAGATGCAAGCAATAATAACTCTGCTTCAAATTGCTTAGGACTACAAACTTTAAAAGCATAGTTAGCCTATGTATCTTGCTGAAAATTCCGGCCACTAACTTCTTCAATATCTCAAGCAAAGATTTCTATTTCTTATAGAAACCATCATTGTATTTTTAAAGGCAGGAAGTTGTAATACAACTTCATATACAAAACATCGCACAGGATGGTACACACATAAACAGTCAATCACAATTACACACCAAGTGATATCTGACCAGAAGAAACTTCCAGTTTTTCAATCGAATTAAAGCATATTAATAACAGAATAACATATTAAAATATGTCTAGACGGTTAATGTCCTTACAAGCTATGCCCAGTCTGGAGAATAACTTCTGGAGCCATCCAATATGGAGTACCCTTCATGGACTTGGCCCCGGAAATGGTTGCCTAGATAAAAAAAATACTGCTTAAACAACTTTTCAAATAGAAGAAGCCTCACAAATGTAAAGCCGTATAAACAATAGTACAGCGACAGATAAGAATGAGATTACCAGCTCAACGACCTGTTTGGATGCCCCAAAGTCTGCAAGTTTTATGCACCCTTTATTATCTACAAGAATATTGGCCCCCTGAAATTAATTATAACTTGAACATCAGCCACCAGATAAGAGCCAAGATAACATGAGTATCAATGAAATATAATTCACCTTAATGTCTCTGTGCATGATCCCATTTTTGTGCAAGTACTCAAGTCCAATTAGTAGCTGCTTCGTGTAGGTTCTTATTACCTGTTGAATGAATTAGTGGAATTGATTTGCATATAAAAAAATTAATTAAAAAAAGTATACCAGCTCGGTAACTAAAACTTACAGCCTCAGGGAAAGCCCCAAACTTCCCCAATAGGGATGATATGGACCCACCAGGAACAAACTCCAAGAGAATATTTAGGGTGTCCTCTTCTCTGACTGTACCCAAATATCTCTGCAGCATAAAAATATATTCGGTCAAGAGATGGTCTGTGTGAACTAATTTTTCCTAAAGTATCTCTCATCCATAGAATATCATACTCACAACAATGTTTGGATGTGAAAGGTCTTTAAGTAATTTAACTTCTTCCTCTAGCTCTTTTATGTGAGCCTGTTAGTAGTATGTCAAAACATTAATCAAAGAACCGCATGAGGAAAAGGCATATATAACAAAATAAAATAGTAATGCCTTTCCTGAAAAGCAAATTGTAACAGCTAACAGCAAAAAAAAAAAAAAAAAAAAAAAAAAAAAAAAAAAAAAAAAAAAAAAAGAAAAACCTTCAGAAAAAAAAAAAAAAAAAAAAAAAAAAAAAAAAAAAAAAAAACAACAAAAAATAAAAACAAAAAAAAAAAAAACT
>Ga0123342_1008519_pt1 | contig 12837 bp, 7 predicted proteins | sample Turbeawhitnodule_FD_89960 | JGI IMG/M metagenome (GOLD analysis project Ga0123342, IMG submission 89960) | Root nodule microbial communities of legume samples collected from Mexico - Turtle bean Mexico white nodule | ecosystem: Host-associated > Plants > Roots > Nodule | place: Mexico: Nepantla...
CTCTCCCCCCAACCCAGATGTGGCCGAGGGGACGAGAGGCCGACCCCCTCCCCGCGAGACCGAGATGGGCGACGAGTCGTGCCTAATCAGGTCCACCCGGACGACCCTGACGACCGACCCGAATCGCCGACATCCCTTTACAAACAACATCATCGAAGTCCCACTTCCTAAGAAGTGGAAGGGTTTCAACCGAGACCGATACGATGGGTCGACCGACCCGGACGAGCATATGGACGCCTACACCACCCATATGAGTCTCTACACCTCGGACGACGCCATCTTGTGCCGAGTGTTCCTCACATCCTTGAAGGGTGCAGCCCTTAGTTGGTTCACCAAGCTCTCACCCAACTCCATCGATAGCTTTACCACGCTCGTCGCAAAGTTTGAAACTCAGTTCGCGACCAGCCGCCCGCACCACCTGACCTCCATCGCCCTGGTAGGCATCCGCCAGGAGAAAGGAGAGTCACTGAGAACCTTCGTGGATAGGTTCAACAAGGTGGCAATGAGCATCCGGAATCTGAGCCCGGACATTGCCATGCACCACATGCTGACAGCCCTTCGCCCGGGACCCTTCGCCGACAACCTGTGCATGCAGCCGGCCGACAGCTTGGACGAGCTGAGGAAGAGAGCTGCCAAATACATGCAGCTGGAAGAGCTACGGGAATTCCGTAACCAGGCTCGTGTCGAGGCCGGTGGGGAGAAAAACAAGGAAGAAAATGACCGACAGGGGCGGCCGAGTCAAAGGAACGGACGTCGGGACAACCGAGACCGACCGATCCGGTTCTCAAGATACACACCCCTGACGACCGAGAGGGGGAGGATTTTGGACGAGGCCCTCAATGCCGAATTAATCCCTCCCCCAAGGAAGGTGGCCAGCCCAAATAATGCCGATCAGAGGAAGCAGTGTCGGTACCACCAAAACACCGGACACTCAACCGACGAATGTCAGGCCCTTAAGGATAAAATCGAGGAACTTATCCAGGCTGGGCATCTCCGTCGCTTCGTCAGGAATGGCCGAGACCCACCCGGCCGGGCGGATTCACCCAGGCGGACGAGGTCTCCTCAACGCGGCCGAAATGACCGAGATAACAGAGGCGACCGACAACCCGTGAGGGCGACCCCCCTCGAAGAGACGATCCCTCTAGGGAGGCCGATAGGAGAGGTAACCGAGAGGTTATCAACACTATAGCCGGCGGCTTCGTCGGGGGAGGAAGCACAAACAACGCTCGGAAGAAACACCTCCGAGCGGTACACCAGGTGAACGCGGTGACATTCCGGCCGAGGATGCCACCCATCACCTTCACGGACGAGGACTTCAAGGGCGTAGACTATCGCCAACAAGCCGACCCGATGGTGATAGTGGTCGACATAGACCGTTTCACCATACGGAAGACCCTCGTAGACCAAGGAAGTTCGGTAGATATCCTTTACTGAAAAACTTTCAAGGCCATGAGGATGACCGAGGCCGAGAAGATGCCATACGACGACCACATGGTAGGATTCTCGGGCGAAAGGGTGGGTACCAAGGGGTATATCGACTTGTACACCACCTTCGGAGAGGGGAAGAACACCAGGACCATCAAAATCCGATATCTGGTCATTGACGCCAACACTTCCTCGACCGACCATCCATCAACCGGCTGATGGCCATAGTATAAACCCCTCACCTCGCAATGAAGTTCCCTTCAAGGACAAGGGACATTCTCACGGTCCACGTAGACCAAAAAGAAGCACGAGAGTACTACGCCAAGAGCCTCCGGGTGGAACCTTTAAGGGCCGACACCTCTCCCCTCAGAGTGAGGAAGTCCTCCCGAAAAGACCGCTCCCCCAGGAAGGACCGACCGAGGGAGATCAAGCCAACCGTGGCGTTGGTGGACCTCGATCCCCGGGCGACCGATGATAGACTGGAGGCAAGAGAAGAGCTGAGGAGAGTCCCCCTCCTCGACGAAGAACACAACACGGATGTAGGAACAGCCTTGGCAACGGCCGAAGCCGAGATCATGCACGCTGCACTGAAAAAGAATGTCGACATGTTCGCGTGGACGCCGGCCGACATGCCGGAGGTAAGCCCGGATGTCATTACCCATCGATTGTCAATATTCAAGGAAGCCTGCCCGATCTCCCAAAAGAAGAGGGACTTGGGCAACGAAAAGCGACTCGCGGCGAAGGAGGAGGCCGGCAAGCTCCTGTCGGCCGGATTCATAAGGGAGGCCCGATACACGACACGGCTGGCCAACGTCGTCATGGTCACCAAGCCGAACGATAACTGGAGGATGTGCGTCGACTACAGAAACATCAATAGCGCATGTTCGAAGGACACCTTCCCGCTCCCGAACATTGACCGGCTGGTGGATGGGGCGGCCGGCCACAAAATTATGAGCTTCCTGGACGCTTACTCTGGCTATAACCAGATAAGCATGCACCCGAGGGACAAGGAGAAAACGGCCTTCATGACAGCCGACGCCAACTACTATTACGAGGTCATGCCATTCGGCTTCAAGAACGTAGGGGCGACCTACCAGCGCCTCATGGACAAAGTCTTCAAAGGCCTAATCGGTCGAGCGGTAGAGGTGTACGTGGACGACATAGTCGTGAAGTCTGACTCATTTGATCAACACCTGAAAGACCTGGATGAGGTCTTCAAGGCCTTAAGGGGAGTCAACATGAAGCTCAACCCCGAAAAATGTACCTTCGGGGTCGAGGAAGGGAAGTTCCTAGGCTTCATGCCCACCCACCGGGGGATAGAGGCCAACCCCGACAAGTGTCAAGCTATACTCAACATGAGAAGCCCGAACAGCGTGAAAGAGGTACAACAGCTCCTAGGGCGGCTGACCGCCCTCTCCCGGTTCGTCCCCCGCCTGGCCGAGAGGACGAGGCCGATGGTCCAGCTGCTCCGGAAGGGCAAAAAGTTCGCCTGGGACGATGAATGCGAGGAAATCTTCAAGCAATTCAAGGAGTTCCTCACATTCCCGACCGTCATCCAGAAGCCGAGACCCGACCACCCGATCCTTGTATATCTAGCGGTCTCGGAGGAAACAGTCAGCGCTGCCCTGGTACAAGAGACCGAGGGCGAGGAACGGCCGGTGTACTTCGTCAGCCGAACCCTCCACTCAGCCGAGACCAGGTACCAGATGATAGAGAAGGTGGCCCTCGCCCTAGTCCTCACAGCAAGACGAATGCGCCCCTACTTCCAAAATCACTCCATAACTGTAAGGACCAACTACCCTATTTTTAAAATTTTATCTAAACCGGACCTTGCAGGGAGGATGATAGGATGGACAGTCGAACTTTCCGAGTTCAACATAAGCTACGAACCAAGAGGCGCCATCAAGTCTCAATGCCTGGCCGACTTCTCGGCCGAGCTGACACCACTACCCACCCTCTCGGGCGGGTGGACGCTCTATGTGGACGACTCCTCAAACAAAACAGCCTGCGGAGCGGGAGCCATCCTGGAGGGTCCGGACGACCTCTTTTTAGAACAAGCGCTCCAGTTTGGATTCCGGGCGACCAATAACCAGGCCGAGTGTGAGGCTTTGCTCGCTGGGCTGAACCTAGCCTACGATATGGGAGCACGCGAGGTGACATGCAAAAGCGACTCACGCTCATTAGAATAATATAAATAGCACGCATTCCAAGGAGTAAGGTATGTCATTTATTACTGTTCACCTACTTGAGAGCTGACCACCCGCTTTACTGACTTGAGCGTCGGAGTGCCTTCGCAGGTACCCCCACCATCCGGTGTTCACCCGACGACCGAGTGCCGACTGCCGAAGGATAAGCAGGAGGACGAGAAGAATCTCAATTCATCACCCAGTCACCTACCCGACCGAAGGAAGGAGAAGAAGACTTCAATAGTTCTCTAGGTCCCATCTCCCTAGCAGGAACAGGTACAAATAATTAACGATTTTATAAATATGGTCTTTGGTAGTCTTTAAATCACACATGTAAAACCATTGTCTTTTCTATGTTTAGGAAACAATTATATACACGTGAACTAATTTAGTTGTATAAAATAAATAAAAAATGTAATGTACACAAATGAAGCGAAACAATCTATCTTAGCTAAATCGACGCAAAAGAAAGTAAAATAGGAAGGATTTTGCTAGGGCTGGGCTAAATCTACATTGGTGTTGGGTGTAGCTAGGGCTGAGTTGTCTCTAGCTTGGATTGGAGTATATTAGGGTCAAGTCGATGCTAGCTCGGTTAGGTTCATGCTAGGGCCTACCTGACGTTAGGCTGTAATGTTGCATGCGAGAGTTAGAACGATGCAATTGTGAGTGCATGTGCTAGGGTCAAGACGATGGTAGTTGTTAGGTGGGTGCTAGGGCTTGACCGAGGTTGCTTAAGTGAATTTAGAGGCATATTTTTTTTGTTAACAAAGAATTAAATAAATTGAATAGGGCATTTCAAGGATACCCCAACTCTTATACACAGATTCAACAATGAGTCCTTAAGGATATTTACAACATACAAACCACCCTACAAAAATTGTGAACCCAATAACAACTACCTTCTAAAATGCAATTCACATACATAATTCCTAGCCTTTCTATTTGTCTTGCAGAATATTATTTCTATAATTCACTTCTAACACTACCTTTGCACTCGTGCTCCACGTATTAAGATGTGGATTTCACAATGCCTTTTGTGCATCAATTACACTTACAATTCTTTATAGTTGCAATCTCAATTCCCTTCCAAGATGTGAACTCTGTTGATGTTGAGAGTCATTAGGCCCTAGAAGATTAGAGGCATCTAGTTTCATTTCTTCGTGCCTACTATCTTGAATGCCCCCTTCGCTTTAAAATCCTTAGCTTTCTTCTTCCTCCCCGTGCCTGCAAATCTTCTCAAATTCATACATTGGTGTAGAAAGGCAATGAGTGCGACTATTTTACATTTATAAGTGCGACTAAATAGCCGCACTTGATCAGCACGCATTCTTAAATCGAAGATTTAAAAGTGCGACTATTTAGCCGCATTCTTATTTAAATTTAAAAAAAAATTAAAACCCTAAACCCTAAGGCAGCAACAGCGGTGACAGCAACAACGACGGAGCAAATACGGCATAGCAAAAACCCAAACAACAGGCAGTGAAGCAGTGATGACCTTCGTCAATACAAGAAAACAAATAGATAAGAGAAACAAAAAAAATATATAAACCAATGGTGAAGAAGAAAGAAAACTCGAAACAAACTTAGACAATGAAGGCTCGTAGAAAACGAGAGGAAGCACAAGAGCAAAAACAAAAGAGAAAATGAAGCGCTAGATAACCCTTCGCCAATGCAAGAAAACAAACAAATAATTGAAACGAAAAAAAAATTATAAACTATTGGTGAAGAAGAAAGAGAGCGGATTGAAACGAACTTGCAATGGTACGAGAACACAATGAAACTCGCAGAAGAAGAGAGGAACACCAGAGTAGAAACAAAGAGAGAACGCGAAACGCCAAGAAGAAAGTATAAAAGTGTAAGTGGCGCGCTTCAAAAAAAGGGTAAAAAATTATTTAAGAATGCAGCTATTAGTAATAGCCGCATTCTTAACTCTTGCGCTTTGATTTAAGAATGCGGCTATTATAAATAGCCGCATTCATAAATCATGCGCTTTGATTTAAGAATGCGGTTATTTAAATAGCCGCATTCGTAAATCATGCGTTTTATTTAAGAATGCGGCTATTTAAATAGCCGCATTCGTAAATCATGCTACCGCGTTTTGAATGACAACAGTTAACCCTAAAACCGCATTAAATAAATATTCGTTGTTTATACATTTTGTGCTAGTGATAGCTTCTTCTTCCTCTCTTTGCCTAATGGGTTAATAAACTTCGTCCCTATTTGGTTTGTGGTTCCATTTGTTGTTGCACACAGAAGGAGAGCTCTTGAAATCTCTGAAGCTTGGTCGTGGGTGCAGGTAGTGAGAAACATTTGTTGTTGGACATAGAAGGGTAGTTCGGAGTTGAAGTTGAGGTGAGTGTGTTGGTTCCTTAGTTCATTTTTTTTTTGTTTCCATTTTTGGTTTCAAAGTTGGTTCTTGGTTGGGCTGACTTGTTTCTTTAGTTTGTGTTACATTTTAATGTTTATTAGTTTGAGCTAATTCAGAGGTTAGAGGTCATGGGAGAATTCTTGCATGGAGTAATCGGGTAATTTGAGGTTATAGTTTTCTATACAAACAACATGATTTTTTAACTTGTTGTATGTGTGGGCTAGATTGACGCTTAACAACATATCTAACTTAGTAAAGGTTTAGTTCACCCTAAACTTATTTTTATTGTGTAGCATCAACTACACTCTCTCTAAACAGAAAAATTACTATTAACATGTTTAACTTAACGAGAACTTAATCCACACTATTAGCATCCAATTTTTAACAAGATTGAGCCCACTCTATTAACTACATGCTTACATATAAAAAAAAATAGCTTCATCATATAAAATATTTGTTTTTAAACCATAGAAGACCGACACAATACATTTAGAGTCGATTTTTTTTGCCATTTGAGATGGTTACTAACCCACTCTTTATATGTGTTTTCTTGCTGATTTCAGTAACATTTATTTATTTATTTTGAATTTAAGTTCATGGACTAGTGCAATTTTGAGTCTTTTTACACCGGCAAATGTAGGTTAGTTAACGGTAGGAAAAGACTATTATTACAGTTGAAGAAACCAAATAAAATTATTCAATGGGAGTTTAGAAAAATATTTGTTACAAATTTCTTGTTAAGTGGAACAAAGAGAGGAAGTTTCTCTATTAGCAAGTGGGTAGATCAGGAGGAGGGGGAGGCAATGTGGAAGATGGAGTAGGTCCATTCTCAATTTCGAAAGCCGTGGCCATCCCCCATGACATGTGATTGTCCACATGGCAGTGTATCATCCATATACCTGCAATATTTCTCAGTGAAGAACAGGTTAGCTTAGTATACAAGATAGCCAAATAATACATTCATCAAACCATAATTCATTAACTTCGTACGAAAAAACATGTGAACTCACTAAGAACATACCTGGATTATTTGCTTTGAATCTGATCACAGCCCACCCTGCATCAGGCACAGCAATTGTATTTCGCATTTGCGGGTTCACTAAATTGAATTTTACCCTATCTCGTGTAGCATTGAAGTTTCCAAAGCCCTGAGCTAGGACAAAGAAGTTGAATCCGTGAATGTGCATGGGGTGGTTCTCTGTATCAAGCAAAGCAGTGTTTTGCAACACAATCTCCACGGTGGAATTGAACTTCAACTTTTTCACCTTGGTTGATTTGGGTGCAAATAGGAGAGAGAAGTCAAGGCTATTATTTGGGTTGGTGTAGTCAAACTCCAGGGGAGGCCTATTTGGAAAATCCTTGGTGTATATGCCACTTTCATTATAGTAGAATGCTTCCAACATCGACATTTTCTTCTGACTAGGAAGAACAAAAGATTCATTGTTCATGCTGGAAGACACTAAAGTGTTTTTTGGGCCAAAACATGTCTCATTCTGTGGACAAGGTGCTAGATTCAACCCAAATGTAATGAACATATTCTCATCAACTTCATTTGGACATTGGAGCCAGTGAGGCCTATCTACAAGCCCGGTTAGTTCGGTGTAGAACTTATGAGCCGTTTTTGTGTCATTGAAAAGTGGCATGATTGGCATCAAAGGAGTAGTTGATTTGGATCCTTTATATACAACGAGTCCTCGAGTTGTGGTGTTGTCAAATGCTGCCTGTATCGTGTTATAAATTGACGCAGCCATGTAATAGGAACCAATTGGTTGATTAGCTTCAAGTAACACATCAGTAGTTTGACCAGGGGCAATCACCACCACATCGGTGGCATAAGGTGTTGTGTACACTGCATCGATTGCAACCACAGTAAACCTGTGATTCGCAACCTTAAAGAACATTTGGCTTATGAAGTTGGTGTTGATTATCCTTAGCAAGTAGGTCTTACCAGGCTTGACCTTCAGTTTGAACATCTCTACAAAAGCAATGGGGAAAAGGAAAACAGCTTTAAACCAATGAATCCTTGAGACTTATAAACACTTTTACAGAGAAACTCATGCAGGGTAGTTACATACGATCTTGAGAGCAATTGTATAGGTCACCAGGCAAGCCATTGATCATAAAAGCAACAGATGGGGTAAGTGTTTGGTCACTAAACTCCATAACATTGGATTTCCACCATTCAGCTGAGATATATTCAAAGTACAAATAATTAAAATATATAAAGCAGTACATCACTAGAAAAAAGGTGTGAATTTAGTAATAGAAAGTAGAAGACTTGAATGTACCAAATAAGATGGGAACATGCTTGTAGGGCTTAGGAAATGCATAAGGATGGTTTCTCCTAGGATGGATAAAAAGTGCACCATGGACTGTTGCACGAAGGAAGGATGCATGAGCATGCCACCAAAGAGTTCCCTCTTGTCCATCGATTTTGAATCTGTAAGTGAAGTTATGATTGGGACGAATTGGACATTGAGTTACATATTCTGGACCATCTGCCCATCCACTTAGAAGTTGAAATATTCCATGCCTGTGTAACAAAACGTTTTTTTACAAGTAATCAAACATTGACAATATCAACAAAAGTTAAGTATTAGAAATCAATTCATTTTCCAATACTCTTTACTTTCTAATTTTAAGATATAACAGACTTGTTTTTAAATGTTTTAAAAACAAATTTCATTTTATTCCATTCCTTATAAACCAATATGATTAAAATGAAGGCAACCCTATGTTTTACAAACCAATATGTTATTTAAGCATAGCAAAAATCATAGCAAGAACTTAAAAGTGGGGACTTGATATATCAAATTATATAGATGGAAAAAACATACCAAAAAATAAGAAGCTAAATATTTGTACCGACGATAATATATCTCACATTCAGAGTCAGTTGTTCATTTTTTTTAAATTGAGTGAAACAAATCCGACTTGAAAACATACACTATCCTATGATTTGACGTAGATGAACTAGAAGTGAAAAATTAAGAAAGCGTTTACTTGTATAAGGGTTTTATTGGATTTATGTATTCTATAAATTGGAACACATCGTCCTTTTTAATTTAATTTATTTTTGGTTGGTAAAAAAAAAAGAAAACGTTTATTTGTACTTTTTTATTCTTGTTTTCATTCTTTACTTACAAAACTGACATTATTTTAATTTATTTTCTATTTTCTAATATTTGCATAGAAAACAATTTTATTTTTTCTGTTTCTGTATTAAACTTTGAAACAGAAAACGTACTGAAAAGTTTGTTTGTCTGCTAAAACTTCAGAACGGATATAAAATAACAAAAATGTTTATTTTACGCCACCAACCCTACCTCTCAATAAATATTAATATTTTAATTATTTATAAAAATTTAAAATTTTGAAATTTGTATTTTTTTTATTTTTTTTAAAAGATATTTTTTTAAAATTTTTTTATTATAAATATTAATATTTATTGTAGGTGTAAAGTGGAAAAGGTGTAAAAATATGATAAACTTTTACTAAAATTTTTACTAAAAACTGAAAGTAGTAAATGGATAGAGAGAGAAAGTATAATTAAACGTTTTTTAAGGGTTTGTTGCCAAATAAGTCAGAATACAATAATATATTTTGCTGCCAATATCAGGTGTGTTATGCCTCTGAAATAGAATATATTAAGTTAGTTTTCCTTTTCTTCTGACAAGTGGAAAGATGTTATGTAAGTTCTTAACCTCTCACTGTTTTCTTTAATTTTTTAAGAGTTAGTTATACTGATTAAGAAGGAGCAATTACCAATGCAGGGTAACGTCGTAAGGCGACTTGTTCAATACATGAACCACAAGAGTGTCACCCTCTCGCACTTGTATAGTAGGTCCAGGAAATTGCCCATTCACAGCAGTTATAACTTGGTCGTTACATAACCGAGGGATAGTCATGTTCGCCACCTACAACATTTCAGAACCAAAGAATATAGTCAGAAACAAAAGTTATATAGCTGAGTTCTAGTCACCAATTTACATGCATGCAATAAGATCCTTAAAGTGTATAGATAAAAACTAGAAGATATTTATTGTGTTTAGGGCATGCATGTTTGGTTCGATAAATGAACTTCCCCAGAAAAGTTTATAAAAGAGGAAAATAAGAATGGAAATGAGAAGGATGTTTGCAGAGAATGTAGAGACCAAAGAAATTACATTGAATGTGTACTCCACAATAGCCGCAGAAGCCACAGAAGACAAAGCTAACAGAACGAAAACCCATGCTGGAGCAAGCGTGAGAGTTCTCATGTCCAAAAGGAAAAATTAATGAAGCAAAATTACAAACTAAGAAGTGAACATAAGTGTGAACTTAGATTTATTTTGTAGTAGATAAATGCGTGCGTTTCCGAGGTTCTATGTCCTATATATACACAGACACTGATTTGGAGATTATGTTTTTGAGATTTCGTGTTTACTTTGAAAAGGTCGAAATAAAATATTGCAAGGTCTTTTCGTAGCAAATGCAACTGCATTGGTTCAGGGTTGTATTGTGGTGGAATTCGTTGTGTAGATACGAAGTTTTGCTCACGAGGGCACACCCATGAAGGAAAAATTTAACAAGTCAGAATGAAAATATTTTAACTAATTAAGCAAGGAACAACTAGGAGTGTAATGCTTCTTATTATGGGCCAGATAACGGTATAATTATTTTGTCATTGAGCTTGTCGAGGTTCAAGGACACGACATGTACAGCTAATGAAGTTTGTTTAGTTATAATTAAGACAATAATATCATGATAATGAGTTGATCAATTCAAAGGCAATCATCAAAATTAAAATATAATATATTTTCAAGTTATTGAAAAGCCTTCCTTTTATTTCTTTCCATTTTATTTATTAGATTTTAGATGTGTGGATCTCGTGGGAACTTATATTTGGAAGCAAAGGCAGAAAATCGGTTTATACGTGTACATATTTCTATCAATTTTGGTTAAATATTTAATAATTTTCAGTAAGGTGGCGTGTGCAAGTTTCATTGTCTTAGAATAATCTTTAATTATTTCAAGAGCTTATGTCAAGCAGAAGAAGATAAGAATTATATTGTAAATAATGATTGCTTTCAAGATCAAGTAGAACTTTTCCTTGGTCATCAAGTAGAATGGGTCATTCTATTGGTGTTAACAATTTTGTGTGAACGCTTCACCTGAATGGCTTGTTTTCAGATAGAGAAAATAAGCTTTTCAGCCGGCCTATAACTAAGATAGAGTTTAAATAAAATATATAGAAGGAAATCTCATTATAGTTAAAAGCATAGTTAGGTATTTGAAAAAAGCTAAAACATTGATTTAGTATCGTTATTTAACTAGTTATCTTAATATATCGCACATGTTATAAATTGTAGAAAAACTTTAATAAATGATATGGAAGGTTTTAAAGGGTGATATTTTTTCAGCCATAGAGAATTTTTATAAGTTTGGGAACACCTCTTTAGTTACCCTCATCCCAAAGGTAGATAACCCGAAATACTTAAGGAATATAGACCAATTTTATTGGTTGGGTGCACAAATAAAATTATAGTTAAAATTTTAGCTAATGGACTTAAAAAAAGTTCTACCACATGTTATTGACCAATCACGGTCAATTTTCTTCTCAAGGAGGAATTTAATGGATAGTGTGTACTTGTAGTAAATAACTACATTAATTAAAAAAATAAGAAGAGAAAAGTTCTGAGCATGAAGGTCGACTTTGAAAAGACTTATGATTCATTAAGGTGAAACTATCTTGAGTATATGCTACAAAACTAGGTTTCCGTAGGAAATGGATGTTTTGGATTAGAATTTGCCTATAATCTACTTTCATTTTAGTTCTAGTTAATGGGGGCCCTTATGAGGAATTTAGACTAATGTCTTAGACAGGGTCATTCCTTCGCTCCATTCCTCTTTATGATAGCTACCGAGGGTTTAACAATTATAATTAGATAGGCAATAAAAGGCTAGATAATTTATTACAAAGGAGTAAAAGTGGGAAGAGCTAAATTACATATATTTATGCTCCAATATGCACATGATACTTTATTTATATGTGAAAATTACCCCAAGAATGTTGTCCCAGTGAAGGCGGTTCTAGGATTATTTGAAATGTTATCAGGGTTAAAAGTAAATTTTCATAAGAGTAAGTTAAGAGGTATAAAAGTGAATCAAAGACTATTACAACAATATGATGCAATAATTAACTGTTCAATTATGTTCATGCCATTCACATACCTTGGTATTCCAATTGGTGACAATCCTACGAGAGGTAAGATTAGGAAAACACTTGCATGTTGGAAAGGGAAAAATTTAACCTGTGTTGGCAGAGTATGCCTCATAAAGTCGGTTATTTCAACAATACCTCTCTTTTTCCTATCTTTATTTAGAGCACCCAAAAAGATTGTAGCTGAAATCGTTAAAATACAAAGACAATTCTTGTGGGGATGGAGGAAAGAAGGAAGATAGTCACTACAAGAAAAACGCGAATTACATACAGATTAAAATCCGTATGTAATTATTGGCACCATAAAATAAAAGCTGTCAATGGGATTCAAAGCCAGGTTCCTTCAGTCACCCTTCAGCAACCAAAGAGAATTTAACCACTACACCAAGCAAATTCTTTAGTTTAATTATGATTTTTATTATACTTATTATTATTAATAATATTAACAATATTAACAATATTAACAATATTAATAATATTAACAATATTAACAATATTAATAATATTAACAATATTAACAATATTAACAATATTAACAATACTAACAATATTAATGATACTAACAATATTAACATATGAATCACATTTAATATATGTCATACTCATAGTCATCATATTACCTATTACATTAAAATCAACTATCATATTAATTATTA
>Ga0123342_1008520_pt1 | contig 12836 bp, 4 predicted proteins | sample Turbeawhitnodule_FD_89960 | JGI IMG/M metagenome (GOLD analysis project Ga0123342, IMG submission 89960) | Root nodule microbial communities of legume samples collected from Mexico - Turtle bean Mexico white nodule | ecosystem: Host-associated > Plants > Roots > Nodule | place: Mexico: Nepantla...
AATTAGATAATTTACTAATATCTTTTCAAGAAATTAAAAAAAAAAAAGGAAAAAGCAGCACTTGATAAATAAAATTTAATATGTAAAAAAAAAAAAACAAAAAAAAAAAAAATCAAAAAATAAAAAAAAAAAAAAAAACCTACAAATGAGGTAAACAATAAAATAGCCTAACCACACTATTTATGTTAAAGAAGAAAAATTGTTCATTGTTTTTTATTTATTGGATGTCATTAAAGACCAGAAACATTTTACTCACGTTATTATGCAAATGTAAAATACACTTTAACAAATGTTGAAATGTATTAACTCTGTCTAGGAATCATGATTACATACACGAATGATGATTCTCAACCAGTACATGATTACTGTAAGAATATCATTACATAGCAACCAAATTTAGAGAATAAAAATAATTAGTCACTATATTGACTAAATTATATACTATTTTAGAGACTAAAAAGATATTGGTATCTAAACTGGTTACTGTTATTAATAAAAATTTATAAAATAGTTTTTAAATTGGTATCTAAATTAGGTACAAAGGTTTTAACTACTTATGTTTTAGATTTTAATTAGTCTTCAAAATACTAATAGAGACTAATTTAGAATGTAAATAGTTAGTAGCTAAAACCTTGGTAGCTAATGGTTATATGCTAATTTAGAAACTACTTTATAATTTTTTATGAATAATATAAACTACATTAGATACCAATAATTTTTTTTTAGTTTATAAAATTGTCTCTAATTTAGTCAATATAGTAACTAATTATTTCAGTCTCTAAAATTAGTTTCTATTTAATAATTTTCTTGTAGTGGATATAGTAACCACATTCAAACGAATCTACTTGCCTATTACACTAAAATGAGAAATAAGTGACAATTATTTTCATGGAACTTGTAAAAATAATAATAATTTTATGTATTAAAATTTGTCTAACCTTTGAATACATGAATTGTAGTGACCTTGTTTTGCTCATTCCACTTAAAATATTTGTGTAAGCCACAACTCTAATAATAGTAAGGATATATGTTAGTCAAAATATACTTATAGTTGTCCAATATAATGAAAAATGACACAATTACCCTTGTTATAAGCTTTTCATTTCCTGGTTGGGTTTTATTTTAAGCAAACAAAATCATACTACTATGTAATCCCTAGGTATAATTACAAGTAACTGCTAATGAGACATACATTGAATGAAAAATAATTAGTTTTATAATTAGCATAATTAAAAAATACAAGTTAGAAAATTAACCCTTCAATGTATGAAGCCAAGTAAATATGTCTCTATGAGTCACTCATTCATGTTTGCAACTATTGTTGGATTTGAACCTTTGTGATCCTAAATTTTTTAATGAATTGATTTTCAAAAAATCCATATATGTTTGATTTGTGTTGTTCCACACCCAACACAATGAACTATAAAATGCACCAGATATCAAAAATCAAGGCAAAAAATATCTTTTGAGTTGACAAAAGATTATGATTGTTTCATTTTCCAACTAATTTAAATTTTGGGGGTCACTTTCTTGCAAATGAAATTGAAGAACAAACACAACCCAATTATGATACCTCTAATAGAACTAGGAAAGATATTATGAATAGCCCATACACAAAAGTTGTTACCTCAACTCATCACAGTTATGAGACTTTAAAGTAACTAACATTAAATCTTGCATCAATACATTTGTACTAAATCTCAAACGGAAACTAATGTTCTCAAAATATACGCATCAATACAATATTTAATTAAGTAAAATTACTACAACAAAAACAATGTACATCAACCAAACTTACTACTATATATCTTTCTTTTACGATCGATCTAAACTAAATTTTAGCCTATAATTTCCCTACAATGCATTTTATAAATTTTCTATAATTTAATCCCTAAATTTTTAAATAAAAAAAATGACTAATAATTTAGTAACCCATAAGACTGAAATAAATATTTTGTTCGGATAAGTTTTATGATTTCTAAAGTCTAAATTCCTATCTTAAACATCTTATAATATTTACTCCTACACAAAAGTTAATTTCAATATTTCAAATTTCAAATTTAAGCAACTAAATAAGACATTTGAAATTAAACAAAATCATAGTATCAAACAAATTCAATGGAGACATTCATGCATTGTCGTGATTGAGACAATATCAATTTCAATAATAAAATGGAGATATAATGCACCTACTTTTTGACCCACAAATTTAAAGTTAAAACATTGTTCATTTGTAAACTTTCTAACACAGGCTCATTCTTAACCATTAGGGCCTAGTTGTACTTGAAATTGTTTATAATCAGTATAGAAAATGTATTTCATTCTCAAATAAATAAATCATATAATATTTGAACATCTTAGTGTGCTTAATTTTACATTCTCAAATAAGAAACTTTCCAAAATCATTCAATCATTAATCTTATTTGAAAAATGTGTTCTATATAAATTAATATAATCAAATAAGTTTCGAAATCATTCACATAATGATAGAAAGTATTCTAAGAGTGTAAAAATTAAGTATAAACACTCCCTGATATGATAGATCACCTTACCAGTAAAAGATGAGGTGATCGTCTATCACGTGCAAGCTCCAATGGTCGTCTAGTGTAACCATAAGCATTGTATTGATGAGCTTTTCTCATGCTTTGGATTCTTCTACCCTGATATAGCTTTAAAGAACGTTTGATGATCATCTAGCATGTTCCAATACTGTGAGACTGTCTGACGCATCTCTTCACAATTGGATTGTCTAGAATGTCTTTGTGTTTACTTTAGTGAGATCGTCTAGTGAGTCGTGTTTATCTTTTTTATTTAAATTATCTAATGCTGAGAGGAATACCAGATTGTCTAATATGTTCAAGATCAAACTTCCTTCTAAATCGTCTTATACTTAAGAAGCGTCTGGCATGTAGTGCATCAATAAATCTTTTGATAAGATATTCTATTTTAACTATGTATTATTGGATTGTCTAGACTTAAACTCTGATATCTGCACATAAGTGAGCTTCATTATAAATCATAACACATCTTATAGTGTTTGTTAATATCAAAACATAAATACTCTCGTTTCACTAAATCATCTAATGGGTGATAGACCATCTAGGATCTTAACAATCTACTCCTTTTTTATGATGATAAATATTATAAGTTAATGAGTAGTTTTATACTACAGTATTATTCTTTTATATATGTGAAAGCGCAATCATATATATCAAATAGAACTAATACTTTATTTATTTCATAAGAAATATTACAATCAATTTAGAAAAGATGCAAAAAGACTTCAACTCAAAACCAAAAACAAATAGAGAAATAACTCATTTAAAATAATCTTTTCTCCCCCTTAGGTAAAGAAATCATCATTATTGTGGAGGTTAACAAGGTTGAACAGGTGTTATCTAAATAAGCAACTCATTCAGAGATTGGTTAATTTGTTTAGTGAGATTAAGTGCAAGACCGTCTAGTCTTTTAGAAAACCTAAAGTCCAAATATTGTATATCAAGCAGAATTTCTTCCCTAAACCTGTGGTGGTGCTCCTCTATATCATGTAACATTTGTTTGGTAGCAAGTCTCTCAGTAAATAATGCCCTACTAATGATCCCTTGATATTATCTTGACAAACATGGTAAAAATCATTATTCTGACTAGCCAGTATAACATTAATTCAAATCTTTTTGGTATAAAACAAAATTATATTATTGAAATTGTAAAAGATGAATTTTATATTATTTTACATGATAATTATTCTCATTTTGCTATCTTATTTTAAAATATCACATAAATAGATGGAGGCTTCGAATTATCTGAATCCATTCTCCAACATCATCAATGTTTTTTTTTTTTTTTATACAAGATGGAACACTAATATTATAAATAATTCATGAAATGGGACATTCCATCCTCCTATTTGTCTCAGATATGGATTCTCCAATTATTTTAGAAGGACCAAAGTGGTTACCTTAAACCTACTATCAACCTTTCACGCCAACCCCTAATAAACTTCTTTCTACCCCAACTATAAAGGGTAGTAGTGTTAAGAAAAAAAAAACTATAGATAAATAAAACTCCTCATTTCTCTTTAAAAAATAATAAAATAAACATTTAAAATAGAATAAAAAAAATATAGTGCGAAATTAAAACATATATAGATAAACCTATTAATAAATTGATTAATTAATATGTTAAGGAAAGAAATAAAAGATGACATTATACATACTCTATTAAACTTAGCTTAAGAGGAGTAATCATATGATGTTATGGTACTTTGAGGTTGAGATTTCGCAATGTTCAATGCCACCTTCACAAACATTTCCATAAAAAGTCTTACAAGTACGATGAATGTCAGGTGTGGTTTAGGATTTAGGGTTGGGAAAACGTGACACAATATTGCGTCGTTCATAATGTACAATTGACTTGGATAATGTACACATAAATGTGTTTGTCGGGATTTGTGGTTCCATTGTATCGATCAATTGAAAGACCTTTCGAATTGGAAGGGAGCATAATCCTTTTGAGGAACAAATGCTATCAAGTTCTCCCTATTGTCATAGAGGTGTGTGCCGAGGTGTTGAGATAAGACTCTGCCTTGTGACTTTTGGAATTGAGTAATGATACATGGACAACCCAAATTTTTTATACAACTATATTACAACTTTCAATACTATTATTTTAATATTTTTTCATATCATTTAATTACAAATTTACCCTTTATTATATATACTTATTTCTAAATCCATCACATCAAAAGTTATATACAACTCTTGAAATTGTTAAACTATCATTTTCCTTTGGAATTCTAGAGTCGTAGTGATTATTGTAGGTGGTGTTATTTCTTGTGAAGAGTTAGGTGCATCTTTTCTTAGTTCCCCCGATGTGTATCATTTTAGGGCCCTTAAGACGTCTATGCCCCTTCCCATATCTTTTTTCTCATTGCTTCATTATCTTGCCTTAAGGCGCCAATTTCCTTTGTATTTTATCGTTTTTCTTGCAATTTTATCTTTTATATTTTGTAACTATTATTTTATTTACACTTCTTTTTAATTTTTTTTAATCTTTATAAACATAATTAATTTTATTAATCTTATAACCTATAAAAAATCATATAAGCATAATTAAGTTTATAAGTTTTATAACCCATGAAAAATACGCATGATGAATCATAGTTATTTTGAAAGAAAACTTATTAATTAATAAAAAAAATAATTTTATGGTTATATATGCCTATTTTATAAATTTAATAATATTTTATTTTAATAATTATTATAATAATAAACTTTTTAATAATTTTCTTTTGTTATTATAAGGTGTTTCCACTACTTTTAGAATAGAAAGATCAGAAACCATATTCAAATTTACTCTATACAATGAGTATCCTCTGATCATTAGGGATAACCATATACAACAGTTTTAATATTAGGTAAATTCTCCCCTACACCCAATTTTTTTAACCTACACCCTATATAATTTTAAATTTCCAAAAATCTCTTTATTTTAGAAATAAAAATTCAAATGTGAAAATAATATATTCTGAAAAAGTAAATTCAGAAGATATTATTATGTTCTGACAAATAAATATCCAGAAACAAAAATTAAAATATCATTTTGAATAAAAAAAATCCGTAATACATGTATGTTTTGAAAACATGTTCTGGTCCAGAATGTATTTGTATATATACCCATTTTATTTAAGGGCATTTTCGGTTTTGTCATACTAATTTGGGTGCAGGAAGTAATTGACTTAATATTAAAAGGCGATTTGGGTGAAACTTAGGCTGTTTCTTCCTGCACCTCCATACCTTCTTCTCTTACCTCCATAAATTTTCAAATTTCCAGAAATGCCTTTTTATAAAATTTTGGATTATATAATCCGGAAGTCATTTTTCAAATTTGTAATTAGCTTCTGGATTACATAATCTAGAAGCCTGTTTTTAGATACATAATTACTTTTTGGATTACATAATCCGAAAGTCTTATTTAGCTTCCAGATTATGTAATCCGGAAGTCCTTTTTCAAATGATTTTTCGGATTATATAATCCAGAAACTATTTTATGGGGTGACACAAGAAGGATAAAAATGTATTTTCATGTTGTGTATGGAGGTGGCGGAAAAAGATATGGAGGTACAGGAAGAAACAGTCGAAACTTAAATAACAGTTTCTGGGTTACACTGTTGCTATGAACAGCCCAAAAATCCTGAAATTTTCCTTTTGTATTCGATGATAGCTTTTAAATTGAGGCTTTTCTTTTCTGCACCCTCACAACTTCTTGCCCACCACCAATTGATAAGTAACTTTTCGATTACTCGTTCTGAAAATATTCAGAACATGCTTTTTAGAAATTTTAAAACATTATATTAGGAATTTTTGAAAATGAATTTCTAAAATTTTTAGAACATGATTTCTGAAAACAAAATTTTCAAAACGGGATTGTTTTGAAATAAAAGTTACTAAATAAATCTTCTAGAATATATATAACACGTTCTAAAATGTATTTTGTAGAACAAGATTTCTATAACACAAAATTCGTTCTAGAAAGAGTTTCCAGAGTTTCTTTTCAACACGCATTCTCTCTCTTCTTCTTCCTCTGTAGCATTTTGCCTCTCTTATTCTTCTTCTGCAGCAGTGGTGGTGTGGTTCAATGAGAAAAAGTATTTTAATATTTTCCCATTATTAATAAGGTCTAGTTTGTAATGACGGGGTGCAGGAAGCAAAAGTCTTCAACCGAAATCCCAAAAACTACCCAAATCCAAACACGAAATCTGTGGTCCACTACACTACCACATATAAAATTAATATAAAATAAAAATTAAATCATAACAAAATCATATTTCACTTAGTGTACTTGATAGAGGTTTTAACTCTGGATAATGTAAAAATAAACTCCGTTAAAACCATTTTTTTTAGTGAACTATAACATAAAATAAAGTATAAAACTCAACAAATACATTGCATGAATTGATATTTGATAGTGATAAATACACTAGTGTAAATAACGCATTCTACAATGATATATTAGGTCGGTTAATTAAGAACTGGTGTAAAAAAAATGCGGGGAAATTTTTTGTAAATATTTAACACATATTACACCGGTTGGAAGGACCAAACTGTGTAATAGGTATTGTTCGGAGTAAAAAAAAGGTTTGAAAAATATATACACTTGGAGCATGAAATATTACACCAATTGGAATGACCAATCGGTTTAATATGTATTGTTCAGAGTAAAAAAAAAAGGGTTTGAAAAATATATACTTGGAGCATGACATATTAGACCGGTTGGAACGACCAATCAGTATAATATGTATTGTTCCGAGTTAAAACAAAAAGTTTAAAAAACTATATACTTGGAGCATGACATATTACATCGGTTGGAAGGACCAACTGGTGTAATATGTATTATTCAGCATAAAGAAAAGGTTTGAAAAAATATATACTTGGAGCATGACATATTACACTAGTTGGAAGGACCAACCAATGTAATATGTATTGTTCAAAGTAAAACAAAAAGGTTTGAAAAAATATATACCTGGAGCATGACATATTACACCGGTTTGGAAGGACCAATCAATGTAATATGTATTTGCACTAGTTCGCTTCTTTCTGCCTATTTTACCCTATTTTCTTCTCTCGTGTTAAACACCTCCTCATCTGCCTGATGCCAGGTCCTTGGCTGTGAGGTCGATATCTGTGAACTCAAAGGGTATCACCCCGACGTAGAGTATGCCTTCGCTGCACCAATGCCACCACTGTCATCCTCCACCGTGAGTCCAAGTGATACTGCTAGCAGTGTGGGAAGTGCGATCTCCTGTCATTTACTCTCTTTGTCGTCGTGTGTAAGTGGTCCTATTATAGGTTACCTGCCTTGATATTGAACTGATTAACTATATGATTCTTAGTTCTGCTCATTATTCTAGGCAATATTTGCTAAGTTTTATTAATTTATTTTTATTTGTGCTTTAATTTACCATATAGTATCTAATATGTACTCTCTTTTAATTTGATTACTAGAATTTTATACTTTAGTTTTTAAGTTTTCACTTAATTTTTTTATTATTTTTAGTGTTTTTTTATTTCATTTTTTTTCTCTTGTTGTGAATTAACTAGTTACGGAAATACTCTTTGGAATATATGAACAAACTTGTTGCTTATGGAAAGATGTTGTCTGGAAGAGGGACTACACTAGCTCATCTAAATGGCACAATCTTCATGTAGTAAATGAGGCTTTAAAACGAAAAAAAATTGGTTTCCCGAGACGTGAGTAATCACTATCTGTAAGGACTTATTCGCGGTGTATTGCACAAGTCCCCTAGGATACAACATGAACTTTCCGAAGATTTCCGATGATTAGAACTAGCATGTTACTCTTAAAAGAGTAATACCCAATAGAACCCAGAAATATAATATTGAAATAAAATAAGGTAAATGAGGAGAGAGAAAGCGAAAAAGAAATAAGAGGAAGAAGATGGTCACGGTGGTGGATTTGAAGAAGATGAAGAGGTGAGTGTGTGAGATGCATCTTCAGAAGCAAATGGGATGTAGTATTTATAGATGGAGAAACACACAACCGCATATTCAAACCTTAAAAGAGTGGTCATGGCCGCCGAAGATGGAGGAAGACCGCGGGAATGGAGGAGCCAACCACCCACGAATCTCACAATGTTCTCCAACGTTCTCAAGATTCCACACGATCAACAAAGGCGTGAGCGTTCCCAGTCTTGTGGCTACGATTCAAGGTGGAAGGGGCAACGTCGCGCGATAACCTCGGAGTAGATCCAGTCTTCGTCGAACTTCCGCGATCTCCTCCAACGTCACTGAAGAACGTTAGGATTTTACCACATACTCTGTTTTCCGTTTCACACACTCTGTTTTTCATTTTTATTTTGCTATATTAGATTCTGTTTTACAACACTTCAGTGTTATGAAAGGTTTTTGTTCTTTTGTTTGTTCTTTTTGATTCATTCCCTTTGGTATTTTATAACCTGATCCTTATTACAATACTGACAATTTTGTAGGGTATTTATTCTCCAACTTGCATATTTGCATTATTCCTCTAATTTTTCCAAAAAAAAATTAAATAATACCATGTTTCTTTTCGATTAGTTTACAAATTTCTTAATTTTTCATGATCTGTTTCTTTATTTAGTTAGGATTTTGAACTATTAATATATTTGAATTTTATTTCTTTGTGTTTTGTAACATACTAGCACATACCGTATCATATTAAGTCAATATCAACTTTCATATATTCAGTCCTTCTTATATTTCTCTCCCTCACGAGCTCTATCATTTCAACATATTACATTGATTATGTGGATAACCCATGTAAAATGTATTACACCAATTAGGACCTACAACCAATGTAATATGTACATATTACAGCGGTTAAGACTTACAACTGGTGTAATATGTACATATTATAGCAATTAACACCTACAACCAGTGTAATATGTCCCTTTATGGTGTTTTTTTTTAATTGTAATTAGTCAAATTTTGATATTTTACATCGGTGTTTAAAACTGATGTAATATGTGATGGACATTTTACATAGATGAGATCTACATCAGTGATATAATCGATTTAATATGTCTCCTAAAACCGATGTAATATGTGTTATTTGCACTAATAAATCATTTTTTAAGATAACCTTCTTTATCTACTAAGACTACATTATTAAGCACTAAAGCTTCACTTTAAAGCTTCATGACAACATGCACTTCCCATGACAACACACTTCTCTCAAGGTTTATTTCTTCATCAAACACAATAGTTAGGTAGTCTTCAAGATTTTCAACAACATGAAGGTGCATCAGATGTGAAAAGAGCAAGGAAGCATGCTCTAATCCAGAAATATTAGTTGTTCCAAATGCAACAAGGAGAAACACTTGTGGATGCATAAAAGCATTTCACACACATTATGAATAATTTGATTGGATTTGGAAAGGTGTTTGATAAAGAGGAATTTAACATCAACATCTTAAAGTATTTGGATTATAGTTGAAAACCTAAGGTAACAACAATTTAAGAATTTAAAGATTTGACAACAATGACTATTGCAACACTATTTCAAAAATTAAGAGAATATGAGTTAAAGATGAATAAACTATATTAGCAAGAGAGAAATTAAAATAAGGTAAAGAGCATTTGCCACAAATCAACTGTTCATAAAAGGGACTCCAATGAAGATGACTCATAAACCTTGAGTATGCTGACTGAAAAGTTTGGTAAGTTTTTTAAGAAAAGAAATAAATATAAGGGTTCTTCACAAAGGAGGTATAATTCTAGAAAACTTGATTCTAATGCTTCTAATTTTACCTATTTTGAATATGGGAAACGAGGACATATACAAATTGAATGTCCAAATATACAAAATAAGAAAAAATGTTTTGACAGAAAAAGTGAGAAGTTCAAAACAAGAAAAGCTATAATGATGAAACCTTATAAAATTCATCTTCAAAAGAAGGTGAAGAAACAAATTTTTGTCTAGTGGTTGGATATGAGTTATCTAGTAGAAGTGTAGGTTATGTTCCTTCTGAAAATTTGAAAATTATAGTCATTTATTACAAGCCTTTAAAGAAACTCATAAAGAAGCTAATAATTTGACCCTTTCTAACAATAGACTCAAGGGTTTAAATAATTGGTTAGAAAATAGAGTCAAGACATTCGAAGAAGAGTTGTAGAATACCAAAACAAATTTGGAAAACTTGAAAATCATTTATAAAAATTCTTGTAATTGTGTTGAGTTAAGAAAAGTTGTAAAAGGTTGTGAAATTTGTGTTGTTTTTCAAAATACAATTTATTATGTTATAAAAACTCTAACCAAGTTTTCAATGGGAAAAGATAATTTGGAAGCTTTACTCAGTTCTCAAAATTGTGCTTATGATAGAGTTAGCATTGGTTATAAACTTGTTTTTCAGAACAAAGTAAAGCAATTTAAAAACTTATTTTCTTTCAAAAAGTCTAACACTTCTCCATTTACTACTTGTTTCTATTGCATGAGAAATGGCCATACTATTAAGAACGACAAAATAAGAAAATTTGATGTGCCTAAAGGTTTATTTAAATGGATGCCAAAAGGTGTTAGAGGAAAGGTTGTTGGGTCCAAATTAATGATGGCATATCTTGTTACTTAATTTATTTTGCATGCCACCTTGAAAGCCAAGGAGAAGTTGAGGTATCTTGACAATGGATGTTCAAGGAACATGATAGGAGATGCTTCAAAGTTTGTGAACTTGACCCTAAAATCTGAAGGATTTGTCACTTACAGTGATAATAACAGGGGAAGAATACTTGGCAAAGGAGACATAAAGGATAATTCTTCAATTATCATTCATAATATACTCTATGTTGAGGGTCTAAAACATAACTTGTTTATTATTAGCCAGTTGTGTGACAGGGGACACAAAGGTATCTTGAACCAAGTGATGAAAGTTTGCAAGATGTCTTCAGGAATTTTGAACAGATTAATCAAGATTTAACATATTTAAATGTTCCAACTGAAGAATAAACAACATACAAAGGAATTTCAAGAGAGTGGAAAATTCCTAGAGACCTTTCTTTGGACAATATCATTGGTAACATTGAAAAGGGAGACCACTAGACACTCACTGAATTATTTTTATCACACTTTGGCCTTTATATCCCAAGTTGATGTGTCGATTCTAGTACCTAAAATTGAAAATATGAATATAATTGGAACCAAATGAGTTTTTAGAAATAAAATGAATAACCTAAGAGGAATTACTAGAAACAAAGCTAGACTAGTTGCAAAATGTTATAACCAAGAAGAAGGAATATGTTGAACAAGGTGCTTTGATGTCTCCAAATCCAAGATGAATGCTTGAAGACCTTGATGTTGGTTGTGTGTGTGTGTTTAGTAGTCTTTGAACCCTTCAAAAACACTCACCCTATTTGAAACACAAACACTACAAGTCAGAACACCCTTTGACTGTAGAACCAATACCTTTCAGGTTTAACAAATATGAAATGAAATACAAGTAAGAACAGGAAAGATCACACTTGATACAAAACAAATACAACAGATCCTATTCCACTCTTAACCAAAGCAAAGCCTAAAGCAATTTTGCAATCTTGGAAAACTTTTAATCTCTTTTGTAATCTTATCTCTCTCTTATTTTAGAGATGTAAACACCAGTTATATAGCCTAAAAAATAGTCGTTTCAGACTTTCAATCAGGGGTCAAAACAGATTTGAATCATGAAAAACAAATTTAACAGACTTAACCAATTATGTTTAGATTTTTAAAAAAACAATCGATTGAAAGCACGATTCAACCGATTGAATTGGCCTTGATTGTGAGGTCAGCCAATTTCATCTTTTTCAAATCCTTTCCAAAACCATCAAATGTAAAACAACTAATTGAAACGAAAAATCAACAGGTTGTTTTTCACTTACTTTGAAAAACATTTTTCTTTTGAAAGAACTTGATTGATTCAGTTTTGGATTAAGCTAAGAGTGGATTGACAAATTCTAATCTACCCAGAACCCATGTCCACAAGCAATAACCTTGTCTTCAAGCAATCTTCATGGATTTGGAGACATCAAAGCTTCAAGTTCAATCCTATGCATTAACTAAGAAAGAGAGATTAATAAAAAATAGTTTTCAAGATTTCAAAGAGTTTTTGGATCATCTCACCAGGTGTATTCTATTACCTTCTTCCTTGAACATTGTATTTTTGTGTGTTTTGGTGGGGTGCGATTTCAAAAGGTGTTTATGGAAACTATGTGGTTAGCCAAAAGTTGTGTGTGCTCTTGAGGGGTTCAAGATCATCACTTTTGGTGTGTGTTTTGTAATCTAAGTTTGATTACATAGTGAATTCTCAG
>Ga0123342_1008521_pt1 | contig 12835 bp, 7 predicted proteins | sample Turbeawhitnodule_FD_89960 | JGI IMG/M metagenome (GOLD analysis project Ga0123342, IMG submission 89960) | Root nodule microbial communities of legume samples collected from Mexico - Turtle bean Mexico white nodule | ecosystem: Host-associated > Plants > Roots > Nodule | place: Mexico: Nepantla...
AATATAAAAAAAAAAAAAATATATATATATATATATATATATATATATATATATATATATATATATATATATATATATATATATCAATACAAAAAATATATATTTGTTCGTTCAAAAAAATAGATGCGAATGAGAAAAAATCGATGCCTAAATGTCGGATATACGTTGTTCATCTATCTGGCGAAAAATTCGTGAAAGCAACAATTTTGTCGATCAGCGCATGCGACATACATTGCGGGGGCCAATCCGACAAAAATGTCGTCGGCCACACCGATGTAAAAGCGACACAATATCATCGACTTATGTGTGGGTCAAACTGACGCAAATGTATAAAAACGCATATGCATCGGTTTGGTCGGCAAAGAGGAAAAAAAATTGACATCAGATTATGCGTCGACCTGGCCAATGTAAAGGCCGACACATATCTTAATATTTTTTTAAAAAAAAAGTTTGCTTGGGCTTGGCTGACGCATAAATGGCAACGGAAAAAAAAATATTTATTTTTTGTTGTAGCCATTTTTACCTTATAACACAACAAATACCTAACCAATCAAGTTCAGAATTGAACATAACAAAATGTTATCATTTACACCACATTCACAATATAAAAATCATTCAAATAGTTAAACAAAGTCATTCAGATAATTTCATCCATCCAATTATTCAAAGTGTATCAATACATAAAACATAATTTAGAATTAAAATTGTACTTTAGAAATTAACTAAAAGTACTCAAACATAAAATGTTGGATAATCTAATTACATAAAAAGAGTGCAAATGATAATATAAAATGGATCCCATGAAGTAGAAAAAGTAGTGATGTGATATGTAAAAATAAAAAAGTACAAACAATATGAATAAATAAATGTAAATAACTAAAGTATTAATAAAAATGTGAAATAATAAAACTTACAGTTCCAAATGCATTTTAAGGAACATGTTGATCATTGTACTATGGATCATAAAGTGATCGAATTGAGTTATATTAGTGGAAGCATTGTCACGTTCCAATCACTATTTGTAATTTTCTGCAGCCCATATTTTTTCCATTGTGCAGAACCTATTTATTTTGTATACCCATCACCTTTTAATTGTTTTTTAAATAATCAATGGAAAAAATAAAAAATAAAAACTTCTAAATTTATATTATTACAAGATATTCGATGAAAAATATTAAAAACGTAATTTACTAAATTGTTTTTAAACGATAATAATTTTTTTCCAAAATAAATTATGACTTCTTTTATTAATTCCCTATTCTTCTATTAATTACATATCCTTTTATTAATTACCTCTCTTATATCATTAAAAATAAAAAAGTACATATTTAAAAAGTTTGAGGTAACCTATGCATAATAATGAAAAAGATATTTTGGTAGGATAAGGTTCTCAAATCCTTTACATTTGCTTAATTATTAAGTTTATCTTATATTTTAAAAGATTTTTAAAATGTTCATATTTAATTAACTAGTTTGGAAATTTTGGAATTTTAATCTCATACACATATATGATGATTAACACATTAGGAATTTAATTCTGAAATTTGAAGACTTTACTTCTGACGTTGGAGTAGCGATGATAAAGGAAGTGGAAGTTGACCATTGTGAAGCAGGAGGTGAAGCTCAACAACTACGGTGAAAGCTGGAACTGAAATGAAAAAAGAAAAAAATTAAAGTAGAAATAAAGAAGAAAAAGAAAATAAAACTAAAATAAAAAAAAAGACAACCAGTGAACAATGCCAGAAAATCACGGCGACACGGTGCGGAACTGAAAGAGTGACGACAACAAACAAGGACACTGAACCGGACTGGAGGCGAAACAGGGTGATAATACGAAAGTGAAAGTGAAAATTTAGATTTTATGATTTGAAAAAAGTCGAAATTGAGCGGGACAACGAAAAATTAGTTTAAATTGGATGGAGTATATGTCAGCCACTTCCGACGCATAAGTGGATGCATTTTTGACATCGGACGACCTACACAAAACCTACTTTTACAAAAATTTAATTCAATACATATTTCTACAAAAACATTAAAACAAAAAAAAATTTAAAACTTTATTTTAATTTAATTTAAAACTGAATTAAAACTTTAAAATAAACAAAAAATAATAATTTAAGTTATACGACAACAAAAAATGAATTTAATGTATAAAAAAATTCATTTAATTTATACAACAACAAGATTTAATTAATTTATAAAAAAAAAATTAATTTAACTTATACAAAAAAATTATTCAATTTATAAAAAAAATAATTTATACAACAAAAAATAGTCATTTAATTTATACAACAAAAAGTTACTTTAATTTATACAAAACAATTTAATTTAATTTATACAAGAAAAAAATAGTTTAATTTATACAAAAAAATAATAATTTATACAACATAAAATTAATTTAATTTATACAACAACAAATTAATTTAATTTATAAAAAAAATATTTTAATTTATACAACAAAAAAATTGTTTTAAATTCTACAAAAAAAAAATTTAATTTATACAAAAACTAATAATTTAATTTGTACAAAAAAACTTAATTTAATTTATAAAAAAATATTAATGTATACAAAAATAAAATTAATTTAATTTATAAAAAAATAATTTAATTTATACAGAAATAATAATTTAATTTATACAAAAAATATTTATTTAATTTATACAACAAATTATTAATTTAATTTATACAAAAAAATAAATATATAATTCAATTAAACTTTGGTTTGGAAAATCATTTATCCTTACAAGTGTTGTTTCTATCTACTATTATCTAAAAATAATCATTTTATTAATGTCTTGACAAGGTGTGATATTGAAAAAAAGGTTCCCTTTCAGATCAAATAATTCCATGAAATTAAGTATAATTTGTATGTGTCATATCATCTACTACCACTAATATCAATGAACCCTATTATTGAAATTGTTCATGATACCCTCAAACAATCCTTAGTTCATTTCTGACCTTACTAACTGCAATAAAAAAATAAGTACATATGCTCCACCCAAAATGGTAATGGGCTAGGGTAATGAACTTATAATCCAAAATCTAATGATCAAATATATTCCATGATTATAAGTTCATTCTATACCAGACTCAGTCGAAATGGAGTTATATATGTTATATTTATTAAGAACTAAGTCTACTAAAATTACTATGTCATAGAGTTATTATTCATGCAACGAGAATTGTTTTACATGGTACAACATTTATGTTCCTTAATACGAGGTCAATGACATACAGTAAAAGAAGTTAAATCTATGAATTTGTTCTTTAAATCTATGAATTTGTTCTTTAGTGCATTGGGAAACTGTATTGACACACTTATATAGAATATTACATATGTGTTATCTCATGACTCAAAACTTACTACGTTATTATGTGTTTTAGTTGGAAACATCAATTTCTTTTGGAGATCATATTCAGAATTGCATTTATAGAACATGTGGTCAAGTTTGGGACACTTTGGGTATTGTAGCAATCTAAGAATTAAGAATAAGTTACTTACTCACACTTAGTCTTAATATGTTTGTATAATATACATTCTCGATAAATCTTTAAGATGATCTTATGTTTCATTTATGAAAAGTAACATCTTTTAAATCACAATGTATATCAACGGAAAATCACCAATTCATTAATCTATTACAGAGTTATAACATTCAATTTTATTTAAGTTACCAATCAAAAAATTTATCTCACTTTTTCTTTTCTTAAGTTACTTTTAGATTTTAAGATAAAATTGACTCTCTATTTTTAAATAAATCCATTACATTTTACATTAATTAATTACTTCATGTTAAATTTATATTCCTAAATTTATGTATATTTTATATAATATTTATAAAATTTAAATACAAAATCAACATTTTTCAATTCTTTCTAAACTTTTTAAGATAATTTCTTTAAATAATTTTAAAATTAAACACTTAATAAATTTAATAAATTTAATAAATTTAATTTAACTAACTTATATCAAAATTTTCAAAATTAAAATATTAAAAATTAAATAAATTTAAAATAAATAATCTTTAAAAAATTAAAATATTTATATAACATTTACAAAATTTAAATACGTATTTTCTTTTACTCAATTATTATTTTTCTACATTTTTCAATTCTTTCTAAACTTTTTAAGATAATTTATTTAAATAATTTTAAAATCAAATACTTAATCAATTTAATAAATTCAAGTTCACTAACTTATATCAAAAAATTTAATATTACAATATTAAATAAATTAAATTTAAAATAAATATTGTTCATGTTGGTTGATCTGAAACGCCTTCGTGCGTCTACGTCACTCTTTCGTCCAGAATCCTTGTGTTTGCACATGCCTTTCCTGTGACGAATGCCTGAAAACACAAAGACAAAGGGCGCCCTAAAGGTCATTTGCACTCCGACGCTCAAGTCAGTATTAGGGCTAGGAAACACCAAACTGTATAACTGTCACTGTGTGTTAAGCGGCACAAGGAAATAACGTACCTTGCCAAGTTTGTTACCTTACTATTTATAGACTGAAACTAGGGTTTCCTCTTTACCCGAAATGGGCCTTTCTGATGGGCGGGCCCAACACTGTCGTTACCCTACTCTTAGGATAACCTAGCGCGTGGGGTCCCTAACTTGAGTGCAACCTCTGACGGGGTGACCACCTGGGTGCCTCCTCGTGCACCTGATCTCTGAGGTCACCCGCCTCTAGGAGTGCCCTAGCTGTTCACGTGTCATGCATGCAGCTCACCCCTGGAACGCGACCCTCACAGACCATATCTTTCTAGTGGCTCTACACTTTGTGTTACGCTTGAACGCATCATCTACTCTACACGCATGGACCCTCATGATCTAGGCTTCTCCCTTACTGATAACTGGTGTGTGGTCTGGGATCCACCTCTCATGGCCCAGCTCTAATGTTTGGGTTCCCGATATCCGATCTCTTCACACTGTCTAATGGCACGTCGAGACATCCTAATGACCGATGTTTGACCACTCTTTGGCTTATTGGCGCACGTGCTTTGCGAGATACTGGCTCACGCCGCTCGTGAGACCCGCTTACGTGGCACCAACATTACCATTGGTCAACAACCCCAAGGACTGGTCGGTACAAATATAATAAATATAATAAAAATTGAAAATTAAAATTTGTTACAATATTATATATTAAATAAATTTAAAATAAATAATCTTTAAAAATTAAAATAGTAACCGACAAAAATTATATAAACAATGAATTCATTTAAAAAAATCCGTATAGCAGTTATAATCATAATTACAAATAATGTTGGTCATGATCATGAATACATAGGAGATATGAGAGTGGTCACTTAGCACGAGAGATTTTTTTAGCAGAAGCCAACATTCAATATATATAACTATAAACAAATGAAGTATATATAGTGGGTCACAAACTTTCTCACAAAGCAAACAATTAACTCTAATTATATCTTTTTTTTTTTTTTTTCGGTTTTGTATCAATTTTAGCACCCTAGGTAGGTTTTGTATCAATTTTAGCATATCTATCTGTAAACTAATTATGTAGGTTGACTCCTCGCTAAGTGACGTGAAAGTTAATAACGAGGGTTAAGTCCTAACTAAGTTAAACACGAAAGATAAAAGTGAGGTTCAAACCTTAGTTAAAATTAAACGTATAAGTTAATAGCGAGAAACAAGTCTTAACTAACCTAAACATAGTAACTAAAAGCGATGGTCAAACTCTAAGTAAGTGAATCGTAGAAATTAATAACGAGTGTCAAGTCCTAACTAAATTAAAATCGAGAAAAAAATTTAAACTCGGTAACAACAACACGAACTAAAGAACCAACTTTAGAACCAAAAAAAATTGAACTCAGAAACAATAACTCACAATTTCAGCTTCAACAAACACTAACTTCATCTTCAACTCCAAACGCTCCTCACTTCCTGGCATAGGAACAAACAACTCAAACTTGCATGGTCAAGCTTCTCCTTCGCACACAACAACAAATGGGGGAAACTAAAACGAGCACAACCCAAGTTTCTCCTTCACGCATCACAACCACAAATGGAGTCACAAACCAAAATGAAAAAACTTTACTCACCCAAGAAGCAAAGACCCAAAAAAAAGCCACAAATTTGAGCATTTGAAGAGCAAAGCACGAAGAAGAGAGAAAGGGATTTAAAATAGAGAAAGCTAGGGATTTGAAAGAGAGAAATGGAGGTTCCTCTAAATCACATAAGCAACGTTGACCAATCCATAGTTCCCACCTAACAGCTATCCTAGCACATGCATACAAGTTTACATCTTCCTAGCCCTTACATGCATTCCAACCTAATGACGGTCAGACCCTAACATGCACCAACCGAGCTAGCGTCCGCTTGGTTCTAGTATGTCCAATCCAACCTAGAGACGTCCCATTCCTAACTACACCCAACTTCAACGCAGAGTGGACCTATCTCTAGAGCTATCAAAATTCGTCATATTTTGGCTTTGTTTGCGACACTACGTCACTAAATTATTATAATAATATTTTTTGTTGAAAAAGAATAATGCTTGTAATGATTGTAGTTTCAGAAAATAATTGTGTGAAATTGAAGAAATGTACATATTTTTATGTAAAATGTACGTTGAACAAATAAATTCTTATCGTTTCAACATCTAAATAAAGAATAGTTTAAAGATTTGCTCAAGAGGAAACATAATAAAAATTCTATGAAAGAAAATTAAATTACTTCAAAACTTGAATGTCATGTTCATTGATTAAAAATTTGTAAATTAAGATTCAATAATAAATTGTGCTTTAATCACTACAATAAAATTATTAAATAATAAATAATTTAAAAATTAAAAAATAGTTAGTCATTATATTATATAGACTAAATTAATTATATTGATTAAATTAGATACTATTTTATAAATTAAAAAATTATCAGTATCTAGGGTCATTTTTAAATTGGTATATCTAATTTTAACTATCAAAGTTTTAGGTACTAACTACTTTAAATTATAAATTAATTAATAATTTAATTAAAAACTAATTTATAGTTTTGCTTGAATTATATTCCTTATGTCTTTACAAATATGAAACAATCTGAATTGTTTCGTTTTATTCTCATGTGAACATTGTGCCTTTAAAGCTTGTGACTTAAATTGCAATAATATCTTTATCATGGATGTTTTGATTGTAATTATCTCAAACGTTGAGTATAGAAATATTTACTTTGATTCTTCTGTTACATATTTTCTTAATTTTTTTCTCTTCTAGAAATTACTTTATGAATTTTTGTTAATAATAAAAAATACTTTATATACAATAAATTTTTATTTAATGAAATAATATTTAACTTAATTAATATAATAATGACTAGTTATTTTTTTTGTCTCTAAATTAATTTTTATTTAATGATTTTTTAGTGAATATATACAAATATAAATATTATTTCATTAAAATTATAATAACAAAAATATAAAAGATAACTTTATACTATACCCTCCAAGTTTTAAAATTCTAAATTAATTATTTTTGATAAAATATAACTGTCACCTATTTCTAAAAGTTTCACTTGTGTAATTTTTCTCAAGATAAAAACACACTCTCAAATCTCAAATTTTAAAGCCAAGGATAGGTTAGTACTATAGTAAATAAGAATATGACCTATGCAAGATATTATTATTTTCTCAATATTAAAATAAGTTATACAAGTTTTGAAGGCAATCTCATTGTATTATTATAAGTTGAATTTCTTATGCATGGCTAAATTTTTTTCAACTCAACTATGTATAGGTAGATTTGATCGCATGCATAAAATAAAGTCAACTAATAATAAAAAGCTACCATAACTATTTTAGAAATTTGAAATTAATTAAATCATATTTAAAATGAACTATACTACGAGAGAGATTGCGTGATATTATTATATTATCTATTGAGAATGAAATAAAACTCCAATAAATAACTTTGCTGCTCAAAAAATAGAAAAATAAAGTAAGAATTATTAATTTATATTAATCTGATTCTTATTTTAATTTTCATTTGAAATCCCATAATCTCTATCTACGACCCTATAAAGAATTAAGAATAGGAAACACGTATTTGTTCCTTCTTTATGATAATCCGTAAAGCAATAAGTTAGTTTTATGAAATAATAGGCAACACCTATTTTCTTGATAATAAATTATTTTTATGGTTGAATAGGTAACACCTATTTTTCTTCATTCTTTTATGAAACCTCCATCAGCGAATAAGTTTAGCTTTATAAAAGAATAGACAATATCTACTTTCTTCATTTTTTCATGAAAAATTCTGTCCAAAAGTTATATTTAATTGATGTAACAGTATTAGATGATTTAGAAGTTGAGGTTAACGATAATTTAAATACATTTTTTTTAATTTTTAATTTTTTAAAAGGTTTTTTTAAGAACAATTGTAAGAAAATTTTAAATTCCCAACTAATTTTTTTTTTATATATATGTGCACGAAGTAGAATGGAGAAGATATGTTTGAATGGCAAAAAAACATAACAACTACAATTGTTAAATGAAATAAGCACAATACACCTACCAAAGACATCCAAGATCCAAGACATATGGCAATGGGTAGAAAATGATGGAACTTACTATGTTAAGTCAGCATATGCCCTATTAGAAAATATATAATGACAACAACTTAAATATCTAAACGTGTGACAAACGGATAGAAGCTTTAAAGATTATGTTAAGAATGGTTGGAAAATCCAGTTTTAGAAGGAAATGATATATGGAAAATGAAAAAAAAAAACTGAAATCTTTAAAAAAAAAATATTAACGCCTGGAACAAGGAGGTGTTTGGGTTGTTGCATATAAAATTAATTGATTTTGAACAATTGATTAGTATATTAGACACAAAAAGACGAACAAGGTCATCTAAATGAGGATGAAAGAAAAAAAGGAAATCTTTATTTGCTGATATGAAAAATCTTTGCCTAAAAATTGAAATGTTTAATAGGTAGAAATCAATAATTAAATGGCTAAAAGAAGGGAATTTGAATACACAATTCTTTCATAAGATTGTAAAGGGGAGATCAAATATAAACATATTGAATTGAGTGCTTGTAGGGAATGAGTGGTGCGAGGAACCATCAAGGATAAAGGAGGAAGTTCTAAGATTTTACAAAGAAAGATTCATAAGTTCAAGAGATATTCAAATGTTTTTAGATAATGTTTCTTTTCCTGTAATTAGCAGTGAGGATAATGAGGCTTTGTTAAAGACAATCTCTATGGAAGACATGAAATCGGCGGTGTGGGACTGTGATAGTAATAAATGTCCTGAACGAGATGATTTTAATTTAAACTTTTTTAAAGAATTTTGGAAGATTATAAATATGAAATTATATAAAGTTGTAAGATGTTTTCATAAATGGGGGAGATGGCCAAAAGAATGTAATGCACCTTTCATCACATATATTCCCAAAATCGCTAACTCTGCTAGATTAGAGGATTTTAGACCAATCTCCCTAGTTGGCAATCTATACAAAACCAAAGCAAAACTTTTAGCTAGAAGACTATAGAAAATCATGCACATCATCATTAATCACAAACAATCAACCTTCATACAAGGTAGGGGTATCCTTGGTAGTATAATTGTGGCAAATGAAGTTATAGAGGAGGTAAGAAAGAAGAAGAGTAAGTGTATCATTGTTAAGGCTAACTTTGAGAAAGCTTACGACTCTGGGGATTGGAATTTTCTATTTTATATGCTACAGAGGATGGGATTTGGAAACACATGGATTAAATGGATCAATATTTTCCTAGAGTCATCATCTATATCCATACTTGTTAATGGCAGCCCTTCTAAGTCCTACAAAGGCTCTAAGATAGAGTGATCATCTAGCACCATCTTTATTTCTTATAGTGGTCTAAGGATTGGTAGGAGCCATGGGAGTGGCCCAACAAAAAGGATTCTATTATGGGATTAAAGTGGGAAAAGATCAGGTTGAGGTTAGTATGTTACAGTTTGTGGATGATACTATCTTTTTTTGTAAGGATAACGTGAAGAATATCACACCAATTAAATGTGCCCTGAGATGTTTTGAACTTGTGTATGGGTTGAAGGTGAAATTTAGAAAAAGTAAAATCGCAAGTATAGGTGTACAAAACACTGAAATCCTAAGATACTCTACAATTCTAGATTGTAATAAAATGGAAGTGCCCTTTAAATATCTCGGGGTTTCTATGGGTGATAATCATATGATAAAAGTGTTTTGGAATGACATGATTCTAAAAATCAAAAGTAAGCTTACCACTTGGAAATGAAAACATATATCTTTTTCTCCAAGAGTCACTCTGATAAAATATGTCATCTCTGCTATCCCTTTATATTACTTGTCTCTTTTCAAAATTCCCACAGTAGTTGGGAAGTTAATCACAAGATTACAAAGAGATTTTTTATGGGGATGGGGAAGTGATAAAAGGAAAATAGCTTGGGCTAAATGGAATTTCCTATGTCAATCCAAATCAGATTGAGGACTAGGAATTAAGGATAAAAATACTTTTAATATGGCTCTTCTTGGGAAATGGAAATGGAGACTTGGTTTTGAAAAATCAGGGCTTTGGAAACATGAATTGGAATCTAAATATGGCTCTTAGAGAGGGTTGGATGTCAGTATTGTGTCAAATATTGAATCTTGGTGGTGGAGAGATATCAAGAAGGTTTGTGGAGTAAACTCAAATTCCTAGTTTGATAATCAGAGAAGGTGGAAGGTAGGTGCAAGGAGTAATATTTTGTTTTGGACGGATTGTGGGGTAGGGAATGATACCCTTAAAAATAGATATCCCAAAAGAATTTCACATTCAGTACTTAAAGATGGAGTTGTAGATAAATATAAGCTATGACATGAGAACCAGTGGGTATGGAAAATAGAATGGAGAAGAGAGTGATTTTCATGAGAAAATGAAATTATAAATGCCTTTATGGATGAATTAAAGACTATTAAAATAGATGCTTGTAGAAATGATGAGTGGATGTGGCTAGGTGATATCTCAAATTCTTTCACTGTTAATTATGCTTTTAAAATCCTTTTGCATAAAAATATATTGCAGCCACATCTATCTTCTGCATTTAACTTTGATTTTTTCTAGAGTTTAAAAGCTCTCCCATCAACACATTATTTTTTCTGGCATGTTCTAGCTGGGATAATTGCAACTTACGATAATTTAATACATAGAAGAATTTAGTCTGGAAGGGGGATGCGTGTCATGTGTGGGTCTGAGCTAGAAATAGTAAATCATATTTTCTTTACATGTAAAGTGACTTTTAAAGTGTGGTATATGTCTCATGTGTGGGCTGGTAGAGTTTTTGTACATTGTGATAATGCTACACAACATTCTAATCAAATAGATTTTATGGATCTGAACTACTTGGAAATAACGTCTGGAAATGTATGTTGATAGTCATTATTTGGGGAATTTGGAATAATAGAAATAGGATAATTTTTAATAATGGTAGATCTTGTTGAAATTTTTGTTATGGCCCAAGTAAAGGCATGAGCATGGGTAACTTATAAATTCCTAAAGTTAAACTTCTGTTATTCTGATTGGTGTATTAATGTATCTGAATGCTTAAAATCACTACCTTGATGGTTAACGATCTTCCTTTTCTATTTTGTTGGTTTCTAATTAGGATGGGAGGACATTTTTTTTGGATATAACTATAGCCATAACTACTGCGCCTAGAATAGAAAGGTCTTCAACAATGTTTTTCAGCAGGGGGAGGATCTTCATAAGAGAATACAAGAGCTAGATGCAAAGGATTACGAGAGTGAGCTGAATGAGGTAGGAAGGGAGGAGAGGAAGTGGTTATTATCAGAGCAGAGACCAAACAATCAAAGTCAAGAAGTTATTTTACAACAAAAGGCTCGTCTTAGATGGTTGAAGCAGGGCACTTGAGTAGTTGGTATTTTCACGCGGTCGTTAAATGGAGAAGAGTAAGGAATTGTTTGAGCGGGCTGAGAGACAGGGGTCAGTGGTACGATGAGAAGGGTGTGATGAAGGAAAAGGTCAAAGACTACTATAAAGAAATGTTTTTTTGGAGAAGCAGGTCAACGTGTCAAGCTAGATAATGCAGAGTTCAATAGAATTACAGAAGAAGACAACATTTTGTTGGTAGGAAGGAAAATGGAAGACACTACACCATTTTTGACCTAAGACAACGCCTAAAAAGCGTTGCCTAAAGTAGGAAAAGTGTTGCCTTAACTTTAGGCAACGCTTTTTTAGAAAAAAAGTTTATGCAACGCTTTTTTGCAGCCGTTGTCTTATACTAGTAAAATAGGCAACGTTTTTTCAGAAAAAAAGTTTAGGCAACGCATTTTTAGTGTTGGCTATTGTTTAGGCAACGTTTTTTTAAATGTTGTCAATTGTAAAGGCAACACTTATTTACATGTTGTCAGTCATTTTAGGCAATACTTATTTACATATTGTCAGTCATTTTAAGCAACACTTATTTACATGTTGTTTGTCTTTTAGGCAACACATTTTCAATGTTGCATATTGATAAAACAGGCAACGTATTTTCAATGTTGTATGTTGATCAAATGGGCAACGGTTTTAGGCAACGTATATTTACCTGTTTGTCTTTTTAGACAATATTTGTGTACATGTTGTATGTACTTTTGGACAACACTTTTTTAACGTGAAAAATTATTAAATACATCTTAATTTATAAAATGACACAATATGCAACATTTTCAAACTACTTTAAAATGTAATTTAATTGTATACCAAAATATTTCAAATGTGCAAGTTGCATTTTCCATTGTATACCAAAATAGTAGAAGTTGTAATCATTACAACTAATTAGAGTTAGGAAATCTCTCAAAATTTCTACATTTCTTC
>Ga0123342_1008522_pt1 | contig 12832 bp, 6 predicted proteins | sample Turbeawhitnodule_FD_89960 | JGI IMG/M metagenome (GOLD analysis project Ga0123342, IMG submission 89960) | Root nodule microbial communities of legume samples collected from Mexico - Turtle bean Mexico white nodule | ecosystem: Host-associated > Plants > Roots > Nodule | place: Mexico: Nepantla...
AAAAAAAAAAAATAAAAAAAAAAATATTATATATATATATATATATATATATATATATATATATATATATATCACATTTGATCAAAATAGATTACATTCAATCCCAAGTTAGAAAACACTTAGCCACTCATGATAGCTCCTCCAATCTTCATTCTTGATTTAGATTGCATAAGAAAGGCTGATATGAGCAAGTTCTTCTCCTAAGAACAAAGGTTATCTTCTCTTTCTCTCACTAACTTCTCTCTAAAAGTCACTTCTTGTTTCCACCGCTCCTGTTTTAGCTGTGTTTCAAAATTTATATAATGAACTTTAGCTCAAGTGAGCCAATTTAGCTTAACCTAGGTCATTCAATGTTGTTTTAGCTTGAGCAAGAAATTTTATCTTGAGCTAGATTAGTACTGCACCATTGATTTAATCTGGATACTTTTAGCTTGAGCTAAATGCTTTCTTTATGTTTTTCTTCTTTGCTCCTTCTTGTGATCCAATTAAGTCTTTGTTTTCTTTCTTATAATGCTTCATATTCATATGAAATTTACACAAAAATTGGGATTAAATTTATTCATTTGTTTCCTGGTTCAAAATATATAATCAGATTCAATAATTATCAGATTAAGGTAATTTTCTTACATTAAGCAACAATTAAGTTCCAAAGTGTTCAATTTTCTCAATCATAAAAACTATACATTGACACTTATCATCTATTATTTCAAAAATTTAATTAGATTCATTTTTTAAAATCATAGCAATTTTGTTTATCTGATCAAATTGACAAAAACGTAATTAAAAAAATATAACTTAGCAAGTTTATTTATAACTGTCATCTAAAACTGTGTTTATACTAAATAGTGGTTGATAAAAAATGTATTAATTATACTAATATGATTAAGAATTAAAAAGGAAGGTAAATATATTAATATTTTTTTAGAAAGTATTAATATGTTATACACTCTTGAAAATGAAAATAAATTTAAAAGTAAAACATGTATAGATATGCTTTATTGACTAATTTATTATTTTTTGCTACTTCAGTCCAGAACTTGATAGATAATGAAGTAGCAGAAAGAAGAGTAAGCCCCATGTCAATGATATGTCTGTGCTTTCTTTCTATGGATCCATTTTGCTCGTGAGTGTGAGGACATACGAGACGGTGATGGATGCCAAAATCGGTAGTAAACTTTTTGAAACATAAAAACTCTTTTGCGTTGTCACTTTGGATTGCTTTTAGTTTATAACCAGTTTGGTTTTCAGCAAATATTTTAAAATGAGATAAAGCAAGAGAAGCCTAAGATTGATGTGAAATAACAAACAACCATGTATATCTACTATAAGCATCCAGAAACAAAATATAATATCTTGAGCCATTGGAAGAACATAAGGTGAAGGTCCCCAGATATCAATGAAAACCAATTGTAAAGGTGCAGTGTAATGTGTAGTAGAAACATGAAAACGTAGTTGGTGTGACTTACCAATCACACAGGCATTACATAATTGTTTCTTAGAGGTATATTGTATGTTACAAGATTTCAAAACACGTTGAACAACAGGAAAGTTGTTGTGCCCAAGTCTGTTATGTCAGAGTTGTAAAGGATGAACATTAGGTTTGTAGGAAGCATAGTTAGCAGTGTAAGATAATGAATCAGTGGATAAAGGGAAAACATATAGACCATCTTTAACTATTCCTTGAAGTAAGATTTGATGTGTGTCCTAATGTTTAACAAAGCATGAGTGAGGATAAAATTCAAAATAAACATTATTGTCTTTTGTAAATTGAGCAATGCTAATCAAGTTTTTGGTAATGTGTGGAATGTATAGCAGATTACATAGAATAAACTTTTTGTTTGTGTGTGGTGCAATATAGAAAGCATAGCCTGTGTGTATAATGTTCATACCTTGACCGTTGCCAACCTTTAAGGATTTTGATCCATGGTAAAGCGATTTGTTGTGAAAAACAAAAGGATCTTTAGTTACATGATTGGTAGCTCCACTGTCGGGGTACCAAAGAGGATCCTCAATGGCTGACGGTGTACCCAGAATAGATGGAGCAGAGTCATCATCAGATGAGAAGGAAGATTGAGACACGTTAGCTGTGAACGAAGAATTGGTAGGAGGATCATACCTATGCCAGCATGTATCAGTAGTGTGGCCTTGCTTGTGACAGATTTGACAATGCGCTTTTATGGAATTCTACGGTGCGGGAGGGCGAAAAGAAGGATGGATGATGGGTCTTGATCCAGAAAAAGAATGCACAATGTTCGGATGCGAAGGACGATTCTGGGTGTGACCACCGCCGTAGGATTTGTGTTGAAAATTGGGTTTCTTGTTTGTACGAGGACCATGGTTTAGAAACATGATTAGCTTGATGGAGTTTGCATGAGTTTATGTTTTTCAAACCTTTCTTCTTGAGCAAGGAGTGAAGATTCAAGCTCATCAGCGGTGTAGGGGTCACAACGAGAGAGAACAGCAGTGATGAAGCCATCATATTCCTCCGATAGACCATCCAGGATTGCATCTATGTGTTCAACAGTAGAAATGGAGGCACCTATGGAAGATAGAGAGTCAACAGTCTTATTGATGTCAAGAAGATAATTGGCAATGATTTTGCCACTCTTGGTGTGCGAAGAAGAAGACGAAGCTTCTTGATGGTGGCCCTTGTGTGAGATGCATAGTACGTGGATAAGTGATTCCAAATGGCAGTAGAAGAGTCTAAACCTACCATTTTGGTTAAAATGGAGGGTGACATGGAGGCAAGCAACCAGGCTACTAATATCTGGTTTTGCTTATGGTAGTGCATAAAAGCAGGGTTGACGATGGGTTCTTGATCTTGATCTTCAGATGGAAGAAACTTTGACAGGACATTGGTACCATCCAAGAGATGCATGAGATCAAGACCGCGAAGGGTGACAAAGATTTAGGGTTTAGGGTTTAGCTTGATAGTGATCGACAAAGAAGAGAATGAATCAACGAAAAAGGTCTTGAGAGAAAGATACTTCTAGATACCATGTTAGAAGAGAGAATGAAAGAATGCATTGATATTATGAAATTACAGTCGACATAGGTGGCTGAAATACATGTACATATACATGAGTTACGTACGTATACGTAACTGTCATAACAGAAGCATATTAACTAACTGCCTAATATTGAGTGAGATAAAATCAATTGAAGAATATTTTTTAAAAAAATATGTTGGTCTATGTTGCTCTCTCACTTGTCCAAAACTACTTCACCCAAAAAAAAACACTCTAGAAAAACTAAACTAAAACTAAACTAACTCATCTGATAATTCCAACATGTTGCATAGAACCAAAATCAACATGTAAACTTGCAAATTACTTATAATATAGCCAAATCCACGATTTCAGCAACTATAGAAATTCCTTGTATCAATTCTCTTCACAAATTAAAATAATATTTATTTGAAATTACTTAATTAGCTAGTAAACTGAGATCAACTTATTTTCATACAAAAAATTTCCTTTACCTTTTTTTTATTAATTTTCAAACTTGAAAGCCCACACATTTATGCTAATTCAATATTTTGGCCATCATAACGAAATTCATAAATATACCTTGATCTCATAGTGACACCTCATGCATTTATTAATTTCCAAGACTGACTCAAACCACTCCAATCTAAAGTAAAAAAACATACAAATTCAAATTAATTAATTATAAACGATAAAAACAGCATATTTCTAAAAGTACATATGACATATTTATAAAATTTAAACTTTATTCAGAAAGTTATAACTTTCCTTATCTCCAAATTAGAAAACTAAGTGGGTCTTGGAAGAAAGAATAATAAATCAAGATGGCAAAGAGCTTAAAATTTAGTTCTCAACTCCAAAACCTATTCATACCAAAACACCACACGTGAGATTAAAGCTTAAAATAATCCAGAACTTTTTTTTTTTTAAAGATCGCTTAGATGTGATTTAGAAGAAGATGATAAATGAAGTTTACCTTAAGGATTATACTCCAAATTATTGCTCTTAATAACATAAAATTGTAAAAACACAAGGAGAATGGAGAAATTGAAAATCTGATAATTAATGAATTTTAAAATAGAATTTAAGAGTATAAAAAATCATGAATAAGGTCTAAAACACTGTGGTTTGCAGTATTAATTAATAGTTTTAAGAGAGTGGTTTTTGAAGGCATCTTAATATCTAACTTTTGAATATAGCTGTAACGTTCCCATGTAACTAGGCAATGGTCTCTTCAATCCTCATCTTTAATCTAAATCCAACAACACAACACAATACAACACCACAAACGCGCTTCTATCCTAACGTGAAAGTCACACGCAGGCTATTCCATTTTTTGGATACACGTCAATCAATTTCAGGTCAAATTACAAAATGACGCAGAAACTAATGCCAACTGCTTCTTCTGTTTTGACGCGAATATAGTGTTGTTCAATCACAAAACAAACACGCCATTACCCTCCTTCTGTTTCTACCATTGGATCCTTCTTCTAAATCATATCACCAACTTTTCATAACCAGAAGCCAATAACAACACGCCACGCGCATCCTATGCTATGAAATCAAATACAGCGTTTGGTTTAACTATCATATCGCGGTCCATCACATAAATCATAAATACTCTTCATTCACATCCCTCAAATAATCTCTTCCCAGAGGTCAATGACGCGTTTCAAATTAAAAAAAAAATATTTTTTTATCTATCACATAATACATTAAATAAATATATTTTTTATTTATGTTGAAAATGACAGAGATAAGAATATTTCATTGTATATAAGTGGGTGCAAACTTCATTACATGAACCGGTTTTATGCGATTTAGTTAGGTTTAAAGTTTACTTTGTAATATGGTATCAGAATCATTTAGAACTTATCCTAGTGAATCTTTGTTGGATCTATCGTGTCACCCGCTATCAGACCATTATCGGACTATCCATAATATGTTATTTCACGCACGAACTGTCACTCTTAACATGAGAGAAGTGTGTTAGAGATCTCACGTAAACTAGTTATATGATTAAAAAAAAGTAAGTAACTTTTTTTCTTTAATCACTTATCGAAATACTTTATTTATTTATTTATTGTATGGGCACAATATTCCTGAAAAAAAAAAATAATGATTTTGTTGTGTCCTGTGTGTCTTGCTTTTTTACTGTTTTTGGATAGGAAACAAGAGAGGATGAGAGAGAATAGTGTTTGATTAGATTAGTGATGGTAGGTGTTACTTGCCGTGTATGATGGTTGATCGATCCTAGCACTGTTTGTGTGACGTTGGATGACATTGACGCAGATACTGTGGTGGTCCCTCCCGCAGAACAGAGTTTGCAGCGCTGCGTTCGAGATTCCCTTCGCCAATCATAACTTGACACGTGTTGGAAGGAATAAATAAGTTTTGCGCAAAGATATTAATAAATATTTGTGACATAGTTGTATGTCCGGTTAAGGTGATGTTGAATCGGACAAGACAATGATATAGCGGTAGAGACTCAGACGTCTGATCAAGTAATCATACCTCATTTTAAGGTATGCTTCCAACCATTTTTCTAACAAAAACCATTTTCCGTCTCTAATTACTTCTTCCTTTAATATTCTTAAAATTTTAAAATTATCCTTCTCATTATTTATATTTTTTTTTTCAATTTAAACATTAAATCTTATCTTATTTTGCTTTGCTTGTTGAATGCTATTTGTTTTTACTCACCTACTTAACCACGTAAAAATTTGAAGGAAAGAAATGTATATGAATAAATTCACTAAAATATATTTATGCTAATCACAAAAGTATAATAGTGCTTTTATTTATTTGTTTGTTTTATATCAGATTGTGTTTAATTGTTATTTCAATTGTTTTATAATTTATCTTTTTCCTGAAAAAAAAACTTGTTTAATGTTATTAGTAATGTGTATGCAACTTTTAGATTTGCGTTAATGTTTTGGTTACTAGCAACGGAAATATAGGGGAAAAAACTACACTAATTTTATCTATTTTTCTTTAACTTAATCCAAATAGTTATATTTTTTTACTCTTTTTTCCCTCTAAATAAAACATAAAAAAATATAAATAATTTAAATTGATTGAATAAATATAATAAGTAGATTGTTGGTGATAAAACAAGTGGATGCTTACAAGTCATCACAAATAATAATGTATTATAGATTTTAGTTGGGAACTCTTCAGTTGACTTCCAACTTTAACCAATTTGCAACATTTTTAAAATCTTCTTTTTTGTTTTCAAACACTATATTTTAGAATGTTAGTTTCTAGTATTTTATATTATATTATATTATATATATATATATATATATATCACCTTGTGTTTTATACTTTAATAAAAAAAAAATATTTGGAATAAGTAAATTCAAATTTATTGAATCTTTTTAATAAAGTATTTCAATTATTAATAAATACAAAAAATAATTATTTAAATGTTAAAAAATCATAATTAATGTTGGCTAAAATTTCTAAGTCCATTTTAAAAAAAATAAAACAAACTATTAAAAAAAGAATAATATTTATCTAAATAGTAAAAAATTATCATTATATATTGGCAAAAAATAATAATAAGAGACACTAATTAAAATATATAGTTCACATTTATTAAAAAATAATTTCATCAATTTTGACTGATAAAAAATATATAGTTCACATTTATTTATTAAAAGATAATTTCATTGATTTTAATTGATAAAGTTGTTAACAAAATATGACAAAATATTATGTGTTGAATTTATGGTGATTTTGACCATGTTATTGTTTATTATATTAACTTAATATTATCAAAATATAAAATACGATCAATCTCTAAATAATTTTGAATAAATGTGTATTGAAAAATTAGTTTTTCTTCTTCTAACGATAGTAGTCGATTATGTTAACAAATAATTGATTATATCACATGTTTGATAAATAATCAATTATTATATAAAATAATATTATTTGAGACAATATGAAGGAGTTAATCTTTTGAAAATAATAAATTAGATTTAATAATAATTGATTAAATTATTTTAAAATATTTTACAGGTTACTTAATGAACTTGTCGATAAAAAAAATATTACTTAAATGAACATAGTGATCAATTACTATTAAAATTAATAATAATTAATTATTTTTATAAGTTATTTCAATAATTTTTAAAAAAGAAACTTGTTCTTATTCATTAAAAAATAATATAGGCATTTCATTGTAAATTTGTCACATGTAGGATAATATTTTTTCTTTTCTTTTTTGTGGATTTTTTTTTATAACTTTGCATCGATGTTTTCTGTGGATGTAGAGTTAGTTAGATTAATTGGATGTAAATAAGGAGGAATTAAATTAGTATAAAATTTTGTATGTCTCTCATTTTCCTATTTCTCTAATTATCTTGATTTTTGTTTGTTTTCTATAATTACTAACTACTTCGTTAAGTTACTCCTATCATCAATAGTTTAAGAAAAAAAAGTATTCGAAATTATTTTAAACATCATATTCAGCCCCGTGTGTTTTAGCCGTTATTTGTTTTACAAAAGTCCTGATAAATATCAAATAAGAAATAATAATAGTTTTGAACAATATTTTTTTAAAATTTAAATAAAAAAAACCTTTCTTAACATCAATATAAAAGATTATAGTCGACATCTATTAAAAAGTAGTATTTTCAATAATATTTTTGTCTTAATTAAACTCTCATTTTCTATATGAAAAATTTATTTGGTCTGAAGTTTTTGTTTTGGTGCAAGTGAAGGTTTGGTTTTGGATTTCTGCAAAAATTCACTTTGTTTCGTTTTTCTTATTTTGATTGGTATTTGAAATCTGTGGAGAGTATGAGGTTGGTCTCTTGAAGCTGTTTTTTTTAGGTGTAGCAAGGGAATTTTAGTTAGTTTGATGTTTTTTGTTTTGAAGCTGATGTGTAATATGTATAAGGGTTGAATCACCCTGAAGTAATTTCCATTTATTTATTTTTATTACTCATAAAAAAATTAAAATTTTATAAAGTTTTTTTACTCAAACAACCTTTTAAGTCTAAAGCATCTCAAGTTATTATATAAAAGAATTACCCTTTTATTTTTTTTTATAAAACATTTAGAATATACTTTATTTTCTTTTATTTCTCTTATTTCACATTTAGGGTAAGGTTTTGTTACTTTTTCCCTTATTTCTTATTGTACAACTTTTTATTTATTAAATAAGGTACTAATAATTGGATAGTAATTATTTTATTTTATTATTATGATTTTTGTAGCACACTATTTATGCTAACCATTACAATACTGATAAATGGTAATATACTTTTTGAATATTTTGTATTATAATATTTATTTTAATTATTACAGTGCCTGTGTTCCAATGTTAACATTATCGTTCCGTATATATTTTAAACCAGTATTAACATAATGAAAGTACGATATTAAGAGTATTATTGTTTTGTTTTATAAGTTTGTTAAAAAATATTTGAAAATACAGTATAAAATAAACATTATGAAAACAATATAATAATTACAACTAAAAAAATAATTAGAAGAATTCATCAACACCAGACTCGTATAAATGCATTAAGATCATTCGTACACATCACTTCAGCACCACCTCTTGTACAGAACATATGCAAAAAAAACACAAGTGGGTAATTAATAAATGTTCCACGCTTCTTTATACATTTTTTAACACTACAAAGAAAAACTCAACATAGATAATTCAACGGATTATGGGCGTAGATCGTTATCCATCAACTTCCGTAGGTAACAGTGTTTCCATGGGTAAACCATTGATAAATTCAACATATTTTACTTTTTATTTTTAATATTATTAAAATTCGAAATAAACTACCTTAGGAGAGACTCGAATTCGAGTTCTTTGAGTATTTACCAATTTTTTATAATAATTATTAAATTTATTTTCATGATTATTATTAAACTTATTAATATGATTATTAGTTTTAATATAATTAATAATACAAATTTTATTAATATTATTCATAATATTAATATTACTAGTATTAATATAATTATTTTTATTCATATTATTAATATTATTAGTATTAATATGATTACTTTTATTTATATTGTTAATATCATTAATACTATTAATATCATTAATACTATTAATATTACTAATATTATTATTATTAATAATATTATTATTAATATAATATTATTATGATTAATTTAATAATATTAATAATACGTATATCTATTAATTATGATTATTATTATTTATAATTTTATAATTATTCATATTATAATAATATTTTAATATATATATATATATATAATTATTCTAATAATAGTTGGTAGGTAATAGAGATAATAGTTGGTAGATAATATAGATGTATGGGTAATAGTTAGTAGGTAATAGAGATCCGTGGGTAATAGTTGATAAATAATACTGAATTTACTTACAAATTTAGATTTGTGAGTAATATCCGTAAATAATGTTGAATTTATCTACGAATTCAAATATGTAAGTAATATTTATATGTAATGTTAGATTTACCTACAAATTCAAATTCAGATTCAGATCTATCAGTAAAAATTTGTAAATAATATTTTTTTTAATATAAGTTTATCAATTGAACTAACTTGTAAGGTTGGGAATGGAAATGGATTTAGTTGAGGAAAAAAAAAATTAAAGTGGTAAAATGTATTTTGTGATGGAAGCTAATCTGATTATTATTCATTAACAGTGTATATATTAGTAGTTTAATTATTTAAATGATAATGCTTAAGAAAAGCAGAAAGATAAGGATTTGGGAATGTGTTGTTGCCTTCATGATCAGAAGGAGTGGTCTCATCGAAACCATAGTTGAGTAATGGTGTGTTGTGGACTTGTAACAGAGAAATCAATACATATAAGTAATATCGGTGGTGGTTGGGTGACACAACGTGACTCTATTCACTCTTACAATTAATCATCATAAATATATAGAGATATTCAACCACGGAAAACGAGAAACCCAATCTATATAAATATAATCAAGGGATCAAATTCGCAAAAATAAATTTGGTATTTATATATAGTGTATTATTAATATGGCATTTATCGACATAATTGCCAACTTTAGCATATTATTCATTTGATCCTTATAATAAACAAGAATATGCTACATATAAAATAATTGAATTAAAAATAGACATAGTAAGACTATATTAAAGGTAATATAAATTAAATTAGTAAAGCGTAAGAGAATGCAGTATACTAGATACATTATGAAAACAAATATAAAATTGATAATATATATATATCTTGAGATAGTGAAATTCAAAAGATTTGACAATGAAGTGGTGTTGGTGGAAGAAAGGACTTGCTTTATTTTAGTTTATTTTATAATAATAAGAATAATAATATATTATTATTATAATAAAAGAAGCGAAAGTATGGTATTAAAGAGTAAGAGTAAAAATAGTAGAAAAGACGGTAATGTGGGTCACGTGCCACTGGCACACGTAGTGGAGCGTGCAACCACGGGACTTCCACTTCACTTTCTGACATACCGAAAACAGAAACAAGAGCAACACCAGCCACCGCAGGCCTCGTATTTGTGGTCATTAAGGTTAATAACATATTCTCTTCGCACATCACACATATCATCTTCATATTCCACTCTTTTAATTTATTTAACATTCTTATTAATCATTATTTCAATAAATATTTTCAACATCTTCTTGCTAAAATCTCCTTCTTTATATCTGAAAAATAATTATTTTAGATGTTTTAATATTCTGATTATTAATAATTTGTTAATAACCTTTTTGTTTAATATTTGATTCAATAGACATTAAAGTGAAGGAGTGAGAGGGAGGGGGAATTATTTTGATTTTTGACAGCTTTAAGTGGAAAGTGAGGCATAGTAAAAGGTGATAGCGCGTGAGTGTGAGTGTGAGTGTGTGAGAGAGATAGGCATAGTAACACAACAACACAAGTCTGATCCAAAACCCGCCCACAATTCCCCATATCATGTCGTGTTCATGCCCTTGTTCCTTTTCCTTTTCCTTTTCCTTTTCCACAAGTTTCTGAAAGTGGTTGGTTGCATTACCATTTACTACTTTCTTTCTCAACACACGGAAACAAAATTAACAAAACCACCCCAACTCAACCCCTCTCTGCATTCTTCTTCCTCTCTTCTCGCACACCTCTAGGAATGGGCGACATGTACCACTTTGACAAGAATCTCTCTTCGCAGGACGAAATCTCACTTTTTCTGCGTCAGATTCTCCTCCGTTCATCTCCTTCTTCTTCTTCTTCACCCCACTCCATGCCCGGATCCTGCAACTCCAACGTAGCTCACCAAAACGTCAATTCACACACTTCTTTCTCGCCCTCGCAGCTCCAACACGGCAAGATCTCGACCCTTGCTTCCACCGCCTCTTTTCTCTCGGCTTCTGCCGCTTGCGGTTCCTTCAAGGGCCAGACTGCTTCTGCTGCAAATGTGTCTTCTTCTTCTGTTTTAGTGAGCGAGAACGAGAATGATGACTATGATTGTGAAAGTGAGGTACACATCACACTTATTATTATTATTTCCACTCTTTAAGTTTGAGGTTCTCTTAGCAGTTTTGCTTTGCTTCTCTAGAAAAAATGTTTTTTTTTTTTTATCGTAATACTGTCGGCTCCCAGTTAAACACTGCAACACCAACATGTGTAACTTTTTCTTTCTTTCGGGTATTATGGGTTAATTTCTGGTTCATGGTGATATTGATGACTGTGAGTGTGACAAAAAAAGAGAAATTTGTTTCCTGGACTGTTTTTAGCGGTGGATCTTTGAAAATTATTTTGGTCGGGGTGGGAAAAATTCGAATGAATTTGTTTTTTTTTTTGGAGGGGCGGAGCTGGAATTTTTAAGTGGAAATTGCACTGTTTCTTTACAATTTCTTCTTAATTTCTGAACGTAGGAGGGTGTCGAAGCTTTCGCCGAAGAAGTTCCGACAAAACCTGCTCCTTCGAGGAGTTCATCTAAGAGATCAAGAGCTGCAGAAGTTCATAATTTGTCTGAGAAGGTTTGAGAATTTCTGTTGATGGCTGTTGGTTGTGCTTGGTTTGGTTTTATTTTAATCATGCTTATGTAATTTTCCTTGTGGGCTTTTGTTCTGGTCCTGGACTTGTTGAGCAGCGAAGAAGGAGTAGGATCAACGAGAAAATGAAGGCCTTGCAAAATCTAATTCCGAATTCAAACAAGGTACGCAAGTTTCTTCAACCTTGGTTCTTACGATAGGTGCAGTTTTTTGTTATTAGCTGGTCTTGGCAATTAATTGCTTGATGCGTGTGGCAGACGGATAAGGCTTCAATGCTCGATGAAGCTATTGAATACCTTAAACAGCTTCAGCTCCAAGTACAGGTCTGTGTCTCTTTTTATATGCTGCAAATTTTGTCGTATTTGAGAGGCTGAAAGTTTTATTTTTTTCGGCACTTTCTAACTAAAGTTGCAATTTAAATGAAAACAATTGTTAGTCTCTGAATTTTGATGTTCTAGTTATTGTTTTCTGTCTTGACTGAAAGTCTTTTTATGCGAACAGTATATATGGGAAACTGCACAATATCGGAAAATTTGAGAAAATCCTAGCAGGAAACTGTTGTCTTCTGGTCAAATATAAATTGTAATCAATTCTATGTTGATACATCTAAAGATAACGAGTTTAAGTATCCAAATTTTACTATCATTCGAAGTCTCATAGATTTTCTTTGATGCTGTGATAATCCAGTGAACTTGCCAGTAGTTTCTTCTTACTAAATTTATGTATGTATATATATATATATATATATATATATATATATATATATATATATATATATTTTTTTTTTGTATATTATAAAATTCTCGCTTTTTTTATTATTTAATTTTAAAATATCTTATATATATTTTCTTTTT